>OLQB01001210.1_pt1 | contig 18741 bp, 17 predicted proteins | sample 1672681 | NCBI WGS metagenome assembly OLQB01 (sample SAMEA3136713, study PRJEB25190) | human gut metagenome | reverse complement strand
CAGACAGGAGGTGATGCCTGATGTTCCGGCGTTGGCCTAAGCGAGATCCGAACAAGTATTACTACCTCGTGCCAAACGAGGTGTTCAACCTCGGTCTCAGCTCGCATGAGATCGCCGTCTACAATTACCTTCTGCGCTGCGAGGATCGCAGAACCTACCAGTGCCATCCCAGCTACCGCACCATCGGAAAGGCGGTGCAGCTGAGCGAAAACACCGTGCGGAAGTATGTGGCCGGTCTGGAGGAGAAGGGGCTCATCCGCACCGAGCCCAGCACCATCATCACGAAGGACGGCCGCGTGCGCAACGGCAGTCGCATCTACAACATCCGCCCCATTCAGGAGGCGTTGGAGCAGAACTACCAGCGGCAATTCCGGCAGGCGGAGGAGAGTGTGGAGCGGGCGCGGGTGCAACAGCGCCTGGCTGAGCTGGAGCAGCGGAGCAACGTAAAGAAGGAGGAAAGCGCATGATGCAGCAGATTGCAAACTTTATTGTAGACCACGACCCGATGATGATCCTCCGTCGCACACACGACACGGTGCGCTACATTCGGTGGGAGTGGAACAAGGAACATGCCGACCCCATTGATGAAGAGGAGCTTCGCCTGTTCCTCTGCGATGAACACTACGGCGATCTGACCGGCGAGCAAAGAGCCTTCGCTCGCCAGGGCCGGGACGAGGTGCGGAGTGTCTATGCGGAGGTGTGTGCGCTTGCTGCAACGTGAGATCATGCTGGAGCGGGGCATGATGCCGGACAGCAGCACCTACCGCAGCGTGTTCTGCACGGAAGGAGGTGATGCGCCATGGATGCTTGACCAAGCGGGATGACTTCCTTTTTCGCAAAGCGCCGCAGAGCGGCTGAAGTGCGCGTCAGCGCCGAAAATTCTCGCTTCGAGAATGACAAGTTTCGCCTTCGTGGTACGGAACGGGGCGATTGCCCCGTTCCGACCCCTTCGGCAGGCGGGCTAAGCCCACACCCCTATCAACACAAAGAAAAATGAATTTAAAGGAGATAAAGATTATGACGAAGAACACCTATAATCCCTATGAAATTATGATGGACAAGTACGATAAGGAAGAGATGCTCAGCGATGTACGGGAAGCCATGCTCTATCAACTCGGCGTGGATGTCTCCTGTGAAGAGTTGGATCACTTTTTCACCGGCAAGGGCAAAGCCGCACTATCTGGCTGTGCGGAGTGGCAGCAGTGCTTTGCAGTCGAAAAGATGCTGGAGTTCTATTATGCGCATGCGCGGGACGAGACTCTGGCTAAGCAGATCGAGACGATGACTATGCTGGCAAGCAGAGGTAACGAGCACCATGGCTAAGAATCAATTTATCCGCGCCCGCGTTGCCGGGTGGGAAAAGGACTGCATCCGCCGCAAGGCGGATGCAGCTCATATGACCGAGAGCGAGTTTGTGCGCCGGGCGGCTATGGATCGTGAGGTCACGGTCATTGAAGGTATGGATGAGCTCCTGCGGGAGCTGCGCTATCAGGGAAATAACCTGAACCAGCTCACGGTCATGGCTCGGCAGGGGCGTATCACGCAGGTGAACTATGAACCCTTTACGGAGGTGTACCGAAACGCATGGCAAACATTAAATTCATTGCTGTCTCACGCAGTCTGAGCGGTATCCTGGACTATGTTACAAACCGTGAGAAAACGGTGGAGCGTCTCATATCCGGTGTCAACTGCATGGCTCAAACAGCTCAGGATGAATTCGAAGCGGTAAAGAAACAGTTCCGCAAAACAGATGGCCGTAGCTATTATCACATCGTCCAAGCCTTCGCCCCGGACGATCCGCTGGATTTTGATACAGCGCATGAGATCGGGTTGAAGTTTGCGAAATACTTCAAGGGCTACCAGTGCGTGGTGGTCACGCATATGAATACGGCGCACATCCACAATCACATCATCATGAACTCGGTAAACTTTGAAAACGGCCAGAAGTTTCACCAGAGCGCCCGGGAGATGCAGCAGGCCAAGGAATACAGCAACCAGCTCTGCCGGGAGTATGGCTTGTCCTTCACCGAGAGCAAGGCGGATCCGTTCCGTATTCCTGCTTGGAAGAAACGGCTGTGCCGTACCATTAAGGAAGCTATGGAGAACTGTGCTACCCGTGAGGAGTTCATCGCATTCATGGCGGAGTACGGCTACAAGGTGCGATGGGAGCCGAATCAAAAATACATCACCTACACCACACCGGAGAATGTCCGATGCAGAGACAATAAGCTCTTCGACCAGACGCTTCTGCGCAGCAGCATGGAAGCCTACTTCGATATGGGCGGCTGTGAGTATCTGGAAAGCCGCATCGATGCCACCGAGTACGGTGAACTCCTGCCTACGGTGGACGATGCTGCCTGCGGTTTGATTTCCATTCTGGATGCGCTGAACACTGGCGACAATGACCGCTTTCATCTGGAAACGCTGCATCACAGCAAGCAGGAGATTCGGCGTATTCTGGAACGCGGCGGCAAGATCGACCGCACGGTGGAATACGCCGTAGATGACGAAGAGGAAGAATACGAGCAGTACCATGGTTTTTCTATGCGGATGTAATGGCAAACTATTTCAAAGTTTTGATAGGTATTTCCGCAAAAGTGTGGTAGTTGTTTGTGTTGCAAAAAGAAAATGAATCCAAAGGAAGTGAAATACATGGCAAAACGAAGACCTGCCGGTGACGGCATGGTGCGCAAGCGTGAGGACGGACGCTGGGAAGGGCGTATCGTTATCGGCCATAAAGAAAACGGCGAGCCGCTGTTCCGGCATGTGTATGCTAAGACACAAAAGGCTCTGCTGGACAAGCTCCACCAAAACATCGAGTGCTACCGCGATGTGGAGCTGACAGAGGACAGCCGCATGACCTTGGGCGAGTGGCTGGATCGCTGGCTCGCAGAGTACAAGGCGGGCACGGTGCGTCCTGGTACGCTCAAAAGCTATCGCTACTACATCGAATACTACATTAAGCCGCAGCTGGGCGACAAGCAGATCTCCCTCATCTCTCAGCAGGACATCCAGCGAATGTACCGTCGCCTGAAAACAGAGGGCCGCGTCCACGAACATCCCGAGATGGATCATCAGCTCTCGGACTCCATGGTCCGCCACATCCACTCTACGCTCCACGCCGCGCTGAAAGATGCGGTGCAGGCGCATGTCATTCCCAGAAACCCCACCGAGGGGACAACGGCACCCAAGCCCAACTACAAGCCCAAGCGTATCCTCACCCGTGCGGAGTTGGACGCCTTTCTCGCAGTGGTGGAGCAGGACGAGGTATGGCGGGACTTCTTCCAGACTGAGTTGATGACCGGCCTGCGCCGCGGTGAGATCTGCGGTCTGCAATGGAACGACTTCGACGGGGACACCGGGACGCTGAAGGTGTGCCGAACTCTCCACAGCCAGCGGAAGGGTGAGTACACCGTCGGTGAGACGAAGACCAATCAGGGCATGCGCACCATTATCTTGCCGCACAGCGTGGCTGACATCTTGCGGCGGCGCAAAACGGAGGCCATCAGCCAATGGATATTCCCTGACCCGGTGAAGCTGGAAGATCCCGTCGATCCGAATGCGGCGTATCGCCACATGAAAACGCTCCTCCAGCGGGCGGGATTGCCCAGCATCCGCTTCCATGATCTGCGTCACACCTTTGCCACCCATGCTCTCACCAGCGGTGTAGATGCCAAAACGCTGTCCGGTATCCTGGGTCACACCAATGCGTCCTTCACGCTGGACACTTACACCCATGTCACATCGGATATGCAGAAGACAGCCTCTGGCATCGTGGGCGGATTCATGGAAGAGCTAATGGGAGCCGTGCAATCATATGATCGCGAAGATTGACGCAGAATGGTGCTTTCAGTGCAAGGCGGAGGAAGGAGGCGGGCTTGCCGCCCGGCGACCGACGACAACGCAACAACGGAGGTGTCAGGCAAGTCAAGAACGTGAGAATATGGTTGTACGGTTCTCAAGGGAAAGGAGTTGAAACCGTGGCAAGAAAGCGAAAAGCCGGAGACGGAACGGTAAGGCAGCGCAAGGACGGACGGTGGGAAGGTCGCATCGTCATCGGCTACGATGACAACGGTTATCCCAAGACGAAAAATGTCCTTGCCAAAACCAAGAAGGAGTGCGTCGAAAAACTTCAAAAGCTCAAAGAAGCGTGCGGCGGGCTGAAACCGGAGAAGGTGCGGCCCGAGATGCCCTTCGGGGATTGGCTGACATACTGGTATGAGAATCACTCCAAGCCCAAGATCCGTCCCACCACGCAGGAGACTTACGAAAGCCGCATCCGACTGCACATCATCCCGGAAATTGGAGACATCCCGCTGAACAAGCTGACGCAGAACGACCTGCAGCAGTTCTACGGTCGGCTCAAGAAAAGCGGCCGGAAGCGGTTCACCGACAAGTACGGCGAAGGGCTGTCCGACCGAATGGTGCGTATGTGCCACGCCACCTGCCGCTCCGCATTGGAGAAGGCGGTGCAGGATGAGCTGATCCGTGTGAACCCAGCCATCGGCTGCAAGCTGCCGCCGAAAAAGGCACGGGAGATGCAGGTGCTGACGCGGGAGGAAGTACAGCGATTCCTTATCCAAGCGAAGTTCGAGGGCTACTATGAAGTGTTCCTTCTGGACTTAGCCACCGGCCTGCGCCGGGGTGAGCTGATGGCGCTGCAGTGGGATGACCTGAACTTCAAAACCGGCGTACTGAATGTGAACAAGCAGGTCTACGATGTGCGGGGTCAGCTTCAAATCAGCACACCCAAGACGAAGAACTCTGTCCGCAAGCTCGTCCTGCCGCCTGCGGTAGTGGAGGTGCTGCGTGAGTACAAAGAGACGGTAGACTCTCGCTGGATGTTCCCATCCCCAGTGAAGGAGGATTGCCCCATTACGCCAGGCGTGGTGCGTCGCAGACTGCAGTTCATCCTGGAACACGCAGGGTGCAAGCATGTTAGATTTCATGATCTGCGCCACACCTTCGCAACGCTGGCGCTGGAGAACGGCATGGATGTGAAAACGCTCTCCGCCATGCTGGGTCATGTGTCGGCTGCCACCACGCTGGACATCTACACCCACATCACCGATGACATGCGGCTCACGGCCGCCGCCAACATCGACCGCGGTATCGGCAAGGCAACACCGCAGGATGACACTTCAGAGCCGGGGCAGGAGACTGCTCCGGTTCAGGCGGAAAAGCCGAGGATGACCGACTTCAAGCCTTATGCGGGCCGCAAGCGCAAGTCAGGCACCGGCTGCGTCACCGAGATCAACGACCACCTCTTCGAGGGCCGCTATTCTCCTAAATGGCCCGACGGTAAAAAACACGCCCGCAATGTTTACGCCCACACCCGCGAAGAGTGCGAGGAAAAACTGAAAGTGTTGATCGTGGAGATGAAGGCAGAGATTGCGAAAGCGAGACGCATGGAGGGAAAAGGCTCTTATTGTTGAACAAATTAAGTTGCCTAATAGCGAATTCCATAGCAAAAAGAAAAATAGTTCCCTTGTTATTAAATGATTTATGACTGCGATTTTGATTAGAATGTACAATTGCAAGTAGTTGGGGACATAAATAACAAGGCTTTTACCTTACTGCTCCTTATAGATTCCTCGAAAATCATTGTATATTTAAAACTGCTATGTTATACTTTACTATGATGTATCATAGCTTCCGTCGGACGAAGAAGAAACTCTCATAAATCCAATGTAGAATGTTGGTGTTCAATGAAAGAGATTACCAATTATCTTGGAGTTAGCTGCGATATTACACCTAATTGGGCGGAGGAGTACAATACCCGTAGATAAGATTAGGCATTTCTGAAAGTCTAAGAAAACGGGAACAATGGTATAGGTCAATTTTCCTGAAGCCTTTATGTTTTAGCAAATGAAGCTGGTGTTAGCATGAACGATAGAAAGTACAATTTTATAGATTTGTTTGCTGGAGCTGGAGGATTGTCGGAAGGCTTTATCGCCCAGGGCAATTTTGTACCAATTGCTCATGTAGAGATGAACAAATATGCTTCTGAAACTCTGAAAACGCGGGCATGCTATTATTATTTAGCTGAGAATAATCTGCTAAGTGTATATCGCAACTATTTGACGGGACAAATAACAAGGGAACAATTGTATGCAAGCGTCCCATTCGGCTTGCTTAATACTATTATCAACAAAGAAATTTCCTCCAATAGTATACATGAGATTTTCGAAACTATAGATGGAATCGTCAATGTACATAATTTGGGCGAGATTGATTTGATTGTCGGAGGCCCTCCTTGTCAAGCATACTCTCTCATGGGGCGTGCAGTTGATGCTAAAAATATGCGAAAAGATCCTCGAAACTATCTCTATAAGCAGTATGTTAAGTTCTTAAAACACTATAAACCCAAAGCATTTGTGTTTGAAAATGTTCCTGGTATAGTTACTGCGGGTAAGGGTGAGCGTTTTAAGCGAATAATTGGCGCATTTCGTACCGCAGGATATAATGTTGAATATCACATTTTAGACGCATATGATTACGGTGTACTCCAGCAGAGAAGGCGGATGATTATATTTGGCTGGCGCAATGACCTTCAGTATAATTATCCGTTTCCGCCTGTGGTACATTACAATGTGACTGTAAACGCATTATTTAGAGACTTATCGCATCTTACTCCCGGAGAAGAACATAATAGATATGCACCTGGACGTGCGTCAGGATATCTACGGCATACAGGAATTCGGAAGCCTGGGGATATTTTAACTTTGCATATGTGTCGTATGCATAATCAAAATGATCTTGATATTTATCACCATGTAATTGAAGCGTGGAATAATGGTCACCATCGTTTAAAATATTATGACTTGCCAGAGGAATTGCGCACACGACAAAATGAGACTTCTTTTGTTGATAGATATAAGGTTGTTGCTGGGGATATGCCATATTCTCATACAATGATAGCCCACATAGCTAAAGATGGACATTATTTCATACATCCAGATATAAATCAATGTAGATCTATTTCGGTTCGTGAGGCAGCTCGAATTCAATCATTCCCAGACGATTTTTATTTTGAAGGACCTCGATCGGCCAAGTTTACGCAAATAGGCAATGCTGTTCCTCCACTTATGGCCCACGCACTCGCAGTAGAAATTGCCCAAATGCTCGATCAGGAAGGAGAACGCCAATTATGAGAGTTAGTATGCCATTTAAGCCCAAAGCACAAATCTTATTGCAGCTTGGTGAGCAACTTATTAAGAGTGAAAGCGTTGCCATTTTAGAGCTTATCAAAAATGCATATGATGCAGACGCTAAAAATGTTTCTATTTCTATGATGGACATTGATAATCCCCAAAACGGCTATATTGAAATAATTGATGATGGTGTTGGCATGAATCTTTGGACCGTTCAAAATATTTGGATGGAACCGGGAAACACCCATAAGAAGGACCTCGTTTCGGCGTCAGAACGTTCTTCGCTAAACAGACTTCCAATTGGTGAAAAAGGCATCGGTCGTTTTGGCGTTCATAAGCTCGGAAAGAAAATTGAAATGGTTACTCGTAGCGCTAATGAGCAAGAAGTATATGTCGCAATAGATTGGAATTCTTTTGCCAATGCAGAGTATTTGGAGGATGTGTATGTCATTATTGAAGAACGCACTCCTGAGCTTTTTACTGGAGATAAGACAGGTACAAAACTCTATATTTCTGACCTTTCTGCTCAGTGGTCCAGAGGTATGCTAAGAAGTGTTTATCGTTCTATTACGTCTTTAAGTTCGCCATTTAGTTCGATCGATGCGTTTAGAGTTAAATTTAAGACAAACAAAAAAGCCTGGCTTACGGGTCTTTTAACTTTTGAAGACATTAAGAAATATGCCCTTTACACAGGTAGCATGGAAATCGAAGGAAACCATATTACTGAGTTCACCTATCAGTTTTCGCCGTTCTCGGCAATGATTGGCCTCAAACCGAGAACATTTCAGATTTCTGCACCTGTGCTAATGATTGAAAAGTCTAATGAAAAAAGAGGTGAACCTCGAAAAATTGACATTGGCAAGTTCTGCATTGGCAAAGTAAAAATTGATTTATTAGTTTTTGATCGTGACTCATCATTCCGAGCAAGGTTTATTGAAGATAAACGTACCTATGGTACGTATCTTGATGAAAATGGTGGCATCAGAGTTTTTCGAGATGGTGTTCGTATTTATGACTATGGTGAGCAAGGCAATGATTGGCTTGGACTTGACAGCAGCCGAATTAATACGCCTGGTAAGTATTTAAGTAACAACCTTGTTCTTGGCGCTGTGCAGCTTGATCGAGAATTTAGCAGTGACTTGCAAGAAAAAGCAAATCGAGAAGGATTTATCGAAAATGCTGCATATATGGAATTTCGTGAGGCTGTCAGTTATGCAATCGACTATTTTACCGCTCAGAGAAATATTGATAAAGAGACTCTTCGAATTTACCTAAATGGAGGGAAAAAAGAACCTGTTAAGCAGGATGTTAGCCTGATTCGCCAAAAAATTTCGGTATACATTAAAGATGAAAAAGAACGCAAAGAGATTGACGGCTATCTGAAGAGAATCGAAGAAGACTATAGCTATATCCAGAAAATGTATTTAAAAACCGCAAGTGCTGGCATGAGTTATGGTGTTGTTATTCATGAGATTGAAAAGGTCATCGCAGAATTGAATAATGCTGTTAAAGCAGAAAAAGCTTCTACTCAGGTCACGAATCTTGCAAAGCATTTAGCACGTTTGGTCGATAGTTATGCTGAACTCTTGCGAAATCGGGCTAAAAGCCAGAATCGTTTGCGAGATATGATCAAACAGGCTGTGTTTAGTCTGCAATATCGCTTGGAAGCACATCAGATTAATGTCGAGTGTTTGACTGATTTTGCCGAAAATGACTATGTCGATTGTGCGTCAAACTTAATCGTGGGTTCTATCATCAATATAATTGACAATTCCATTTGGTGGACCACATATGCTGAGGTGCCGAAGCGTCATATTATCATTAAAGCAACTAAAGAAATCAATGGCCATCTGGCGATTGTTATTGCAGATAACGGATGTGGGTTTTCTCTTTCTCCAGAAGATGCAATAAAACCATTCGTTAGCACTAAACCGAGTGGAATGGGGTTAGGCTTAAACATTGTTAATGAGATAATGCTTTCACAGGGAGGAACTCTTGCATTTCCTGACTATGGAGATGTAGAACTACCCGAAATATACAAAAACGGAGCAGTTGTAGCATTAATATTTAAGGAGGGAATGTGATGGTGTTTCCTCGGTGTGGAAAAGTTTTAGTAATTGATGATCAAATTGAAGAAGCGATGCCGTTACTCAATCTTTTGGGCAAGAAGGGGATACCTGCGGTGTATTATTCTGGCAATCTGTCTGAATTGCCGGAATCCCCTTTTGACGAAATCAGGTTAGTTTTCTGCGATTTGAAATATAATGCGGCGCCTGATGGCAAAAGCATTGCATCTAATGTCCTTTCTATATTAAAAGCATTGATTTCTGAGCAAAACGGCCCCTATATTCTTTTGGTATGGAGTGCGCATGGTGCTGATTATTTAGGAGAACTACAAAAAACGCTTGAAGCAACAGAAATTAAACCGGAGTTTATTTTACAGCTTGACAAAGGTGAATTTTTTGTTTTAAAAGATAATTGGGCGCATTTTGATGAGATAATAGACAGCGTATCTGAGCTTGATTTGGACCCAACAGACGAAAATCGAGTTAAGAAGCTAATTGAAGAAAAAACATACTCGCTCAGGAATTCAAAAAGAGAACTACTTCCTGAAGCACTGGAAAACATAGAAAGAAAACTTTCAGAAGAACTAAAAAAGGCGAATTTATTTCATTTGTTTGTTTTGTGGGAAAATACAATTGCAATGTCTGCAATTGAAACTGTAAATAGCATTTACGAAGCTATCCCTGATACAATCCCTGCAAATAAGAAACTTCGTGCGATGTTATTTTATTTAGCGCATTATAGACTTGAAAAACAACTGGAAGGTGCTGACGAAGAGGTAAAATTTCGAGCGGCAATGGATTCGTTGAATGAATTGTTCTCCTATTTCTTTTTTGAGAAGGCCCATAATCTTTCACTCGAGCAAATTGAATTGGATAGGATTCAGGATATTCAAGAAATCAAAGATCTATCAGATGCAAAATTTAATCAATGGAAAATGCTTACGTCTGGAAATAAGGGACATCATCCGGGAAATATTTATCGTGACCCAGAGAAGTATTTTCAATTTCACGGTTTAATAGCTGTTGATGCGTTTAAAAAAGCCGAAGAATATCAAGCTATTGTGGACGAACTTGGATCCAATGCAAACATTGAGTACATTTTAGTAGATATTAGTTCGGATTGCGATATTGCACAGAAAAAAATATTTGTTTCTCGTGTGGTACCAGGAGTAATGATTCCAACAGAAGATATAGCACGCTATCGCACGGAAAAGAAGATAAAACATCAATCTGGCGAACCAGATTATATTTTTAGCCTTTCGCCTGTCGAATTTAATAAAAAAAGCTGGTATATTGCGTTTAATGTAAATCAAATGTTCGCCCTTCAGATGGACAAGCTGGTAGATGCAAATCTTATGTATGCACTTACTGGCTCGTACATAATCAGTTTGAAGCAGGCCTCGGCTTCTTGCGTTTCAAAGCATGGAATCGAAGTATTTGGGGCTGGTCGTTAATATAAATAGTTATCGCTATTGCCCTAAATCTTGTGCCGCAATAGACAAAGAATAAGAAAAATCCCTCTGAAATCGTTGATTTCAGAGGGATTTTGGTCCGAGTGAGGTGACTTGAACACCCAACCTCGACATCCCAAATGTCGCGCCCTACCAGTTGAGCCACACCCGGATATTCAATTTCTGCCATGATACCACGGCGAGCGGAAAAAATAAAGATTTTTCTGTCTGTGGTCATTCCTGTGGTCAAAACCGCTTTTGTGCCGTTTTCTGCAACCGGGGGAAATCCCGCAAACACAGGCGTCACAAGGCTTTGCGGCGTTTCGCCTCACCCTATCCCGGATACCGCCACGGCACTCCCAAAGCAAGCGCGCTACCAACTGCGCTACACCCCGATACGGTATTCACTTTGCATCGCAAATCCGTTTTTGACAGCCCTAATAGTATACTGGATTTTGGCCGGAAAGTCAACCGGCCGGTTGCATAACCCGCCCGAATAGCCTATAATAAAAATATCACCCAATATATAAAGGAGCGTGCCCTATGAGCGGTATGAAAAATATCCCCAAAAACGAGCGGATGACTCTGGCTTCCCAGATCGATTACCAGCCCGGCCAGGTGGTCAGCAAAACGCTGGCCCAAAATAACGCCGTCAGCCTTACCCTGTTTTCCTTCGAAAAGGGTGAGGAGATCAGCACCCATGTCTCCGGCGGTGATGCCATGGTGCAGGTGCTGGAGGGCACTGGCCGCTTTACCGTGGATGGCGACCCCCACATTCTGCATGAGGGCGAAAGCATCGTAATGCCTGCCGGCATTCCTCACGCCGTCTTTGGCGAAGAACGCTTCAAGATGCTGCTCACTGTCATTTTTTAAGTCCTATTGGGCCATATTCCCGCGGCAGATGCCAGCTTTGGTATCTGCCACCTTTTTATAATGCAAGAAATTTCTGCATGAATTTCAATATTTCTATCAGTAAAAATAAATTAACCAGCGCTGGCGCACACGAACCGCGAAATATGTTTTCTCAGAAAAAACACTTCGCATTTAGCTGCCCTTGGCACTGCAAAACCGCCTATCAAAGGCATTGACATTTCCCCCGGCCTCACATACAATAGTAAAAATACGGCGAAAAGTTGCCGTAATTTGTGTGACATCCAGTAAGAAAGAGGGTTTTATCGTGGAAAACAGCATGCAGAAACGCTATGGCCTGTTTACCGCCATTTCCATGGTCGTGGGCATCGTCATCGGCAGCGGCATCTTTTTTAAGGCCACCAAGGTGCTGGCCAATAATAACGGTGATATGGGCCGCAGCCTGCTCACCGTCGGCATCGTGGGCGCCATTATGCTCATCTGCTCCTTTGTGTTCGCCAATCTGGCCTCCCGGTACGAGAAGGTCAATGGCGTGGTAGATTACGCCGAGGCGGCGTTGGGCCGCGGCTACGCCTACTATGTGGCCTGGTTCATGACGCTGATCTATTATCCCACCATCACCAGCACGCTGGGCTGGGTCACCTCCCAGTATGCGGCCATTTTGTTTGGCTTTCCGGTAGCGGGGATGACCCATTACTGGGTCGGCTTCGGCATCCTGCTGGCGGATGGCCTCATCAATGCCTATGCTCCCCGGCTGGCCGGCAAGCTGCAGGTCTCCGCTACCGTTATCAAGCTTATCCCCCTTATTCTGATGGCCGTTGCGGGCACCATCACCGGCCTTTCCAATGGCCTCACCGTGGAGGCCTTTACCGCGGCCAGCGCCCAGATAGCCTCCCAGGGCAGCGGCCTGATGGGCGCCATTGTGGCCTTTGCCTTCGCTTATGAGGGCTGGATCATTGCCACCTCCATCAACAGCGAGCTGCACAATGCCAAAAAGAACCTCCCGCTGGCGCTGTCCCTTGGTGCGCTCATTGTGGTCGTTATCTACATGGCCTACTTCGTGGGCCTTACCGGCAGCATGAGTACCGCCGAGATGATGGCAGCAGGGGATATGCTCCCGGAAAAGGCCTTCGGCAATCTGTTTGGCCCGGCCGCCGGTACCATTGTATTTGTATTTATTGTTATCAGCTGCCTGGGTACTACCAATGGCCTGATGATGGGCTGCGCCCGCGGGGCCTACTCGCTGGGCGTCCGCGGAGAGGGCATCGCGCCGCGGTTCTTTGCCCGTGTGGATAAAAAGACCGATATGGCCACGAATTCCGCCTGGTTCGGCATCATCATCGCGCTGCTGTGGTACTCCTACTGGCATTTTTTCTTCATCCACGGCATGGGCCCCTCCTTCTTCAATTGGGAACCCGATGAACTGCCCATTATCACCCTGTATGCCGGCTATATTCCCATGTTTATCTCGGTCATGGTCCATTCCAAGGGAAGCAAGCCCCTTATGCGGTACATCCTGCCGGTGGTGGCCATCCTGGGCTGCTGCTTTATGGTGTATTGCGCGTTTGTGGCATACGGCATCCAGGCACTGTACTACCTGGGCTTCTTTGCCCTGGTCATGGCGGTCGGTGCGCTGGTGCGCATTACCCAGTCCCGGCAAAAATCAAAACCCGAATAAAAGGAACAGCCCCGCGGCGCAGCAGCCCGGGGCTTCTTTTTTTTGCTAAATATCCGTCCAAACTGCCCTGTGATATAAAAAAGCTCCTCTTTCGAGGAGCTTTTTTCCTATAATGAAATTACTGGGCGTCCACTTCCGCCATATGGCCGATGAGATCCAGCAGCTTGTTGCTGTAACCCCACTCGTTGTCATACCAGGAAACCAGCTTCACAAAGTGATCGTTCAGCATGATGCCGGCCTTGGCATCAAAGATGGAGGTATGGGGATCGGTGTAGAAGTCGGAGGAAACCACATCCTCATCGGTGTAGTCCATAATGCCCTTCATCTCGCCCTCGCAGGCAGCCTTTACCGCCTTGCAGATCTCCTCATAGGTGGTGGGCTTAGCCAGAGAAACGGTCAGATCCACAACGGAAACATCCAGGGTGGGAACGCGGAAGGACATACCGGTCAGCTTACCCTTCAGCTCGGGGATAACCAGGGCACAGGCCTTGGCAGCACCGGTGGAGGAGGGGATGATATTGCCGGCAGCGGCACGGCCGCCGCGCCAATCCTTCTTGGAAGCGCCGTCTACGGTCTTCTGGGTGCCGGTGGTGGAGTGTACGGTGGTCATCAGGCCCTCAACGATGCCGAAGTTGTCGTTGATGACCTTGGCCAGAGGAGCCAGGCAGTTTGTGGTGCAGCTGGCGTTGGAAACGACCTTCATATCCTTGGTGTAGGTATTCTGGTTTACGCCCATAACGAAGGTGGGGGTCTCAGCATCCTTGGCGGGGGCGGAGATGATGACCTTCTTGGCGCCGCCTTCCAGGTGGGCCTTGCACTTTTCGGTGGTGGTAAATACGCCGGTGGATTCCACTACATAGTCAGCGCCTACCTTGCCCCACGGGATCTCAGCGGGGTTCATCAGGTCAAAGACCTCAATGGCCTTGCCGTTGACGGTGAACTTCTCGTCCTTGATCTCCACAGTGCCATTAAAGCGGCCATGAATGGTATCGTACTTGGTCATGTAAACCATGTAGTCGCGGTTGATGGCGGGATCGTTGATCGCAACCACCTCGTACTTCTCCGGCTGCTCCATGGCGGCGCGGAATACCAGTCTGCCGATACGGCCAAATCCGTTGATACCGATCTTGATTGCCATAAAAAATCTCTCCTTATAGTTTTTTTAGGGGGTTGTGCCTTACATTGTTTATTTTATAACATTCTTTTGCAAACTGCAAGTGCTTTTCCCCCGGAAGTATAACAAATTATTCCCCCTTTGGCAACGATTATTTGGTTTTTGGCCTATTTGCGGGCCCCATAACGGAAATAATAGTAGAGATTTGCTCCATTTGCTAAAAAAGGAGTGACAGCGCCGTTAATTTATGGTAAGATGATGTTGTCGAAATTTGTCGAAAAAGGAGGGCGGCCCCATGGCTCAGGATCAGCTGGATCTTACCCCGCAGGATACCCTGGCGCTTTCCGCAGCCATGCGCCGCCCCCTTACCGATCTGTTCACCCGCATCCGGGCCATCGCCGCTCACGAGGAAATGCTGACCCCCTACCTGCGGCAGGAGCTGGAGGTGCTGCTGCGGGATGGCTACCGCCTGCTGCGCCTGGCCGATAGCCTGAGCACGGTGGAATGCTATGAACTGCCCCCCAATGCCGCGGTGTTCCCGCTGTGGCAGCAGCTGCAGGAGTGCCTGGAGAGCACCCGGCTGCTGCTGGGCGCCAATGGCCGTACCCTGTGCTACGATCTCCCGGAGGAGAATGACATGGTGCGGGGAGATGCCGAAATGCTTATGCGGGCTATTCTGCATCTCATCTGCAATGGCCTGGACGCCGCCGATGACGCAACGGCCCCAGTAACGGTGCGGGGCAGTGTGGCCGGGGATCAGGCCATCCTCACCATCCTCGATGAGGGACGGGGCATCCCGCCGGAGCAGCTGGAGGAGGTCTTTACCCCCTACCGTTCCCACGATAAGGACGGTCTGCCGTATCAGTCACCGGGGCTGGGCCTGCCGCTGGCCCGCCGGGTGCTGGAAGCCCATGGCGGCTCCCTGCGGCTCATCAGCAGCGAGGGCGGCACTGCCGCGGTCTGCTCGCTGCCGCTGTGCCGGGAGCTGCCCACCCTGCTGCGCAGCACGGCTCCCCACTACCTGGAGGATATTTTCTCTCCGCTTTACACCATCCTCTGCGATTATATCACGCCCCCTTGGCCTTATCCCCAGCCATAAATATATGCCAAAGCCCCGGTTTGTGCGACCGGGGCTCTTTTATAACCCCTGCGGCCCGCCGTTCCCCTTGCAGATATAAAAACTCCCCCAGCCTTCCGGCCAGGGGGAGTCATCATTTCTTATTCTACGGAGATCAGGAAATAGTACACCGGCTGCCCGCCATAGGCCACCGTCAGCTCTACCTCCTCCGGCAGCAGGGAGCGCACCGCCTCCTCCACATCGGCAGCCTGCTCCTCGCTCACACCGGCGCCGTACAGCAGGGTGATAAACTGGCTGTCCTCCCGCATCAGGTCCTTGGCCACCTTGGCCGTCACCGAGCCGAGATCGGTCCCGGTAAAGGCCACCTTGCCGTTCTCCAGCGCCAGCAGCTCGCCTTCCTTTATCTGATGCCCGTCGTAGTCGCTGTCCCGCGCCGCAAAGGTCACCGAGCCGCTTTGCACGTGCTCGGCCGCCTCCTGCATCGCCTCCACATTGTCCTTTATCTCGGCGCTTTCATCATAGGCCATCATGGCGCTGATCCCCTGCGGGATGGTCGTGGTCGGCACCACATGGATGCGCCGCACCCCGCTGGTCCGGGCCAGCCGCGCGGCCTGCTCCGCCGCCATCACGATGTTTTTATTATTGGGAAGAACATAAACATCCATAGCGGGCACCTGCTCTGCCGCGTGCAGAATATCCTCAGTGGAGGGATTCATGGTCTGCCCGCCGCTCACGATCTGCTGGACGCCCAAATCACGGAACAGCTGCTGCACGCCGTCGCCGGCCGCCACCGCCACAAAGCCCGCCGTCAGCGCCGGGTCTATCTCCGCCGCCTGGGGAGCCGCCGCTTTCTGCTGCTCCTTTACGCTGGCTACCTGCGCCTTGTGCTGCTCTATCATGTTTTCGATCTTCAGCTTGGTCAGCATGCCGTAGGTCCCGGCCTTTTCCAGCGCCAGGCCCGGGTGGGCGGTGTGCACATGGCACTTGATGATCTCATCATCGTCCACCACCACTACGCAGTCGCCGATGGATTCCAGATAAGCCCGCAGCCCGGCGGGGTCATGCTTGGGGTCGTCCCGCATCACCAGGAACTCGGTGCAGTAGGGGTTGTTGATGTCCACTTCCTCCACCTCGCCAGCGGCGTTCACCACAGTGGCAGCCTCCTCAGCGGGGGCGGCAGCGGTATCACCGGCAATACCGGGCACCACGCCCTCCCCGGCAAAGACCTGCCGCATCCCCTTCAGGATGTACACCAGTCCCTGCCCGCCGGCATCCACTACACCGGCCTTTTTCAGCACCGGCAGCTGCTCCGGGGTCTGGGCCAGCGCCTCCTCGGCATATTGGATGATCAGATCCCATATCTCCAGCGGCTCCATGGTGTCGGTCAGGGCGGTCCGGCTCTTTTCGGCAGCCACTCTTGCCACCGTCAGGATGGTCCCCTCGGTGGGCTTCATAACGGCCTTGTAGGCGGCCGCCACACCGATCTCCAGCGCTTCCACCAGATCGGCGGCGCCGGCTTCGCTTTTGTGCTTTAGCCCCTTGCTGAAGCCACGGAACAAAAGCGAGGTGATAACGCCGGAATTGCCGCGGGCGCCCCGCAGCAGCGCGGAGGCCGCTTTACCGGCCACATCGCCCACGGTGGGGTAGTCATTGTGCAGCAGATCCTCTCGGGCCGCGCCCATGGTCATGCTCATGTTGGTGCCGGTATCGCCGTCCGGGACGGGAAATACATTCAGGGCGTCTACCTTTTGGCGGTTGTTTTCAATATTATTGGCGCCGGAGATATACGCCTCCGACAGCTGCTTTGCGGTGATCAAATCGTACGCTCCTTCCGGGTGCGCCGCGCGGCGCTCCCTGCAAATTGCAATAATAAAGCGAGAGCCGTTTTACGCGGTCATCTCATCCACATATACATTTACGCGCGCTACCTTAAAGCCGGTGCATTCCTCCACCGTATAGCGCACATTGTGGATGATGCTCTGCACGATGGCGCTGATATTGATGCCGTAGGTCACAGCAATGTGAATATCAACGATCAGTTTGCCGTCGGTGGTTTTTACACGCACGCCCTTATCGGGCACATCACTTTTGGTGATGGCGTAGCGCAGTCCCTGGTAGGTGGAATTGATCATTCCGGCAACGCCATAGCACTCGGAGGCCGCCATGCCGATCAGGTTGGCAAAGTATTCCTGCGAGATCTCCACGGTACCCAGTGTGTTTTCGTAGCCTATCATCGTATCCCTCCGTTTTGGTGGCGGCCGTTTTGGGGCGGCCGCATGGTTTTTGCTGATTTTTTATTATACTATACTTTTTTGGTTCTGGCAAGTATGCAGGCCATTTGTTCAGCAGATGTTCAGTTTATCCGTCCACATTTACCCGCTTGATGGAAACTGCCTTGCCGGTTTTCCCGTCCACCTCCAGCAATACGCCGGAAAGCCGCACCGGCCCCTTCACGCTCTCAAACCGGGTGGGCAGCCCGGTCCGGAACCGCCGGATGGCAGGCTCCGGCGCCAGCCCCAGCGCGGAATCGAATACCCCACACATCCCCGCGTCGGTAATGTAGGCCGTTCCGCCGGGCAGCAGCCGTTCGTCCGCCGTTTGGATATGGGTATGGGTCCCAATGACAGCGCTGACCCGTCCATCCAGGTACAGCCCCATGCAGATCTTCTCAGAGGTCGCCTCGGCGTGGAAATCCAGGATCTTCACCGGCGCATCAATTTCTTCTAGCAGCCGATCCATGCAGTCAAAAGCGTTTTCGTGGCTTTCCAGCAGGTAGTTCCCCTGCAGGTTGATGACCGCCACTCTCGGTTTGCCGGGACAGTCATACAGGCACCAGCCCCGCCCCGGCGCGCTGGCGTGGAAATTCGCCGGCCGGATGATGCGATCGCTCTCCTCCAGCATCGGATAAATTTCCCGGCGGCGCAGGGCATGGTTCCCCAGCGTGATCACATCCGCCCCGGCGTCCAGGATCAGTTCGGCGCTCCCCGGCAGGATGCCGTTGCCCTCGGCAGCGTTTTCCCCATTCACTATGGTCATATCCGCCCCGTAAAAGCGGCGCAGGTTCGGCAGCTCCCGCCGCAAAAAATCGCAGCCCGCCTGCCGCACCACATCACCCACAAATAATATCTTCATTTTTACGCTCCACTCATCCGTTGTATTGGTTTATCATTTCTGCCCTGTTTATCATGTGCTAAAAATCCAGGCGCTTGTCCCGGCAAGTCCCGGCAAGTTCCGGCTCCTTCCTCGGCCAGCCCCCGCAAACCGCGGCCTCGGCCCGCAGGGCAGCCCGCCTCCGGCGGGCTCGGCGGCTTCGCCGCCGGTTCCGGTTTC
>OLQB01001202.1_pt1 | contig 18794 bp, 8 predicted proteins | sample 1672681 | NCBI WGS metagenome assembly OLQB01 (sample SAMEA3136713, study PRJEB25190) | human gut metagenome | reverse complement strand
AGCCGCCGGAGCGGTGCTTAAGCCGTCAGGCGGGAATTGTGCGGTGTTGCCATAAGGCTGCGGAACGGTCAATCCCGTTCCCTACAGCATTTTTTCAGCATGTGGCTAATGATACAGTGCCCTATCGTACTTTTCATCCGCGGATGGATTTCAAAGTTTTATTTTACAACTTCACAAGTATCTTCCCCGCACCGGAATCCGATTGCCCTTCTCCCCTATCCCCCAACCGCGCGTACCGTTCATCTTCATCCGCTCCCCCACCCCAAAACAAAAGGCATGTGCCCCCTTATCTCTATCATAAGGTGGGCACATGCCGTTACATTATCATGATTTTATCACGCCAAAGTCATCAGGCAATGCAGCCATCGGCAAAGCTGTTGCGCTTGGCTTTCTCTTTCTGCTGGTTGCGCTTGGCGATGATTTCTTTGCTCAGACCAATACGGTTGGTCTTGAAGTGGAAGAACGGGCGTTCCGGTACGGTGAAAATCTCCACCGGACGCATGTAACGTTCCGGCAGGCAGGCATTGATCTTATCGCGCACATCGTCCAAGGTATAGCCATCTTTGAGCTGGACGTACAGGTACGGCAGGAAGCAGCCCTCGTGCTCATCATCCGGCACGATAACAAAGAACTCGTCCTTGATGCCCTTGATGTCAGCATCGGCCACGATGTTCTCCAGCGGCTGCACCATCAGGTCGCCGCCGCCAAAGCGCGGGGATGCGCCGCGGGTCATCGTGTAGAGCACACCGTCCTCGGACATATAGCCAATATCGCCGGTGTGCAGCCAGGTCTTGCCGTCTGCGTGGACCTGCAGTGCCTTGGCGGTTGCTTCGGGGCGGTCATAGCCCAGCATCACACCGGGGCCCGTCATGCAGATCTCACCGGGGGTATTGTAGGTCAGCTCTTCCTGGGTGCCGGGCTTGAAGATGCTGATGACGCTGTGGATCATCGGCACACCAACGTTGCCGTCACGCACCGGGAACGGAGCCATGGGCAGAGTGGCGTTGGAGCCGGCCTCGCTGCTGCCGTAGCCGGCAGTAAAGCGCAGGTTGCAGTTATGCTGCTTAAGGAACTCCTCAACATTGCGCAGCTGCTTGTTGTTGAATGCCTCGCAGCCGGCGCCGATGGCCAGCATGTGGGACATATCATAGTCAGCCGGAAGACGCTTGCTGCGGCGGATAACCTCCACAAACATGGGGATCAGGGGCCAGTTGTTGGGGCGGTAGCGCATCATTTCCAGGTCAACATCGTACACATCCACAAACGGATCCAGAATGAGCAGCATACCGCCGGCCAGGGGCAGCAGCATCATGGAAACCACAACAGCGATCAGAGCCGGGGGCAGGATGGTCAGCAGCCAGGTGGGGCGGAATTTATCCGAAGAGCCATAAAAGTTCATCTGGGCCAGCACGCCGATGATGCTGTGTGCAGAATGGATGACCTGCTTGGAAGGGCCGGTGGAACCGCTGGTGTAGGCGCGCAGCAGCGGGCGGTCAATGTTGACAGGAGCGGGCACAAAGCCGCGGAAACGCTGGCCCATGTTATAGAAATCAGCCCACATCATGGTATCAGAGCCACGGGCGGGAACATCCGGATACAGGGCATCCAGGGAATGCTGCAGGTAAACCGGCATAGCGGCGCGGTCGCCGCTTTCCAGAGCGGGAACGATAACATAGGTATTCACGTTGGTCTGCTCACGGTAGGCTTCGATTTCGGCCTTGGAGAAGAAGTCGTGAACAAAAATCACCTTGGCATTGGCTTTCTGAACAGCTTCAATGTTTTCTTCCAGGGTGTTGTCACGGCACAGCAGCGAAGCACCGATGCGCTCGGCTGCCAGCAGCAGATAAATGAATTCCGGCACAGAACGCAGGAACACGGGGATCTGGTCCCCCTGCTTGATGCCAAGCACCTGCAGAGCGCGGGCGGTGGCGTCCACCTTACGGAACACGGTACCCCAGGTGATATCCACGCCATAGTAGTGCATGGCAACCACGTTAGGGTCTGCAGCGCGCACGGAGAGGTACTGCTCCACGGTGCAGGCCGGAACCTGGATACCGCGCAGAACATCTGGATAGAACTTCATCCAGGGGCGGTCAATGCTGGGCTTGCCAGTCAACATCGCGTTTTCATTCATTGCAATTTCCTCCAAATGTCTTTCCCTTATAGTTGCAGGGAATTAAATTATCCAAATCAAATCACGCCAAACCTTTATGGCGCTTTCCCCTGCTGTACACATCGTTGCACAGCGTCACCGAACCATAATGCTACAATTATCTTCGGTGCTGAACATAGTATACCATTCCTGTTTACGGAAAGCACGAGAATCCCATGGCACAAATTTCCAGAAATTGATTCCGCGTGATTCACTTTTTTCACATGGATTTTCACGCTTTGGCATGGAGTTTTCTTGCAATTTCATTTTCCTCGGTGCAACAAAAGCCCCAGCTACCGCAGCAGCCAGGGCTTTATGTTTATGCGTATGTATGTTGTATTTTTAGATTTTGTTCATCCAGCTCTCTTGCAGTTCTTCCATTTCATCACTTTTGGCGCGGGTAATCAGATGGATTCCCTGCAGGACATGATGGATGTGCTCCGCAATGGCGTTGCGCTCTTTTGTCACGTTCTGGTCATCCAAATTCCAGACCTGATCAAAATATTCACTCAGGCGGTCTTCCATCACACTGTTGTTGACCATTGCAATCCGGTTGATGGGGCAGTTGTTATCCAGCCGAAGATACGATGCAGCGCCAGAAAGAAACATATTGGGGTCCGCCACATACTGGAAATCGTTCACAATGCGGCCGCTGATCAAGCGGAATTCAAGTTTTTCACGCTGCTTGCAAAGCTGCAGCACATAGCTGATGCACCGGCTGCGCTGATCCGGGGTAAGGCTGACCTTGTAACTGAAAAAGTCCAGCTCGCCGGAAACCGCCATGGAGGAAAATGCAGCTTCATAAATCAGGATGCGGATGTTTGTTTCCTCCACCACACCTTTGGCAAGGTTGTGTGCGCTACGCAGCTCCGCAGGGGTAGCACCCAAAAAATCTTTCAGCTCGGCCTCGTGGGCGGTCAGGATCTCTTCAAACAAGTCATCCGGCAGCAGAAGCTCATTCAGGTGGCCGAACATCCACCGCAGATTGGAGGCCAGCAGCGTGTGCATATAGTCGTACTGGCTGATCAGCTGGCGCATGCTGGTATCGCGGAAAAGCTGGTCATCCCGCACGCAGAGCTTGGAGAAGTTATCATACAGGCTTTCGCAGTTCTGCGGGTCCTCGGTGGCGGTAACGGCAGCGCAGCGGCTGTGGCTGACCAGCAGGCCGGTAATGGCAAAATCGCCCTTGACCACAAACACCGCGCGCCCGGCAGCCGCGGTGCTGCCAAACAGCTTGAAATGAATATGGCTGAAGTTGGTCAGCACGTTGATAATGAGCGCGGCATCATAGATGGGGTCCCATTTTTCGCGGCTGATATCGATCATCAGCTTGAAATAGACGTTATCATAGCTGCGCTGGTCCACCAGCTGGCCGTTTTGCAGGTTGGCAACTTTCAGGCGGTATTCGCGCGCCATTTCCATCAGGTCCATCACAGCCACAATGTCCAGCTGGCTGACGCGGCGCAGCACGGGGTGCGCCATTTTGGTCAGGTATTGCAGCATGTTCAGCTCGGCCCAAAAGTCCGTATAGGGGCCAATGCGCGCCTCGCCGCTGTCCAGCTCCTCTTGCAAATAATCATATTCAGCAATCAGGTTATCATAAATGGCGGCTTTCAGGTCACTGGGGATGCTAACGCTGTATTCCCGCAGCAGCAGGTTACGGCCATCATCGGTGGCTTCATCCACCACGCAGGCACTGATGCCCTCCATCACGCGCTTTTCAGTCTTTTTGGCAGGCAGCATGCGGCCGCTGACCCATTTGCTGATATAGGAAACATCGTATTGCAGGCGCTTGGCCAGGGTATAGTTCTTGACTTCCGCAACTTCCAGCAAATGCTCCAGCAGAATGCTGAATCTATTTTTATCTTCCATTGCACCAAATCCTCTTCACCCATTTAGTTTGCACTTTTCTTTTATTCTATTATACAAGTTCCATATTTCGATTGCAAATTCAAATGATAACAGGTAAGGAGAAAACGAAGAAAATATATTAAAATCTTTCACAATTCGCGGCCGCATTCTTTGGCATTCATGCCAGTTTGTTGTTTTTTTGTTGTTTGAACTGACAAAGTTTGTTTGTTCTGCTTGTGATATCCTCCAAAAATTATACTTCGCGCGCCATATTTGCCAAATTTAGCCGCAGCTTTTTAGTAGGTTTTGCCCTTGCACCGGCCTGATGTGCTCGCCATGTTTTTGTGTGTTGCCTTTATTATGCGGGTAAGGTAAATTGCGATTTTTTAATCGTGTACTATTTCTTGCTTTCGGCGGGGTGGGGTCACCCCGCCCTACTGATTGTTTAAGGGTGTGCTGCCCATTATAATTTGTTCTGTAGGGAACGGTCTTGACCGTTCCGAGGCCTTGTCCGATTGGTCGTGATGGGATTTGTGGCAGGGCAAGGTGCCTGCGGGCGCAGTGACTGTTCCAAGGCGTTGGATTCGATTGCTTTAGGTTTGCGGCAAGGCCCCCCTCAGGCCGCTTCGCGTCCAGCTCCCCTCCAGGGGAGCCACCACAATCATGGGGTCCCCCGCCCTACTGGCCCGGCAAATATTTCACTGAACCTATGCCCACAAATACAAAAATGCCGCAGCAGACTGTTACATCTGCTGCGGCATTTCTATTTAGGGGTTAATGGGCTGGGTTACAGCTCATTGTTCCGGCTGTGGGATTACTGCCGAATGCCGGTTTTCTTATCGAAATGATAAGTGCGGCCATCGATGACTGCATCGCCCTTAGCCATGGTGCCATAGATCGGGTCGAAATAGTAACGCTTGTCAGCGCTCCAGCCCTTGATCATGTGGCCCTGTGCATCGTAACGGACCCACTTGCCGGTACCATCGGGCCTATCAGCCCACTGGCCAGCTTCGGATTCCTGATAGACATCCTTGCTGGTGGCTTTCTTGCCCTGATCAACAGAGTCCAGCCAGTACCAAGCATCGGAAGCCGGGTCATAGATTTCCTTGCCGCGGCCATCCAGGCCCTGGCGAACGCCCTTTTCGTACCAGAAGTCAGCGCCTTTGATGGTCAGCCACTGGCCGTCCAGAGCGATACCGGTGTACTCGTCAAATGCGCAAGGTACACCGTCAATATCGCCTGCGCCCTTAGCCATAGCGCCGGTGATCAGGTCAAAGTAGTAGGTGCCCTTATCGGTCGTCTGCCAGCCCTTGACCATGTGGCCGTTCTCATCGTAACGGACCCACTTGCCGGTGCCATCGGGCTTATCAGCCCACTGGCCGGCGGCGGATTCCTGGTAAACGTCCTTGCTGACGGTCATTGCGCCGCCCTGGACAGCATCCAGCCAGTACCAAGCGTCGGAATCGGGATCATAGATCTCTTTGCCGCGGCCGGTGGTACCCTGCTTCACGCCCTTTTCGTACCAGTACTTCTTGCCGTTTTCTTCAACCCAGCCGTTCTTCTCGCCGTACTTGGCGGTGTAGTCCTTGCCGTTGAAGGTGACAGCAGCGGTGGTAACGCCGCTGGTCTGCTTTACAGTTGCATCCACGAACTGTGCACTTGCGCAGTTCTTATCGGTGCAGGTAAAGACAGCCATTGCGGTAATGGTGGTCTTTTCAGCAGCGCCGTGAGCGGTGCGTTCCTCGGCTTCGAGAGCCTGGGTTTCTTCGCCGCCGTTGTTGGTATTATCGCCCTCGCTGGGGTTGGTGGGTTCAGTGGTTTCCTTCTTCTCGAAGGTCGCTTCAAAATCCACACGGTTGGCCGGCATGGTGACCTCGTATGCGCCATTCTCATCAAGAGTAATCTGGCCGCCAGTGGCTCCCTGCATGCAGCGAGCTTCGCTCAGCTGATAGCCATCGGCAGCGGTAAAGGTAGCAACAATCTTAGTCCCAACTGCGGCACGAACAATGCTTTCAGTAGAGTCCTTAACGGTAACCTTAATCGTACCACCTTCGGTCGGTTCCACATTAGTGGTAATGCCATACTCAACGATCGTAAACTGTGGGGTGACAGTTACATTGTCAGCAGGCATTGTGAAAGTATAGGTGTTGGCTTTCTCGCCGGCCTTATACGAAATAACAGTATCCTTGCTGTCTTTAATCGCCAGACCGTTTTCAGCCAGCTTGGTCAGCATAGAATCGTTATCCACCGGCTCAACAGTCAGAGTAACAGTTTCGCCAGCTTTCACGTCAGTGGTCTTGTCAGCCGTCACCTTGCCGTATTCGGTGCTGTTGGTCGTAACGCTGTAGGTTTCAACCTTAACAGGCTCAAACGCAGCGCTAACGGTAACATCGGCAGCGGGCATCTTGAAGGTTGCTTTGCCATCGGTCAGGGTCAGCTTTTCGGTCTTTTTATCTTCGCCGATCTGATAGCTGTAGGTCAGGCTGTCAGCCTTGAGCTGGTAGTTATCAGCTGCCTTAACGGTAACGGTAACGTCGGTGCCCTCAACAGCTGCGGTCGGGTCTACGGTAACAGTGCCGTTCTCAGCAGGAGCTGCGGTAACCTTGTATTCCTTAACAAACTCTGCGCTGACGTTGACAGGGTAAGCAGGCATTGCAAAGGTGTAGGTGTTGGCTTTTTCGGTATCAGCCTTCACTTCAACGGGCTTCTCGGTGTTGTCAGCGTCTTTGTAGGTAACCTTCACGCTGCCAGCCTTCAGGGCATAGCCGGTCGCGGGCTTAGCAGTCAGGGTTACGGTTTCCTTCTCAGCTGCTTCTTTAGCGGAAGCAGTGATCTCACCATTGGTCAGGGGAGCAACATTGACCGCATAGGTCTTGGCGTTTTTGGTAACGCTGATGGTCACATCGCCGTCCGGCATGGTGAAGGTGTAAACCGTCTTAGCCTTTTCGGTGGTAGCCTGGGCTGCGGCTTCGTCCTGCGCTGCTTCCTGAACTTCAGTCAGAGCAACATCGGTATTGCCGTTCTTTGCGGTAACGGTAACGATATCGGTGCCTTCCTTTTCTACGGTCAGGGTAACGGTATCGTCCTTGATGTAGGTGTTGCTGGTGGTGCCCAGGGTCAGGGTAACGCCTGCAACTGCATCGGGCAGGGTAACGGTGTGGGGGGTGCTTTCGGTTGCGGTATGGCAATCAGAGCACAGGTACACATTGTTGCCAACGGACTTGGTTTCCAGCTCGTCCAGAGCCCAGGTATGGCCCTTGGGCAGTGCGCCGTCAGCGTACTTCTTTTCACCCTTGGTCAGGCCGTACTTGTTGGTGCGGGCCTGGGTGTAAGCGGGGGTATCACACCATGCTTCAACGGAAACATCGGTGGTTGCGCCGCTGCTCAGGTCGCTGACCATGTCGGACATCGGCATGGTTTCAACCAGGTTAGCGCACCACATGAACTCTTCGTTCTTGTTCTTCTCGTCAGAGCTGCCCATGTTCTGGTTGTAACTCGGGTTGTAGTTCCAGGACTCGGTCTTGTAGCTCTTACGGTTTGCATAAGAAGTGCCGGAGGCATCGGTCTTGACTTCTGCCTTGCCGTCCACCAGTTCCTTATAGGTGTTGGACAGGTTGGTGCCGACAGAAACGACCAGCTGATCCTTGGTGGTGTTGATGCCGGTGATCACAGTCTGGCCCTGCTGGGTGGTGGTAGCAAAGCTGTAGCTGTCACGCAGGGTCAGGCCCGCCAGAGGATGGTTCATGAAGGTGTCCAGATACTTCACACTGCTGGTATCCTGGGCGCTATCCATGATAACCATGCTCATGCCGGGAAAGTGGGTATCGGGAACCATGTTGCCGTCCTTATCCTTGGTCAGCTTAATGCCGCCATAGACGGTGTTGTATTCCTTCACTTCTTCCACTGCGCCGGTGGTCGGGTCCATACGGTAGATGGCGTTGTTGACGTTGAAGTACAGCTTGCCATCATACAGTGCGGTAGAGTGTACCAGTGCGGGGTAGATCCGCTTTGCAGCAGCGTCTGCCAGGCACTCGGTGTTCAGGTTGTTTTCAACCTTGGTATGCTTATCTTTTGCACTGGTATCGATCTTATAGATGGTGCCAGCTTCGGCCAGAACCTTGGCATTGCTGTCGTCATCATTGAAGTTGCTGCTGGTTTCCTTCAGATCGTTGTAGTACATCAGGATGATATCAAACGGGTCATCCGTCTTGGTAAAGCTGCTCATGCTGAAGTTCATGCCGCCGGAGCTGCTGGAATCCTCTTTGCGGATATAGTAGTTCGCAGTACGCGGACGTGCTTCCAGAGTATCGGGGCCCTGGTTCTGCATCTTCTTCATGAACTGCTGCATCTGGGAGTTGTTACCAGAGCTGCCGGAACCAGAGTTGCCGTTGTTGCCGTTCTCGGACTGCTGGCGGCGCATGTTGTTGTACAGGTTCTGGTTGGTCGTGGTATCAACGTAATAGAAGTAATTATTGTCGAAGTAGATGGGGCTGCAGATAGAGGTGAACCAGGTATCCTCGTAGCAGGTATCGGTGTAACGGGTCTCGTTCTTGTTCTCCGCCTTGGTGTAAGAGTAATGCGGCTTGCCGTTGTTCAACACAACATTGCCGGCATCATCCTTATCGGGTTCCTTGTTTTTGGTGTAGGTGTAGCCATCGTACAGCGAGTCAATGTAATCATAGTACTTGCTGTAACGGCCTTCCAGACCGGAGGGAGAAACCAGGAAGTTGACATGGCGCATGTCGCCTGCGTTCTCAACGCGGGTCTGGGCCATGCACTCGGTGTTCACGTCGTCATAGCAGACGTCAACATAGTACCAGTTCTTGTTGGCTTCGCCGGTGGTCATCGTAGCAGAGTTGCTGTCGCCCTGCAGCTTGTTGACCTTGACTGCGTTGAAGTAGTGGACGTTGTTGAACATGCCGCCGCCGAACGCATTACCGGCAATACTGGTATCAGCAGTATCGCAGTAATACAGGATCTGGGCAAAGTCAACAACAGCGTTATCGCCTACTTCATCGGGGGTCTTCCAGGTGCCGTCTTCATTCTTATAGATGCTCTTGTTGTCAGGCAAATTCTGGACCATGTAGTTAAATGCAGATGCATAGCCCAGGCAGATGCAGCCATACTCAACGCCGGAAGCGCCGATCCCGCCGCCCAGCAGGGCACCGAAAGCAGTCATCTGGATGGGGTCGTTGTTACCGCCGCCGGTGATATCGCCCATGGAGCCCATATCGAATTCTGCAACCTGGGAGATCCAGTCGTGCAGGACCAGCAGCTTGGTGACATAGTCAGCGCTGTCACCCAGCTTGGCAACCTGTGCCAGGCCTGCATCACGGATGGCTTTCAGAGCTTCGCCATAGGTCATAACGTAAGACATAAAGCCCTGCGGAAGGAACTGCAGCATAAATGCCATGGTGGTCGGCGGGACATCATCGTTCGGATCAATGCTGCACAATACCTTGATTGCGCCCATGGTGCCGGTGATGCTGCCATCCTCGCCCTGCTTCTGAACGCCCTTGGAGGTCCAGAACGGAGCAGCCACGCCGAAGTACTCTGCTTCGTCCTGGTTGAACTGCGACAGCTGGAAGTAGTAGTAGTTCATCTGCGCAGTCGAGACATCGTAAGTATTGGTGACCTGGTTGCCCTGGTCGTCCACATACACGGCAGTCTTCTGGCTGTCGTACAGCAGCAGGCTGTTCTTGCCCTTGTTGTCGCCGCTCTGATAGGTGAAGTTCACCTTGCTTGCGTCAACCGGGTTGTTCTGCATATCGTACCAGTTGCCGCCATCCATTGCGGACACCAGGGTAACGCCGACGCCGCCGGAGGTGGTATCCAGGGTCGGGGTGCCGCCCACGTTGATGTAGACGGAATTGTCATTCTGGTCTACCACAACGCTGACCGGCATGGTCATTACCGGCTGGGTTTTGATTTCTTCGCCGCAGACAGCGCACTTGAAGGTGACACTGGTGCATTCCCAGTCAATGGTAACGGGAGCGCCGGCAGAAATTTTGCCGGTTTCGCTGTCATAGAACAGCTGGGCGTTGCTGTAGTCATCGGCCAGCTTGCCCTCGACCTTCTTCATTTCCCAGTTGAAGGTAGCAACAAAGTTGCCATCTGCATCCTTGGGCACGGCATGGTTCTGGCAGGGCAGGGCGGCAATGTCGTCGGTGCGGGTGGTGGGTTCCTTGTATTCCTTCTTAACCGGGCTCTTGTCAGCGGGCACGCTGGCAGAGTAAACGGTCTTGCCGGCAACGCCGGGCTTTGCATCGGTGGTATCCTTGGTTACGGTGCCTTCTACCTTCTGGTAGGCATCGTCCTTTTCACAGGTATACACAGCGGTGTAAGCCCAGCCGTCATCGGTCTTGGTCCAGTAGCCGTCGGGGGTCTCTTTCCACTTATGGGTGTGGCCATCCTCCGGGTTGGTGTCATTCCAGTACCATTTCGGCTCGCCATAGGTATGGCCGTCTGCAGCGGCGCTGGCCGCAAAGGTATCGGAGTTTTCAGCAACGTAAGCCTGTGCGTAGCTGTCAGCCTGCTGCGCAATCACTTCATCATCGCTGTTGGTCATGGACTCCATCGCAGAGGTCATGCCGGAGCTGCCGGTAAAGGTAACGGCGGTCACAACGCCTGCGGCGTTCGTCTCATAGCCCAGGTCGGTAACGGCGCTGGACAGATGATACGTTTTGATGGTGGCAGCCATCACCGATGCCATCTCGTCCTTGTTCAGGCCATAGGCTTCGGTGTTGATCTTGCCGGCTGCGGCGTTGGCGTACATGGCATCGGCCAGTGCATTTTCCAACGCTGCAAGGCTCATGCCCGCCTTGCTCTGTGCAGTCGCTTCCAGCTTGGCATCGTCCTGCTCCAGTTCATGCACTTCGCCCTGGGCAGCCAGCGTTTGGGCTGTCTGCTTGATCAGGTCTGCGGTGCTGGTGAACTTGGGCAGGGACTGCACAGCGCTGGCCGCGCTTGCTGCGCTAGCTGCAACAGACTGCGCTACCGAAGAATCAATCTTGGTAGTTTCGGCTGCTGCGGGAAGCGCCACGCTTTGGGCAACCATGGCTGCTGCCAGCACGGATGCACCAAAACGCTGAAGGTTTTTCTTCATAGTTTTATCCTCCCTTAAGTGTTACTACTTTCCCCTTTTGTGTGAAAAGTGGTACGGCAGATGTGCGGCACTTTGCAGGTGTTGATTGCAAAACGCCTGGTTGTGCTCCCCTCGGTCTGGCGATCCCTTGCCGAGCTGCGGCCTGCTTTTGGGGCTTTTGGCCCCGGCACAGCGGCTGACAAAACGTTGTACCGGCTGCATGCCTTGATCCCGCAAATGATAACCTTTCCGACACATCTAGGTATATTCATTATATCACAGTTGCCAGAATTTGCATAGTTCATTAGAGCGGTTTCTAGGTAAATTTTTGTCCTTGAATCAACTGAAACCTGTTTTTCGCACATTATTTGCGTTGCGGTGCGGTGACCCTTTGGCGGTATTTATTAACATTTTTGAATGGTTTATTCCTGATTTTATCAAATGATTAAACATTTACCCCGATAATGTTCTTTGCAATCTCTTAATACAATCATCCGGTATTGTGATCGCGCATTTTTTGCCATTTCGGTTTGGCTTGTTGTTGAGAGATTTGGCAGAGATTGGAGGAAACTTGAAGGGAAAATTGGAGGTTGAGAATTGCCCATTATAAATTGTACCGTAGAGAGCGTTCCTGACTGCTCCGAAAACTTAGCCCTTGCCCCTTAACCGCGACCTGAAATACACCTTCCCAAGGTAGGGCGGTGTGAGTGCCCCCTCCTGCCCCACTTTTTCAAAGTTCCGAATGGTGTCCTCTCCCCTATCTACAATTCCTGATGTTTTCATGATGCCTTCCTTGGTCTTCCACACCCGGCCTTTGCCCCCTCCCCGTCCCATAAGTCGTACACAACAAAAAGGCCCCTGCCTTAACAGCAGGAGCCTTGAAAGCTATATCACAAGCCGAAAATTACTTCTCGATCTTGGAAACAACGCCGGAACCAACAGTGTGGCCGCCTTCGCGGATAGCGAAACGCATGCCTTCTTCCATGGCAACCGGGGTGATCAGCTCAACGTGCATATCAACGTTGTCGCCGGGCATGCACATCTCAGTGCCTTCGGGCAGGGTGATGATGCCGGTAACGTCGGTGGTACGGAAGTAGAACTGAGGACGATAGTTGTTGAAGAACGGGGTATGACGGCCGCCTTCTTCCTTCTTCAGGACGTAAACATGGCCATCGAAAGTGGTGTGGGGATGAACAGAGCCGGGAACAGCCAGAACCTGGCCACGCTCGATCTGGTCACGGTCAATACCACGCAGCAGAGCGCCGATGTTGTCGCCAGCCTGAGCGAACTCGAGGCTCTTGCGGAACATTTCCAGACCAGTGATGGTGGTGGTCAGCTTCTCTTCCTTCAGACCAACGATTTCCATCTGATCGCCGACATGAGCAGTACCACGCTCAACACGACCGGTAGCAACGGTGCCACGGCCGGAGATAGTCATAACGTCCTCAACGGGCATCAGGAACGGCTTATCAGCAGCACGGTCCGGGGTCGGGATGTAGCTGTCAACAGCGTCCATCAGCTCCCAAATGCACTTGTATTCCGGAGCATCGGGATCCTTGGAAGTGCTCTCCAGAGCCTTCAGAGCGGAACCACGGATGATCGGGGTGTTGTCGCCGTCGAAATCCTGGCTGTCCAGCAGTTCGCGAACTTCCATTTCGACCAGGTCGAGCAGCTCTTCGTCGTCAACCATATCGCACTTGTTCAGGAACACAACGATCTTGGGCACGCCAACCTGACGAGCCAGCAGGATGTGCTCACGGGTCTGCGGCATCGGGCCATCGGTTGCAGCAACAACCAGGATAGCGCCGTCCATCTGAGCAGCACCGGTGATCATGTTCTTGATGTAGTCAGCATGGCCCGGGCAGTCAACGTGGGCATAGTGACGCTTCGCGGTGTGGTACTCAACGTGAGCGGTGTTGATCGTGATACCACGAGCCTTCTCTTCAGGAGCCTTATCGATGCTGGAGTAATCCATGAAATCGGCGTCGCCCTTCAGAGCCAGAACCTTGGTGATAGCGGCAGTCAGAGTGGTCTTGCCGTGGTCAACGTGACCGATGGTACCGATGTTGACATGCTCCAAAGAGCGGTCAAATTTTTCCTTTTCAGCCATTGGAAGTATCCTCCTTTAATTCAAACAGATAAAATAGCCTGTTGTAAGGCTATCATACTAGATTTTTCAAGAAAAATCAAGTATTTTGCGCGAATTTGTGCAGAATCAGCCCTTATTGCGCTCGGTCATGATCTTATCTGCAACACTCTTGGGAACCTGCTGGTAATCAGCCGGCTCCATGGAGTACTGGCCACGGCCCTGGGTCTTGGAACGCAGGTCAGTGGCGTAACCGAACATCTCGGACAGAGGAACCATAGCGGTGACACGGGCAGTGCCATCGGTGGATTCCTGGTTCTGGATCGCGCCGCGGCGGCTGTTCAAGTCGCCAATGACGTTGCCCATATACTCGTCAGGAACAACAACGTCAACCTTCATGATGGGCTCCATAATGACGGGATCAGCCTTCTTCATAGCATCCTTGAATGCCATGGAGCCGGCGATGGAGAACGCCATTTCAGAGGAGTCAACTTCATGATAGGAGCCGTCCCACAGAGTGACCTTGACATCCACGACGGGATAGCCAGCCAGAATGCCGGACTTCATCGCGCCCTGGATACCGTTGTCAACAGCGGGGATGTATTCCTTCGGGATAGCGCCGCCAACAATACCGTTGACAAACTCATAACCCTTACCCGGGTTGGGCTCAATCTTGATCTTAACGTGACCATACTGGCCCTTACCACCGGACTGACGTGCGTACTTGGTTTCCTGGTTAGCCTCCTTGCGGATGGTTTCACGGTAGGCAACCTGAGGTGCGCCAACGTTAGCTTCGACCTTAAACTCGCGGAGCAGACGGTCCACGATGATTTCCAGGTGGAGCTCGCCCATGCCGGCGATGATGGTCTGACCGGTTTCTTCATCGGTCCAGGTACGGAAAGTCGGGTCCTCTTCAGCCAGCTTAGACAGGGCAATACCCATCTTCTCGCTGCCAGCCTTGGTCTTGGGCTCGATGGCAACGCGGATAACCGGCTCGGGGAAGTTCATGGACTCGAGGATGATGGGATGCTTCTCATCGCACAGGGTATCACCAGTGGTGGTGTTCTTCAGACCAACAGCAGCGGCGATATCGCCAGCGTAGCAGATGTCGATATCCTTACGGTTGTTTGCATGCATCTGCAGGATACGGCCGATACGCTCGTCCTGATCCTTAACAGAGTTGTAAACAGTGGTGCCAGCCTCAACGGTACCAGAGTACACGCGGAAGAAGCACAGCTTACCGACATACGGGTCAGTCATAATCTTGAATGCCAGTGCAGAGAACGGCTGATCATCGGAAGAAGTGCGATCTTCTTCCTCGCCAGTCTCCGGGTTGGTGCCCTTGATGGCCGCAACGTCGGTCGGAGCGGGCATATAATCAACGATTGCATCCAACAGTTTCTGAACGCCACGGTTCTTGTAAGAAGAGCCGCAGACAACAGGAACGATCTCGTTGGAAATAGTAGCCTTACGCAGAGCAGCCTTGATTTCTCCCTTGGTCAGCTCTTCGCCTTCCAGGTACTTCATCATCAGCTCTTCGTCGGTCTCAGCAACAGCTTCGATCAGCTTGTCATGATATTCCTGAGCCTGTTCTTTCATGTCTTCAGGAATTTCCTCAACGCGCACATCATTGCCCATATCATCATAGTAGATATCGGCTTTCATGTCGATCAGATCGATGATGCCGCGGAAAGTGTCTTCCTGGCCGACAGGCAGCTGGATAGGCACACCGTTGGCATGCAGACGATCATGCATCATCTGTACGCAGCGGAAGAAGTCAGCACCCATGGTATCCATCTTGTTGACGTAAACCATGCGGGGAACCTTGTACTCGTCAGCCTGGCGCCAAACGGTTTCAGACTGAGGCTCAACGCCACCCTTTGCGGCCAGAACGGTAACAGAACCGTCCAGAACACGCAGAGAACGCTGAACTTCAACAGTAAAGTCAACGTGGCCCGGGGTGTCGATGATGTTGATACGATGACGGTTCTTTTTGAACAGAGCCGGATCGTGCTGGGTCTCGGTGTGGCTCCAGTAGCAGGTGGTTGCAGCGGAAGTGATGGTAATACCACGTTCCTGTTCCTGCTCCATCCAGTCCATCGTAGCAGCGCCGTCATGAACTTCGCCGATCTTATGGTTAATACCGGTGTAGTACAGAATGCGCTCGGTGGTGGTGGTCTTGCCTGCGTCGATGTGGGCCATGATACCGATATTTCGGGTCATTTGCAGGGATACGTCTCTCGGCGTTGCCATGGCTTAAACCTCCTCAGTAAGCAGATCAATAACGGTAATGCGCGAAAGCCTTGTTGGCTTCTGCCATCTTGTGGGTATCTTCGCGCTTCTTGACAGCGCCGCCAACGTTGTTGGTAGCGTCGATGATCTCGGCGGCCAGGCGAGCGGACATGGTCTTTTCACCACGGCTGCGGCTGTACAGAGTCAGCCAGCGCAGGCCGAGGGTCTCGCGGCGGGCGGGGCTGACCTCCAGGGGAACCTGGTAGGTGGAGCCGCCGACACGGCGGGCCTTAACTTCGAGGCTGGGCATGATGTTTTCCATGGCCTTCTCGAACATTTCGAGAGGATCGTTGCCGGTCTTCTCTTTGACAGTCTCAAAAGCTTCGTAAACGATCTTCTGAGCGACGCCCTTCTTGCCATCCAGCATGATGCTGTTGACCAGACGGGTGACGAGCTTGGAATTGTAAATAGGATCAGCCAGAACTTCGCGCTTTGCGATTTTACCTCTTCTGGGCATCTTTCTTCCCTCCTTCACATTAATGATATCATCGGTACTCGAAAGTTAAAGAAAACTCCCGTTATGCCACAAAAGGGTCAGCTGACCATTTTATGGCGAAAAGATGTTTCCTTACTTCTTGGCACCGGCCTTGGGACGCTTTGCGCCGTATTTGCTGCGAGCCTGGTTACGGTTTGCAACACCCTGAGTATCCAGAGTACCACGGATAATGTGGTAACGGACACCGGGCAGGTCCTTAACACGACCGCCACGGATCAGGACAACGCTGTGCTCCTGCAGGTTATGGCCGATACCAGGAATGTAGGAGGTGACCTCGATACCATTCGTCAGGCGGACACGGGCAACTTTACGCAGAGCAGAGTTAGGCTTTTTGGGGGTCATGGTACGAACAGCGGTGCAAACACCACGCTTCTGGGGGCTGTTCATGGTGGTGTACTGCTTCTTCTGGGAGTTGTAGCTCTTCTGAAGGGCAGGAGCAGTGCTCTTGGTTACCAGGACCTCACGGCCTTTGCGTACGAGCTGGTTAAAAGTAGGCATTTCTTTTCTCCTTTCTTGATTATTCCGCGCAGTTTTTGCGGGGGTTGTGCTTCCATTTTGGCCGCACTTAACCCCTTAACTCACGCACTTATTATAATAGCGGATAAACCACGCTCTGTCAAGAGTATTCACAAAAAATATTTCAAATAATCGTGCAAGATGCTGATTTTCTGCACTGGGGGTTCTAATTGTGCGCTTAAGATGTATCTGAAAACAAAGAATCAGATACCCCCTCGGACTTTCCCCTGCTTATTTTGCAGCTTCCAGCTGTGCCACGCAGGCTTCGGCTTCGTCCAGAATGCGGCCGAACTTATCCAGGGCAGCATCCACCGGGGCGGGGGTGGTCAGGTCCACGCCGGCATGGCGCAGCTCATCCAGCGGGTAAGCGCTGCCGCCCATGTGCAGGAACTCCAGGTACTTCTTAACAGCCGGTTCGCCGTTCTTCAGGATGCCCTCGGACAATGCCACGGCAGTGGAATAGCCGGTTGCATACTTATAAACATAGAACGGGCGGTAGAAGTGCGGGATGCGTGCCCACTCGTACTGTACTTCGTCATCCACAACCAGCTCCGGTCCAAAGTAGTCCACAATGAGCTTCTTGTACAGATTGTTCAGGGCGGCGGGGTTCAGGGCTTCGCCGTGCTCGGCCATGGCGTGGGCATCGCGCTCAAACTCGGCAAACATCGTCTGGCGGTAGACGGTTCCCTTGAAATTTTCGAGGTACTGATTCAGCAGGGCCAGGCGGGTTGCGGGATCCTGGTTCTTTTCTGCCAGCAGGTGCTCAATGAGCAGGTTCTCGTTGACGGTGGAAGCGACCTCTGCGACAAACAGGGTATAGTCGGCATACTGGGCAGGCTGGGTATGGCGGCTGAACCAGCTGTGCATGCTGTGGCCCATCTCATGCGCAATGGTGGAAACGCTGTCCAGCGTACCGGTAAAGTTGCACATGATATAGGGGTTGGAATCATAGCTGCCGCCGGAGTAAGCGCCGCCGCTCTTGCCCTTGTTGGGGAACACATCGATCCAGCGCTCGGCAAAGCCCTTGCGAACGATGGTGCCGTACTCTTCGCCCAGCGGTGCAACGGCATCCAGAACCATCTGCTTGGCCTGGTCATAGGTGTAATGGGCGCTGACGCCCTTGGTCAGCGGGGCGTACACATCATAGTAGTGCAGCTCGTCCACACCCAGGATACGCTTGCGCAGAGCAACATAGCGGTACATATCCGGCAGGTGCTTGCGCACAGTAGCCACCAGGTTATCATAGACCTGGCCGGGCACGTTCTCCCCTGCCATGGACATGGCGCGGGAAGATTCATAATGACGGACGGAGGCTTCGGCGGTAGCGGTCTTGACAGCGCCGGAGTAAGAGGCAGCCAGCGTGTTGATGTGCTGGCGGAAGCTCTTGTAGTAGCTTTCAAAGGCATTCTTGCGCAGCACGCGGTCATTGGAGGTTTGCAGCAGGATGTAGTTGGAAGCGGTCAGCTCCACATCGTTGCCCTCGCCATCCTTGACGGAATCGAACACCATGTCGGCGTCTTCCAGGTTATCGGCAACATTTTTCGGGGTGCCGAATGCCTCACCGAAAGCAGCCAGCAGCTTTTCTTCCGGGGCGGTCAGGGTGTGAGGCTTTGCACGCAGCAGGTCTTCCAGAGCAAAACGATAGGGGGCAACCTGCTCGTCAGCCATGATGGTATCCAGGGTTTCCTGCGGCAGTGCCAGGATTTCCGGCTGAGCATAGGCGATGGTACCGACAGCCTTTACATATTTGGCGGTAGCGCGGGCATCCATGCTCTGGGCGTCATCAGCACGGGTATCCTCGCTCAGACGCAGGCTGGTGTAGACAGCCAGGTTTTCCAGTTCACGGAACACGCCGATTTCTGCATCATAAAATTCACGAATGCTGGCAGCGTTGTTCAGCTTGCCCTCCCAGGCAGCCAAAGCTTCAATTTTGGGGTCAATGGCGGCAAAAGCCTTTTCCCATTCCGCATCGCTGGCGTACATTTTGGTCAGGTCCCACTGGTACTGCGGGTCCATCTCTTTGCGTTCTTTCAATGCTTCCGACATGGCGGATTCTCCTTTTCTATATGATATGATGTCTTTCTGAGCCAGTCAGGGAAGCGTTCTCCCCTGCCCTCCATGCAGGCACCATTCATCCTGCACAGACAAACCCAGTATAAAAGTATTATACACCAAATGTTAGAAAAAACAAATCCGTTTTTATTTAACAAAAAGCCTGCGCAGAAACAGTGTTTATGCACGGTTCCTGCACAGGCTCATTTCTCTAAGGCAACACCGCACAATTCCCGCCTTGCGGCTTAAGCACCGCTCCGGCAGC
>OLQB01001199.1_pt1 | contig 18805 bp, 15 predicted proteins | sample 1672681 | NCBI WGS metagenome assembly OLQB01 (sample SAMEA3136713, study PRJEB25190) | human gut metagenome | reverse complement strand
GACACCCAGTACCTGAGCCACACCCACAGCGGCATCATCCGAAACATCAAGCTGGTATTCCGCTGCGACGAGGAAGACATTGTGGACTTTCGGAACGTCAGCGAGGGCATGACCAACACATCCTTTATTTTTAAGATCGACGGTGTGGACTACATCTACCGCCACCCGGGGGACGGCACCGACAGCATCATCAACCGCCGGAACGAGAAGACTTCCCTCATAAAGGCGAAGCAGCTGGGCATCGACCCGACATACATCTACGCCGATGTCAACGAGGGGTGGAAGATCTCCCGGTTTGTCCCCCAATTCCGGGAGCCGGACTACGGAAGCTTTGCGGATTCCAAAAAGGTGCTGTCTGTCCTGCGGAAGCTCCATGCTTCGGACGTGAAGGTAGATTACGGTATGCGCCCCTGGGAGGACGCTCTGAACATGCAGAAGCTGCTGACAGAGAAAGACCCCCACTGCTTTGCCGCCCACGAGGGGCTGAAAGGAAAAATCGGCAGACTCTATCAGATGACGCTGGGCGACGGGATGAAAAAATGCTTCTGCCACGGCGACACCTACCGTCCCAACTGGATGCTCCTGCCTGACGGGGACGTAATTCTCATCGACTGGGAGTACGCAGGCTTTTCCGACCCCGGAATTGACGTTGGCTACTACATCGTAGACGCCATGTACGACTTCCCGGACGCGGAACGGTTCATCAAAGAATATCTGGGAAGCGGATACGACGTGTCCGGCCGCTTCCACTACATGGCCTATACTGCCATCATTGCCTATTACTGGTTCGTCTGGGCGCTGTACCGGGAATCCTGCGGCGCGGACATGGGGCAGTCGCTGGAAAACTGGCGCGCCATGGCGGAAAAGTACGCGGATTATCTGCTGAAAGAATAAACTGAGCGCAGAAAGCCTCGATTCGTGGGGCTTTCTGCGCTTCTTTTACAAACATTCTGCGGCTCGGGAAAGTGACGGAAACGGCCGTTTCTGCTGCTTTCTGAGACCCTCCGCTCGGGCGGAGACATTTCCAAAATAGTGGAAAAAAGTATGCATTTCATCTATTTATATCGATACAATTGGAGCTTTATACAAATTTTTTGTTTAAAATGACAAATTCGCTGTGGACAAATGGCTCCGGATGAAGTAAAATAAGGGGCGTACAGTGCGGTGTGTGCCGCGAAATTTGAAAGAGGTGAAGTAAATATGGCGTTTTCTTTTTTCGGCGGGGTCCATCCCAAAGAAAATAAGTGGTATGCCTGCGACAAGGAGACTCAGGTTTTCCCTGAGCCGGATATCGTAGTGATCCCCATGTCCCAGCATATCGGCGCCCCCTGCAACCCCCTCGTGAAGAAGGGTGACCCGGTGACCGTGGGTCAGAAGATCGGTGATAATCAGGGACTGTGTGTGCCTGTCCACGCTTCCGTCTCCGGTACGGTCAAGGCTGTGGAAATGCGCGCCCACACCAGCGGTACCACCGTGATGAGTGTGGTGATCGAGAATGACCATCTGGATACCCTGTGTGAGGACATCAAGCCCCGCACGCAGGAAGAGGTGGACGCACTCAGCCCGGAAGAGCTGATCGGCATTATCCGGGAGGGCGGCATCGTCGGCATGGGCGGTGCGACTTTCCCCACCCACGTCAAGCTCTCCGGCGGCATCGGCAAGGTGGATACCGTCATTATTAACGCAGGCGAGTGCGAGCCTTACATAACGGCTGACGACCGGCTGTGCCGGGAGCATCCGGCGGAGCTGATGAAGGGCCTGAAGATCATCATGAAGATCTTCGGCCTGACAGAGGGACACATTGCCATCGAGGACAACAAGCCAGAAGCCATTCAGTCGCTGAAGGAGCACCAGCTGGACGGTATCGTACTGGATGTGCTGCCTGCCAAGTACCCGCAGGGCGCTGAAAAGCAGCTGATCTACGCCGTCACCGGCCGGGAAGTTCCCTCCGGCGGTCTGCCCGCCGCGGTGGGCTGCGCGGTATTCAACGCTGCGACCACCCGCGCCATCCACGATGTGGTGTACGACGGAATGCCACTCATCAAGAGAATCGTCACCGTGTCCGGCGACATCCTTATGGAGCCGAAGAACCTGCTGGTTCCCATCGGCACCAGCTTCAACGACCTGATTGACGCCTGCGGCCACTCCGAGAACCCCTACAAGGTCCTCTCCGGCGGCCCCATGATGGGCGTTGCGCAGTACGACCTGAACGTCCCCACCATCAAGGGCGTCAACGCCGTTACCGTGCTGGGCAAGAAGAACAACTTCTTCGTGGAGGAGCCTCACTGCCTGCGCTGCGGCAAGTGCATCGAGGTCTGCCCCATGCATCTGATGCCCGTTCTCATGTATCAGGCCACCCAGGACGGCGATGTGGACGGCATGAAGTCCGTGAACCTGCTGGACTGCATCGAATGCGGCTGCTGCGCCTACACCTGTCCCGCCAGCGTGCCTCTGGTGCTGGGCTTCCGTGCCGGCAAGCAGATGATCCGCAACGCTGCCGCCCGGGAAAAGGCCAAGGCTTAAGGAGGTGGAGATCAAATGGCACAGATGAAATACTTTTATGAGCTGACGATTTCCAGCTCGCCCCACGCCCATTCCCCCGTCACCACCCAGACCATCATGCGGGACGTGCTGATCGCGCTGGTTCCCGCGCTGCTGGGTTCCATCTACTTCTTCGTATCCCGGGTAATGATCGGTCAGACGGGATTTGAATTCTTCATTCCAGCAGTAAATGTTCTTTGAGTGGGGCTTCTGCAAGATCCGGAAGCTGCACTGCAAGACCTATGACCTGTCCGCCGTCGTTACCGGCGTGCTGCTGGCCTTCGTCTGCCCAGTGACCATTCCCTACTGGACGATCATTCTGGGCGACTTCTTTGCAATCGTCTTGGTGAAGATGCTCTTCGGCGGCCTGGGCAAGAACATTGTCAACCCCGCCCTTGCCGGACGTGCCTTCCTGTTCAGCTGGCCGGTGCTTATGAGCAACTGGGTCAAGGTCGGCTTTGACAACGCCGCCGGGCTGCTGTCTACTGCCGATGCCGTCACCGCCGCGACGCCCATGTCCGCCATGCACCAAGGCGCGCTGCCGGAGGAATCCATCCTGGACATGTTCCTGGGCAACATCGGCGGCTGCATCGGCGAAACCTCCGCGCTGCTGCTGATCATCGGCTTTGTTTACCTACTGTACCGCAAGGTCATCACCGCCCGGATTCCTTTGGCTTACATTGGCACCGTGGCGATTCTGGCGTTCCTGTTCCCCCAGGGCAATGACCGCATTGCCTGGATGGCCGCCCAGGTGTTCGGCGGCGGATTGATGCTGGGCGCTATCTTCATGGCCACCGACTACGTGACCTCCCCGCTGACCAAGCTGGGACAGATTGTCTACGGCATCGGCTGCGGCGTCATCACCATTCTGATCCGCTACTTCGGCGGCTACAGCGAGGGCGTGACCTATGCCATCCTGTGCATGAACGCCTGCGCGGTGCTGCTGGATAAGATCGGCCGCCCCGTGAAGTTCGGCGCACCCAAGAAGGAGGCGGCAAAGAAATGAAAACCGAATCCACTGTGAAATATGTGCTCCGCATCGCGCTGACCCTGCTTGCCATCACTGCTGTTGTGGCCGTGATCCTCGCCGCGGTCAACTCCGTTACCGCGCCCCGCATCGCGGCGCAGAACGAGCAGAAGACCCAGGCCGCCATCGAGGCCGTGCTTCCCGGCGGCGGTCAGGAAGTGACCTTCACAGACGACACTGGCCTGGTCACCGCCGCCTACAAGGGCGATAATGGCTGCGCCGTTCAGGTGACCCCCGCCGGCTTTAACGGCGCCGTTACCATGATGGTCGGCGTGGACAATGACGGCAAGGTGACCGGCATTTCCATTATTTCCCACACGGAGACCGCCGGCCTCGGCGCTACCGCCGCCGCCGACACGGACGCGGGCAGAGCCTTCCGCGACCAGTTTATCGGCATGAGCGGCACCGTGTCCGTCACCAAGGACGGCGGTGAAGTGGATGCCCTCACCGGCGCCACCATCACGTCCCGCGCAGTCTGCACCGGCGTCTCCGCCGCGCTGGCCTGCGCCGCCAATCTGGGTTAAGGAGGCTGCGTCATGGATTTCAAAAAGCAATTTAAGGAAGGCCTGCTGACCAAGAACCCGGTTCTGGTGCAGCTGCTGGGTATGTGCTCCACGCTGGCCATCACCACCAGCCTGTTCAACGGCATCGGCATGGGTCTGGCCGTCACCGTCATTCTCATCTGCTCCAACATTCTGATCTCCGCTCTGCGGAAGGTCATTCCCAACCAGATCCGCATTGCGGCCTACATCACCATCATCGCGGGCTTCGTCACCGTGGTCGATCTGTCCATTCAGGCGTTTCTGCCTGCACTGTCCCAGAATCTGGGCGTGTTCATCCCGCTGATCGTCGTGAACTGTATCGTCCTTGGCCGGGCGGAGGCGTTTGCCTCCAAGAATGGCGTTCTGGCGTCCGCTGTGGACGGCCTGTGTCAGGGCATCGGCTACACGCTGGCGCTGATCACCGTCTGCGTCATCCGGGAACTGCTGGGCAGCGGCACCTTCGGCGGCGGCATTCTCAACGGCGGCGAGGGCATCCGCATCATCCCCGCCCCGTACCCCGCCATGCAGATGGTCATGCCGGTGGGCGGCTTCCTCGTGCTGGGCTGCGTCATTGCCGCTTCCCAGTGGCTTGTCAAGCATCTGGAAATGAAGAATAAGAAGAAGGAGGCGGCGAAATAATGCAAGCGATTCTCGGTATTATTCTCAGCGCCATTCTCAGTGAGAACTTCATTCTGGTCAAGTTCTACGGCATCTGCCCCTTCATGGGCGTCTCCAAGAAGATCGACACCGCTCTGGGCATGGGCATGGCCGTTACCTTCGTTATGGCGATCGCCTCTGCCGCCTGCTACGCGGTCAACGTGCTGCTGGTGAAGCTGGGACTGGACTACATGCAGACCGTCGCCTTCATTCTGGTCATTGCCGCCATCGTGCAGGTGGTGGAGATGTTCCTGAAGAAGAGCGTCCCCGCGCTGTACAAGGCGCTGGGCGTGTACCTGCCCCTGATCACCACCAACTGCGCCGTTCTGGGCGTGGTGCTGGTCAACGTGCAGAAGGGCTACAACTTCCTGCTGAGCGTGGTCAACGGCGCTGCCGGCGGACTGGGCTTCACCGTGGCCATCGTGCTGTTCGCTTCCGTCCGGGAGCGGGTGAACCGTGCCGACTGCCCCGCGTGCTTCAAGGGCTTCCCCATCGCGCTGATTTCCGCCGGATTGCTGGCGCTTGCCTTCATGGGCTTCTCCGGCCTGAAGGTTTTCTAAGGAGGGCGAAGATATGCAAATTGTGATTGCGATTGCGATTCTCGGCGGTCTGGGACTGGTGTTCGGCCTGGTGCTGGCCGCTGCGTCCAAGATTTTCTATGTGGAATCCGACCCCCGGCTGGATCAGCTGAACGAATGTCTCCCCGGTGCCAACTGCGGCGGCTGCGGCTATGCCGGCTGCGGTGCTTACGCCGAAGCCGTCCTCAAGGGCGAAGCGCCCATCGGAAAGTGCGCCTCCGGCGGCAACGAAGCTGCGCAGGCCATGGCGGCCATCATGGGCGTCAAGGCGGAAGCCGTCACCCGTAAGGTCGCGCTGGTGCGCTGCTCCGGCGAGAAGATCTATGACGCGGACGGCAATCTGACCAAGGGCGCGAAGATCAAGGGCAACTACGAGGGTCTGAAGGACTGTCTGGCCGCCTCCAAGATCGGCGGCAACGGCCCTGTGTCCTGCAAGTTCGGCTGTCTGGGCTACGGCACCTGTGTCAAGGCGTGTAAATACGGCGCCATGAAGGTCATCAACGGCGTTGCCCATGTGGACGAAGACCTGTGCGTCGGCTGCATGGCCTGTGCCAACGTATGCCCCCGTCATCTGATCGTCCCCGTGGAGCCTGACCGAAACGTGGTCATCGCCTGCGCGTCTCTTGCCAAGGGCGCTGTCACCACCCGCGGCTGCACCGTGGGCTGCATCGGCTGCGGCCTGTGCAAGAAGATCTGTCCCAAGGACGCCATTACCGTGGAAAAGAATCTTGCCCGCATCGATTACTCCAAGTGCGACAACTGCGGCCTGTGCGCCACGGTCTGCCCCAAGAAGCTTATCAGGGACTCCAACGTGGAGAACCTCGGCGAGCCGAAGCCTGTTGTTCAGGCGTAACCCCCCAGCAAATTGCGCGGCAGACCTCTGCGGAGGTCTGCCGCAAGCTTTATGGAAAAGGGCGGAGCCGTGCGGACGGCTGCGGCGCTGACCCCCTTTTTTGAATGGGCGGGTACGCTTGCGAATATAATAGAACCGGCCGGTTTTGGGGAATACAGCCCCGCATTTTCCATGCAGAAGTGGGCGCTGACCTGTTTCTACTGCCGGTAGAGTAGGGTATTCTACTGTAGGTAGGAAAGATACGGCTGTTTTCTTCCCGGGGGGCGTGGCGTTTTCCCGAGAATGTGTGTTACAATAAACCCAAGAATCGGATGATACCGTTTCCCCATCATTTTCAGGAGTGTGAACCTCATGCCTAACTACAATATTGTGACCGATTCCTGCTGCGACCTGCGGCCGGAAACGTATGAGCAGCTGAATCTGACCGTCGTTCCTCTGAGCATGGAATTCCGGGGTCAGGTGCGCGAGGATAAAAGCGATGACAGCATTAAGGAAGTTTACGCGGCTCTGCGCGCCGGTGAGAGTGCTCAGACCGCCGCAGTCAACCCGGACCGCTGGCTGAACGCCATGGAGCCTCATCTGGCAGAGGGAAGGGATGTATTGGTGATGGCCTTTTCTTCCGGCCTGTCCACTACCTACCAGTCTGCCGTCATCGCGGCGGAGGAGCTGCGGGAAAAGTATCCGGAGCGGACGATATATGTAGTTGACACCCTCTGCGCGTCCCGTGGTGAGGGACTGCTGGTGTGGTACGCTTGCAAAAAGCGGGATGAGGGCATGACGCTGGACGAGCTGCACAAATGGGTGGAGGACACGAAGCTCCATCTGTGCCACTGGTTCACCGTGGACGACCTGATGTATCTGAAACGCGGCGGTCGTATCAGCGCTGCCACCGCCCTTGTGGGCACCATGCTGAAGGTCAAGCCTGTGCTTCACGTGGACAATGAGGGACATCTGATCAACATGTTCAAGGTGCGCGGCCGCAAGGCATCTCTGGAGGCCATTGCAAATAAGCTGGGCGAGCTGGGCGGCAATTACGACAACAGCACGGTGTTCATCTGCCACGGCGACTGCATCGAGGATGCAAAATATGTGGAGAACATTCTGAAGACGAAGTACGGCGTCAAGGAAGTGCTGATCAACTACACCGGCGCTGTCATCGGCTCCCACTCCGGCCCCGGCACCATGGCAGTATTTTTCCTGGGCGATCACCGGTAACGGAAAATCATTTCATACTGTATCCGCCCCGGCTTCCCATCGTGTAGCCGGGGCGAGTTTCGTGATTTATAAAATCATAATTTCCAACAAAATCCTGCCGGAGAAAACGTCGATTTTTCAGGAAATTCCCGTGGAAAATTCATATTGACTTTGCACAAAAATCGATATAGAATACTGTGCAAAAAGCAAAAAATGAGGTGACATACTTGGCAGATATGCATACGAAGGACCTGACCACCGGGTCGCCGATGAAGCTGATACTTTCCTTTATGCTGCCGCTGGTTTTCGGACTGTTGTTTCAGCAGGTTTACAGTATGGTGGATACCATTGTGGTGGGGAAATTTCTGGGTGTGGACGCGCTGGCGGGGGTCGGCTCTACCGGTTCTATTACGTTTCTGGTGCTGGGACTGTGCAACGGCGTGTGCGCCGGGTTTGCCATTCCCGTGGCGCAGAAATTCGGACAGCGGGATTTTGACGGGCTGCGCCGGTTCGTCGGCAATATGATCTGGCTCAGCTGCGTCATCGCCGCGGCGGTGACGCTGGTCACGACACTGCTGTGCCGCCAGATTCTCCTCTGGATGGACACCCCGGCGGATACGTTTTCCTATGCTTACGACTATATTTTCGTGATTTTTCTGGGCATCCCCGCGACCATGCTGTACAATCTCCTGTCGGGCATTCTCCGGTCGCTGGGAGATTCCAAAACGCCGCTGGTGTTCCTGATTATGTGCAGCCTGCTGAACGTGGCGCTGGACATCGTGTTTATTCTGACGCTGAATATGGGCGTCGCGGGCGCAGGCTGGGCGACGCTGCTGAGTCAGCTGATCTCCGGCGTGCTGTGCCTGTATTTCATCGTGAAGAAGTTCCCGATTCTTCACCTGAAACGGGACGATTTGCGTCTGCGGAAAGTCTATGTCCGGAAGCTGCTGAATATGGGCTTGCCCATGGGCTTGCAGTATTCCATCACCGCCGTCGGCAGCATTCTGCTGCAAACGGCGGTCAACGGCCTGGGCGCGACTGCCATGGCGGCCATCGCGGCGGGCAGCCGGGTGAGCATGCTCCTTGTCTGCCCCTTTGACGCCATGGGAACCACCGCCGCTACCTTCGCCGGACAGAATCTGGGCGCGGGGAAGCTGGATCGGATTCACCAGGGGGTCAAGGACTGCACGGTACTGGGCATTATCATCTCCGCTGCGATTTTTGTGATCACCTGGTTTGGCGGCAGTGCCATGACCACACTGTTCCTGGATACGGCGGACGGGGCGAGCGTCGACATGGTGGTGCCGATGGGACAGCAGTTCCTGCTGATCAATGCGGCGTTTGCCATTCCGCTGCTGTTCGTCAATCTGCTCCGCTTCACCATTCAGGGGTTGGGCTACTCGGAGTTTGCGGTGTTCGCGGGAGTGTTCGAGATGGTCGCCAGAGGTGCCTTCGGGCTTTGTCTGGTGCCGGTGCTGGGGTATACGGCGGCGTGCTTCGCCAGCCCCGCGGCATGGGTGATGGCTGATCTGTTTCTGTTCCCCGCTTATTTCCACTGCATGAAGAAGCAGGGGTATTCCTTCAAACCGACGAAGGTCAGTGCAGCGACAGAATAAAATATCAAAAAATGATGGCAGGTCTCCGGCGGGAGGCCTGCCATTTTATGTGTTTACTGCTCTTGAAGCTGGTCGATTTCCTTAGCGATGGTGCAGTTGCTCTGGTAGATGCAGCTGCCGTAGCAGCAGTCCGTCTCGGTGACTGCGCCGTCCTCCAGAACGACTTCCACCATGCGGCTTCCGTCCAGCTGACGGCAGTAGCCGGATACAAATTTCTCTGTCTCCACGTTATCCCTCCACGATGCAGAAGCCCTTGGGCGCCAGCGTCAGCCAGTCCGGGGCTACGGTTTGCAGGTTGTGACCCATGAGAATTTTCCCCGCGGGGATGTCCCACGGGTCGCCGCAGCGGTTGCAGTAGATTTTCAGCACGCTGCCGCCATAGCGCCGGGTGAAGCCAATCCGGCGATCTTCCGCCTGAAAGAACTGAATGTCCCCCAGACGCAGCGCGTCACAGGCTTTCCGCAGCTGCCCCAGACGGCGGAAATGGGCCAGAAGCTCCGGGTCCTCCCGCCCCCATGGGTAGGTGCGGCGGTTGAAGGGGTCGCGGTAGCCCTCCATCCCGGCCTCGTCGGCGTAGTACAGGCTGGGGCTGCCCGGCAGGGTGTATTGCAGGAAGGAGGCCATCTGAAGCCGTTCCACGGCCACCGGCAGCAGGTTCCGGGACAGATGGCGCCTGGCCTTTTCTTCCCGGGAACCGTCAAAATCGTCCACCAGCGCGGTGAGAATGCGGGGGGTGTCGTGGGTGCCCAGCAGATTCATGTTGCAGGCCGCCACTTGGGGCGGGTAGTTTTCCATAATGGACATCACGGTTTCCTTAAAGCCCCGGCCGCCGTCCAGATTCTTGACGAAGTTCACAATGGCCGTGCGGAAGGGGTAATTCATCACGCTGTCCAGCTCGCCGCCGGTAAAGTAAGTGCGGCGCTTGCCGTAGGCGCATTTGTTGGACGCGTCCTCCCACACCTCGCCCAGAAGCAGGGCGTCGGGATTCAGTTCCTTGATGCGGTTGCGGAGAAGCTTGATGAATTCGTCAGGCAGCTCGTCCGCCACATCCAGCCGGTAGCCATCCGCCCCCAGCCGCAGCCAATGGGCGAGGACGCTATCTTCGTCCGTGATGATGTAGCGGACGAAAGCGGGGTCCATTTTGTTCACCGTGGGCAGAGTGTCAAAGTCCCACCAGGAATGGTAGACGTTCGGCCAGTTGTAGAAGGTGTACCAGCTGTAATAGGGGGATTCCTTGGAATTGTACGCGCCCACGGATGGGAACGCGCCCTCCCGGTTGAAATACAGGCTGTTGGAGCCGGTGTGGGAATACACGCCGTCCAGAATGACCCGGATGCCCCGGGCGTGGGCCGCGTCGCAGAGGGCGGCAAAATCCGCCTCGGTGCCGAGAAGGGGGTCGGGTGTCTTGTAGTCGCCGGTGTCGTAGCGGTGGCTGGAAAAGCTCTTGGAAATGGGGTTCAGGTAGAGAATGGTAACGCCGAGACCGGCAATATAGTCCATTTTCTCAGTGATGCCCCGGAAATTGCCGCCGAAAAAGTCGTTGTTCAGCACCTGCCCATCGGGGGTGGGCTTCCAGTCCACTTCGTCGTACCAGTTTTTGTGGATGGTGTAGGGCTTCAGCTTCCCGGTCACATCGGCCCTTCCGCTGGCGTAAAAACGGTCGGGGAAAACCTGATAGATGGTTGCGCCCTTCGCCCAGTCCGGGGTGGTGAAGTCGGCGGGGATGCAGCTCAGCTGCCAGAGATCCCCGGCTTCCATGTTGGTGTCGTCCCCCTGCTTGAACAGGCGGAAGCTGCCGCCGCCGCGCTTGTCGATGTGGAACCAGTAAAAATGCAGCCCGGTCTCCTGCCGCGTGAATTCCAGACGCCAGAGCTCATAGCCGTCCTCGCCGCGCGAGGCGAAGGAAAACGGCAGCTCGGCGCACACAGCGTGCTCGCTGTCCTCCAGCATCAGGCGGACGCCGGAGGCGCCGACCTCCGTCGGGATGCGGATCTGCAGAACGCAGCACTCCCCCGTCCGGAGCGTTCCGAACGGGGTCTTGTACTGCGTCTGACGGCTGTCAAACAGGATACGCATCTCAGTCGAGATCCCAGATCTCGTCCGCGTATTCCTTGACGGCGCGGTCCGAGGAGAAGATGCCGGCCTTGGCGATGTTGATGAGGGACATGCGGGCAAAGCGCTGCTTATCCTGATAGACCGCGGCGACATCGCGCTGCGCGCGGGCGTAATCCTGGAAATCGGCCAGCGTCATATAGGGGTCAGCCGTGCCGAAGCGGTTCGTGAGCAGCGAATCGACCAGATCGTCGAAGCGCTGGCCGAGCACGCCGGACGTGAGCATATCGAGCACGGCCTGCAGCTCCGGCGTGATGAATTCCGTCGGATGGTAGCCGCGCTGCCACAGCTCCTCGACCTCATGGGCCTTCATGCCGAAGAGGAAGATGTTCTCGTCGCCGACCTGCTCGTGGATCTCGACGTTCGCGCCGTCGAGCGTGCCGATGGTCACGGCGCCGTTGATCATGAGCTTCATGTTGCCGGTGCCGGAGGCCTCCTTGCCCGCGATGGAGATCTGCTCGGAGATATCGGCGGCCGGGATGATGATCTCCGCAAGGGAGACCTTGTAGTCCTCGAGGAAGACGACCTTCAGCTTGTCGTTGACGTCCGGGTCGTTATTGATGAGCTTCGACGCAGCGACGATGAGGCTGATGATCTGCTTGGCGCGGATATAGCCCGCGGAGGCCTTGGCCGCGAAGATGAACGTGCGGGGCATGAAATCGCCGTGCGGATTGGCCTTGATCTGGCGGTAGAGATACAGAACATGCAGGATGTTGAGCAGCTGGCGCTTGTACTCATGCAGGCGCTTGATCTGGATATCGAAAATGGAATCCGGGTCGACGCGCACGCCGTTCTGGTTCTCGATGAGAGCGGCGAGGCGCTCCTTGTTCTTGCGCTTGATGGCCATGAGGTCCGCAAGCACCTTTTCGTCATTCTGATACGGCAGGAGCTTCTCGAGTGCGCGGGCATCCCGCAGGAAGTCGCCGCCGATGAGCTGCTTGAGATAATCCGTCAGCAGCGGATCGGACTGGCACAGCCAACGGCGATAGGCAATGCCGTTCGTCACGTTCAGGAAGCGCTCCGGCGTGATCTGGCAGTAGTCGCGGAAGATGCCGTTGCGCAGGATGTCCGTGTGCAGCTTGGAAACGCCGTTGACCTTGTGACAGGCGGCAAGGCAGAGGTTCGCCATGCGGACCTCGTTGTTCGCGATGACGGCCATGTAGTTGATCTTGCCCCAGTCGTTCGGGTAGACGGCGCACAGGTGCTCGATGAGGCGGCGGTTAATCTCCTGACAGATGGAGTAGACGCGCGGCAGCTGCTCGCGGAACAGGTCGACGTTCCAGCGCTCAAGCGCCTCGCTCATGACGGTGTGGTTCGTATAGGACAGCGTGCGGCAGGTGATGTCCCACGCCTCGTCCCAGCCGAAGTCGTGCTCGTCGATGAGCAGGCGCATCAGCTCCGGCACACACAGAGCTGGATGGGTGTCGTTGATGTGGATGGCGACCTTGTCCGGCAGGTTTGTGTAGGTGCGGTATTTCTTATAGTGCTTCTTCAGGATGCTCTGCAGCGAGGCGGAGACGAGCAGGTACTGCTGCTTCAGGCGCAGGCGCTTGCCCTGAATGTGGTCGTCTGCCGGATAGAGGACCTTCGAGATGGTCTCGGCCATGGCGTTGCGCTCGAGGGCGCGGACATAGTCGCCGCGGGAGAACGCAGCCATGTCGAAGCTCTGCGGCAGCTTGGCGCTCCACAGGACAAGGCGGTTGGCGGCATCGCTGTCATAGCCGGAGATATACATGTCATACGGCACGGCCATAACGGAGCTGTAGCCGACCTGCGCGACCTTGAAGCGGTCGTTGTCCATCCACTCGCGGACCTCGCCGCCGAACTTGACCTCGACGGCATCGTCCTCGCGGGCCTGCAGCCACACGTCGCCCATCTCGAGCCAGTTGTCCGGGAATTCCATCTGCCAGCCGTCGACGATCTTCTGCTTGAAGATGCCGAATTCATAGCGGATGGAAAAGCCGGTCATCGGGTAGTCCATGCCGGTCGCGGCATCCATATAGCAGGAGGCCAGACGGCCGAGGCCGCCGTTTCCAAGGCCGGCGTCGGGATCGATGGCATAGATCTCATCGATGTCGAAGCCTGCATCAGCCAGTGCCTTGCGGAACTCCGCCTCCAGCCCGAGGTTAAAGAGGTTATTGCGCAGGCTGGTGCCGACCAGGAACTCCATCGACATATAATAAACTTCCTTGCGCTCCTTTTCGGTGCAGCGGTTGCCGAAGACGCGGTTCTTCTCCGTCAGCAGCTCGCGGACGCTGATGCACAGCGCGCGATAGACCTGCTTCTGGGTGGCGTCGGCAAGCTCGCAGCCGAAAATGCGGCGCAGCGTGTCGTTGAGCAGCTCCGTGGGCTGAATGGCGCGCTCGGGACGGGCGTCATTCTCCGCAAGCTTCTGGATCTTCTGTTTGGAATTTTGCTTCTTGTTCATGGGGCCTCCTAAAGTTTTCCGTAATTCCGGAATCAGCGTTTGAAATCATGATTTATTACTGCTTGCCGTAGAGCAATTCGCTGTACAGCTGCATATATTCGTTGGCCGGGACCTGCCAGCTGAAGTCACACTCCATATCATGGCGGGCCAGCCTGTTCCATGCGTCGCGGTCGCCGTAATACAGGCCCGCTGCGCGGTCGATGGCGCCGAGGAAATCATCGGCGTTGTAGCTCTGGAAGGTAAAGCCGCGGCCCTCACCCGTTTCGGGATTGTAGGGCGGGACGGTGTCGCGCAGGCCACCGGTCGAGGCGACGATGGGCACGGTGCCGTAATGCATGGCGATGAGCTGGGACAGGCCGCACGGCTCGGACTTCGACGGCATGAGATACATATCGCAGCCCGCATAGACACGGGAGGCGAGCGCCGGGTCGAAGCACAGCCGGACGGCGATGCGGCCGGGATACTGGCGAGCCAGCGCGCTTAGGGCGTACTCATACTGCTTTTCGCCCGTGCCGACGATGACGAGCTGGATCTCGCGCTCCATCAGGCGCTGGCCGATGTAGCACAGCAGGTCGATGCCCTTGTGCCCGGCCAGGCGCGTGACCATGCCGAGGATGGGGGCGTCCGTGTCGGTGCTCAGGCCCATCTCCTCGCGCAGGGCGCGCTTGTTGACCCATTTGCCGCTCATATCGGCGGCGGAATAGTTCGCGCTCAGGGCGCAGTCCGTCTTGGGGTCAAAGACGTCGGTGTCGATGCCGTTCGTGATGCCCCACAGCCACGCATTGCGCAGCACGCCGTCGAGGCGGTGGGCATAGTACGGATAGCGCAGCTCCTCGGCATAGGACTTGGAGACCGTCGTGACGATGTCCGAGAGCTCGATGGCGCCCTTCATCATGTTGATCGCGCCGTCAAACGTCAGGCTCGCGCGGTATTCATCCGGCAGACCGAGAATATTGTCGAAGAACGACGCATCGGCCCAGCCCTGATACTCCACGTTGTGGATGGTGAAGACGAGCTTCGTCTGCGGGCACCAGTCATGGTACAGCGCGCGCAGATACGCAGGCGTCATGGCCGCCTGCCAGTCGTGGCAGTGCAGGATATCGGGCTTGAAGTCAAGGAAGTACAGCGCAGCCATCACGGCCTTTGAGAAATAGGCGAAGCGCTCACCGTCGTCGAAATCGCCGTAGATGGTGCTGCGCGCGCCGAAATAGTAGTCGTTGTCGATGAAGTAGACCTGCAGCTTCTTGCGGCGGGACTTCAGGCGCAGGATGCCGACATAGCTCTCGCGCCACGCCAGCTCCATGGAGAAGGAGCCGACCTGCTCCGTTTCGACGGCCGGATTCTCCTTGATGCGCTTATAGTACGGCAGGAACAGGCAGATCTCGTTGCCCTTCAGCTTGGACAGTGCATTGGGCAGCGCCTGCATCACGTCGCCCAGGCCGCCCGTTTTGACGAACGGGGCAGCCTCGGAGGCGACCATTGCGATCCTCATACGACCTCTCCTCTCTTGAACACCAGCGGATGATCCATGGTGCCGCGCAGCACGGCGCCCGGACGGACGACGACGTCCATATCCATGATGACGCACTCCAGATCGGCACCCTCGCCGATGGTGCAGCGCTGCATGATGACGCTGTTGCGCACGGACGCGCCCTCGCCGAGCTTGACGCTGCGGAACAGGACGGAATTGACGGCGGAGCCCTCGAGCACGCAGCCGTCGGCCACGACGCAGTCGTCGATCTCGGAATGCTCGCCGTAGTAGGCAGGCACCTCGTCGCGGACCTTCGTGTAGATCGTCAGGTCCTCGCGGGCGAACAGGCCATGGCGGATCTCCGGGCGGATGAGGGCGAGGCTGTTGTGGAAGAACTCCGTCGTGCTCTCGTTGAACAGCGCCACGCCGTCATAGCGGTAGGCGTTGACCTTCATGCCGGTCTCTGCGAAGCCGTGCATGACAAGGTCGCGCTCGAAATGGTAGCGGTTGTGGGCCACGGCCTCCGTGACCTCACGCATGAGCAGCTCGCGGCGGATGACGAACAGGCCCATGGAGGCAAGATACTGCTCGCCTGCGCAGTAGTCGACGGCCACGTCCGTCACGCGGTCATCCGCGTCGACCTTCACGGCCAGATCGAGCTGCTTCTGCCCGTTGCAGATGCCGTCCTTCACCACGACGGTGACGTCCGCGCCCGAGGCGGCGTGGGCCTCGACGATCTTTTCCAGATTGATGGCGCACAGCACGCCGCTGTCGGCCAGAACGACATATTCCTCCGTGGAGATTTTCAGGAAATTCATGGCGGAATCCAGCGCCTCGAGCTTGCCGCGGTAGCTGCCGTTGTGGCCCATGGCAAACGGCGTCAGGAATTCCAGGCCGCCCTCACCGAGCTCGAGGTCCCACTCCTGCCCGGAGCCGATGTGGTTCATGAGGGACTGATAATTATACTTCGTGATGATACCGATATGGCGAATGGCAGAATTCGTCATGTTCGACAGGGAGAAATCGATCTGACGATAGCGCCCGCCGTAGGGCAAAGACGCCATGGTGCGCTTGTTCGTCAGCTCACCGAGGGAGCTGTCATAGATGTTCGCAAAAATGATGCCCATCGTAGTCATGGTTCTTGTCCTCCCTCTCAATAGATCTCGCCCGGCTTGATGGCGGTGTTCTCGGCAATGGTCTTGGCCTTTCCGACCACACTGATCTTCTTTTCCTCACCGGGGGCGAACGAGCCGCCGATCACCGCGCCGCGGCAGATGCGGCAGTCCTCGCCGATGATGGCGTGGCGGATGATGACACCGGACTCAATATGGACGTTCGGCATGATAACGCTGTCCTCCACGATGGCGCCGGAGTCGACCGTGCAGCCCGTGGAGATGATGGAGTGCGTGATGGTGCCATAAATTTCGCAGCCCTCGGCGATGAAGCAGTTCTTATTCTTCGACTCACGGGCGATGATGCTCGACGGCATGGCGTAGTTCCGGGCATAGATGCGGTTGCCCTTCTCACCGTAGAGGTTGAAGGCAGGGTTCTTGCCCAGCAGGTCCATATTGGCCTCCCACAGGGAGCTGATCGTGCCGACGTCCTTCCAGTAGCCCTGGAATTCATAGGCGAACAGGCGGTAGCCCTCGTTCAGAATGGCGGGGATGACGTTCTTGCCGAAGTCGTTCTCGGAACGCGGGTTCTCCTCGTCCTCGATGAGGAGCTTTTTCAGCACGCTCCACTTGAAGATGTAGATGCCCATGGATGCGTTCGTGCTCTTCGGATGCTTCGGCTTCTCCTCGAATTCGTAGATGGAGCCGTCCTCGCGGGTATTCATGATACCGAAGCGGCTGGCCTCTGCCAGCGGGACCGTGCGCACGGCGATGGTGCAGTCGGCCTCCATCTGCTCGTGATAGCGCAGCATGGCGGCGTAGTCCATTTTATAGATGTGGTCGCCGGAGAGGATGATGACATCGTCCGGATCATAGCGCTCGATGAAGGCGATGTTCTGATAGATCGCGTTCGCCGTGCCCTTGTACCACTCGGATTTCTTGCTCTTGGCATAGGGCGGCAGGACCTGCACGCCGCAGTGGCTGCGGTTCAGACGCCACGGCTGGCCGTTTCCGATGTACTCATTGAGCTCGAGCGGCTGATACTGCGTCAGCACGCCGATGGTGTCAATGCCGGAGTTCACGCAGTTGGAGAGAGGAAAATCGATGATGCGATACTTACCGCCGAACGGGACCGCAGGCTTTGCCGTGTTCTCCGTCAGCACCATCAGGCGGCTCCCCTGCCCGCCCGCCAGCAGCATCGCGACGCAGTGCTTTTTCTGGAAGTTCATGGTCATTTCTCCTTCTCGTCATTCAGGATTTTGCCGTTTTCTTGCGCGGGGCTGTCTTTTTGCGGTAGAAGGCCACGGAGAGCGGCGCGAGCGTGAAGCTGCCGGAGAAGGGCAGGCCGTGCAGCGGCTCCTTTTCGGCCGTCACAACGGGAAGCTCCGTTCCCTTGCCGCCGTAGCGGACCTCATCACTGTTGAAGACCGCCTCGTATTCGCCCGGCTTCGGCAGGCCGAGGCGATAGTCCGTCCGGGTGACCGGGCAGAAGTTGCAGATCACGATCAGCTCGCAGCCGCGGCGATCGATGCGGCGGAAGGCGATAACGCTGTTGTCGCGGTCGTCGGCGGAGATCCACTGGAAGCCGTTCCAGTCGGAATCGTTGTTCCACAGGCTGCTGTGATCCAGATAGAAATGATTCAGATCGCGCACATAGTCCTGCATCTGGCGGTGGCGCTCATAGTCAAGCAGGAGCCAGTCGAGCTGCTGTGCGTAATTCCACTCGATGAACTGCGCGAATTCGTTGCCCATGAAGCTGAGCTTCTTGCCGGGGTGGCCCATCATGAAGCCGTAGAACACGCGCAGGTTGCTGAACTTATCGTCATATTCGCCCGGCATCTTGTTGATAAGGGAGCACTTGCCGTGCACCACCTCGTCATGCGAAAGCGGGAGAATGAAGTTTTCGGAATAGGCATACGTCATGGAGAACGTCAGGTCGTTGTGGCTGCCCTTGCGGAACAGCGGATCGAGCGACATATAATGCAGCATATCGTTCATCCAGCCCATGTTCCATTTGAACAGGAAGCCGAGGCCGCCGTCGTAATCCGGCTTCGTCACGAGCGGGAAGGCCGTGGACTCCTCGGCCGCCGTGATGGCGCTGCGCCGCACGGAGAACACCGCGCGGTTGAGCTTGCGCAGGAAGGCAATGGCCTCGAGATTCTCCTTGCCACCGAATTTGTTCGGGTGGTACTCCCGGCGGCCGTAATCGAGGTAGAGCATGGCGGCCACGGCGTCGACGCGCAGGCCGTCGATGTGGTACTGCTCCAGCCAGTACACGGCGTTCGAGATGAGGAACGACTGCACCTCGCCCTTGCCGAAGTCGAAGATGCGGGTCGTCCAGTCGGGGTGCTCGTTCATGAGCGGGTCTTCCAGCTCATAGCAGCAGGTGCCGTCGAATTCATAAAGGCCGTTCTCGTCCTTCGGGAAGTGGGCCGGGACCCAGTCGAGCAGCACGCCGATGCCGGCCTCGTGGCACTTGTCCACAAAGCGCATGAGCTGCTTCGGCTCGCCGTAGCGGAACGTCGGAGCATAGTAGCCCGTGACCTGATAGCCCCACGACGGCTCATAGGGATATTCGGACAGCGGCATGAGCTCGATGTGCGTGTAGCCCATGTCCTTCAGGTAGGGCACGAGCTCATCTGCCAGCTCCTCGTAGGTATAGAGGCTGCCGTCC
>OLQB01001184.1_pt1 | contig 18931 bp, 10 predicted proteins | sample 1672681 | NCBI WGS metagenome assembly OLQB01 (sample SAMEA3136713, study PRJEB25190) | human gut metagenome | reverse complement strand
TTTGCTATTTCATGCAGACTCTGCTGAACAATCTGATCTATTTTTACGTTCATTTAACATCAGGGTTTTCACAGACAGAAAGGATGTTTCCAAACGTCGTTTTTTTTATTAATTTCATTAAATTCGGCAAAAAATCTTCTGTAATATGCATGAGATTAAAAAAAAATATCTACTTTTGTCCTCGGTAAATACGTCAGTTCCCTATCCGGGAAAGTCTGTTTACTTCCTGATAACAATCAAAACAACATCAATCCCATAATCGTAATTATGAGTGCATTTCCCCCTTCTAACACATTTTCGTGTAGATTGCGCTCCTTAATTATACCATTAAAAGATTATAAAGAAATATATTACTAATAACTATTCTCTATGTATAACATTATTCAATTAAACGACAAAGACTTGTCGGAATTACAATCGATTGCCAAAGAGTTGGGTATCAAGAAAACAGACTCTCTAAAAAAAGAAGATCTGGTTTATAAAATTCTGGACGAGCAAGCCATAGTCGGAGCAACCCAAAAAGTAGCGGCAGAAAAAGCCAATGAAAGTCAACCCCGTAAAAGATCACGTATCAACGTTAAAAAAGACGGTGACAAGGTCTATACTGCAACCAAGGACAAGGCACAGAAGCTGGAAGCCAATACCCCGCAACCTGCCGCCACAGCTGCCGAAACAGTAAAAGAAACTGCTCCTGTAGCGGTAACACCACAAACAGAAGCCGTGGCCGAAACAAGCGCGGAAGAAAAAACACCTAAAAAAAGAGGACGCAAACCGGGTAGTAAGAAAGTAACAGCCAAGACAGAAGAACAACCTGCAACGGAAACGAAAGAAACCGCAAAAGAGGAAGTGAAAGCTGAAGCACCGGCGAAACCGACACCCAAAAAAGCAAAAAAAGAAGAAACACCGGCTATTCCCGAAGAAAAAGAAGTGATTCTTCCCGAACTGGAATTCGGCAGTGAAACCGATGATTTTATTCCTATCGAGGATCTTCCTTCAGAAAAAATAGAACTTCCTACTGAGTTGTTCGGCAAATTTGAGGCTACCAAAGTAGAAACACCGGCTCCGGTACAGACACCTGCCCCCAAATTCCAACCACGCCAGCAGCGCGATCAAAATCAGAAGTATAACAATCCGCGCAACAACAATTACAACAATCCTCGTCAGGCAAACAATAATAACAATACGACGGCTGAGGGAGAAGCGTCTGCCAGCATTCCTCAACAACCGGAACGCAAACAGGTGGAAAAGCCTTACGAATTTGAAGGTATCCTGACCGGTACCGGGGTATTGGAAATCATGCCCGACGGATACGGTTTCCTCCGTTCATCCGATTACAACTATCTTTCCTCACCCGATGATATTTACGTTTCACAATCGCAAATAAAACTGTTCGGTTTGAAGACCGGTGATGTAGTGGAAGGCTCTATCCGTCCGCCGAAAGAAGGAGAAAAATATTTCCCGTTGGTAAAGGTGGAAAAGATAAACGGTCTGGATCCCGGATTGGTACGTGACCGCGTTCCGTTTGATCACCTGACCCCGCTGTTCCCCGATGAAAAGTTCAAACTTTGCAAAGGAGGATATAGTGACAACCTTTCAGCCCGTGTGGTAGATATGTTCTCACCTATCGGTAAAGGACAGCGTGCTTTGATTGTGGCGCAGCCCAAAACCGGTAAGACGATCCTGATGAAAGACATCGCTAACGCAATCGCAGCCAACCATCCGGAAACGTACATGATCATGCTGCTTATTGACGAACGTCCCGAAGAAGTGACAGATATGGCGCGCAGCGTAAATGCCGAAGTGATCGCTTCTACATTTGACGAACCGGCAGAACGTCACGTAAAGATTGCAGGTATCGTACTGGAAAAAGCGAAACGCATGGTAGAATGCGGTCACGATGTGGTAATCTTCCTCGACTCTATCACCCGACTGGCACGTGCATACAATACGGTTTCTCCTGCTTCCGGCAAGGTATTGTCCGGTGGTGTGGATGCAAATGCCCTGCATAAGCCCAAACGTTTCTTCGGTGCTGCCCGTAACATTGAAAACGGTGGCTCGCTGACCATTATCGCAACCGCACTGATTGACACCGGTTCCAAGATGGATGAAGTAATCTTCGAAGAATTCAAGGGTACAGGTAACATGGAACTCCAGCTGGACCGCAACTTGAGCAACAAACGTATCTTCCCGGCAGTAAACATCGTGGCATCAAGCACCCGCCGCGACGACTTGCTGCTCGACAAGACTACTTTGGACCGTATGTGGATTCTCCGCAAATATCTGGCAGATATGAATCCTATCGAAGCAATGGATTTTGTAAAAAGCCGTTTGGAAAATACCAAAGACAACGAAGAATTCCTGATGAGCATGAACTCATAAAAAATAAATCTCTTTTATTAAATGACGCAGGCTGTACCTTTTCATTAAGGTATGGCCTGTTTTTTTATTATACTTCAATCAATATGTCAATGCATCAATTTGCTAATATGCCCATTACCACGTAGAGTAGAATGCAGCAAATTGACACATTAGCAAATTATCCAATGGGTACAAAAACAGATTCCTTCCGTCTGATTAAAAAGACCTTTAAATCCGGCGAACCCATGAAAACAAAAATGATCTGCTTTATCGCATTTATCAGTTATACCTTTTATTTAACCGCAGGAGATATTTATGTTTCTCCTTACGGTAACGACAAAGCTGCCGGTACACGCCAATCTCCCCTCCAGACTCTGGAACAAGCCATCAAGCAAGCGCGCGAATGGAGAAGATTGCAATCACCCGAAACAACCGGAGGCATAAATATCCTATTGGAGGAAGGAATATACCCACAATATAAAAGCCTGTTCATCCGCCCCGAAGATAGCGGGACAACAGACTCTCCCACTCGTATCACCACTGTTCCCAATGCCCATGTAGTCTTAAGTGGCGGAGTTCCTGTGACAGGTTGGGAACAAGGATGCGAAGATACCAGAATACCAAAAACACTTAGAAATAAAATATGGGTAGCGGAAGCGCCCCGTATGGGAAACAGGATATTGGAAACCCGACAAATGTGGGTCAACGGAGCAAAAGCACAGCGGGCCGCACAGTTTCCCGACGGAGTAATGGAACGCATGATTGATTTTAACCCTGAGGAAGAGACGATCACCATTCCCACTCCACAAACAGCAGGGTTAAATACCGCTTCACAAGTAGAGATGATCGTTCACCAACGTTGGGCCATCGCCATACTGAGAGTGAAGGAAATGATTACTGAAGGAGCAAAAACAGTTGTCCGTTTTCATGATCCCGAAAGCCGGTTGGAGTTTGCCCATCCCTGGCCTCAACCTGTCATTGACGGAGAAAAAGGAAACTCCTCCTTTTGTCTGGTCAACGCTTTGGAGTTATTGGACCAGCCCGGAGAATGGTATCAGGATTATCCTTCCGGACGCATCTATTATTACCCGCGTCCTCACGAAGACATGACGAAGGCGCAAGTCATTATCCCGGCTTTAGAAACCTTGCTAACGGTAAACGGCACTTTGGAACGTCCGGTAAGAAATATACATTTTCAAAATATATCTTTCGAACATACTTCATGGATGCGCCCCTCTTATCAAGGACACGTTACATTGCAAGGAGGTTTCCATCTGCTGGATGCTTACAAACTACCCATACCGGGGCTGCCTGAAAAAGCGGAACTGGAAAACCAGGCATGGATAGGCAGACCCAAAGCTGCAATACAGATAAAATGCGGTAATAACATCAATTTCAACCATTGCACATTTCAGCACTTGGCAGCTACGGGAGTAGATTATGAACGCGCCGTATCGGCTTCCATTGTCGAGAATTGCCATTTCACCGATATTGGTGGAACAGCCTTACTGGTGGGCACCTTTCCCGATGAAGGATTTGAAACCCATGTGCCTTATACACCTTTTCATGAACAGGAATTATGTACGGGAATCACCATACGGAACAACCTGATTGAGGAAGTGACCAATGAAGATTGGGGAGGTGTAGGCATCGGAGCCGGATATGTAAAGAATATCCATATCATACATAATGAAGTCTGCCACGTCAATTATTCAGGTATCTGTGTGGGCTGGGGATGGACCCTGCAGGAAAGCGGAATGAGCGGCAATCGGATTGAAGCCAATTACGTCCACCACTTTGCCCGGAGGCTGTATGATGCAGGAGGACTTTATACCCTCTCCAACCAACCCGGCTCCGTGATGCGCAATAACCGGATTGAACATTTAATCGACGCGCCATACGCTACCAACGACCGTGCGTTTTACATCTACTTTGATGAAGCGACGGATGGCTATACCGTAGAAAACAACTGGTGTCCGTCCGAACGTTTCGACTCCAACCGTCCGGGACCTCATAATGTGTGGAAGAAGAATGGTCCGCAAGTAGATGAAAGTATAAAACAAAAGGCAGGCAGGGTCGCCTTGAATCCCCCTCATGCCACCGGATGGGCACATTGAGTCCTCCCCTACAGCAAAGGAAAACAACCGAAAATCATTATAAAAACAAAATAACAAAAAAAGAATGAAACCAACCAATTACCACTTATTCGATTTTCTGGACTTTGATCCCGATCTGTCAAGAGACGAATCATTATGGAAAGCATACAAACCCACCTCTGTCTATGAAAAAGACGGGGATATCTGTATAAACGTCCCCTTTCAAAAGCAAGTGCTCTCTAACGATATGGCACCCGATACTGCATTCCCCCGTGAAGAATATACGCTGGTCATCCGTCAATATACCTCAGGCATCACCCGGCTCTTTATCGGATTCGGTGAAGAAAGCATGACGGATCAGTCGGAAATGCTCCAATTCAGTGACCGGGTAAAGAAACTCCCTTTGCAAGTGACACAAACAGAAGGTGAATGGATTATCTCCACCCAAGACGGGATACAACGGGCACTTATCAATATAAAGCCTCCGGTATTAGACCGTTGGAGCGAACTCCTGCCCGATCCTCAAGAAACATTGGATCTTCGCCTTTACCCTGACGGCAAACGTGAAATCCGCCTGGCTGCCTACGACCACTTCTCCCCTCCCCGTTACGATGCGCTGCCACTGGCTTTCTGCAAACGAAACGGAGTGAAGGAACGTGCCACCCTTTCCTTTGAATCAAAACCCGATGAATGTTTTGCCGGAACAGGGGAACGCTTCGCCAAAATGGACTTAAGCGGACAAACTTTCTTCTTAAAGAACCAGGATGGCCAAGGTGTAAACAACCGCCGTACTTATAAGAATATTCCTTTCTACCTCTCCAGCCGGATGTATGGAACATTCTATCACACCTGTGCCCACAGCAAACTGTCACTGGCCGGGCAATCCACCCGCTCGGTACAGTTCCTAAGCGACCAGGCCATGCTGGATGTTTTCGTCATAGCAGGCGACACGATGGAAGAAATCCTCCGGGGTTATCGGGATCTGACCGGATATCCTTCCATGCCCCCCCTCTGGAGTTTCGGCATCTGGATGAGCCGCATGACTTATTTCAGTGCTGATGAGGTTAATGAGATATGCGACCGGATGCGTGCCGAGCATTACCCCTGCGATGTAATCCACCTGGACACCGGCTGGTTCAAGACCGACTGGCTGTGCGAATGGAAATTCAACGAAGAACGCTTTCCCGATCCCAAAGGGTTTATCCAAGGACTGAAGAAAAAAGGATATCGCGTGTCCTTATGGCAACTCCCCTACGTGGCGGAGAACGCCGAACAGATAGACGAAGCACGCAAAAACGATTATATAGCTCCGCTGACAAAGAAACAAGATTCGGAAGGTTCCAATTTCTCCGCTTTGGACTATGCCGGAACCATTGACTTCACTTATCCCAAAGCAACCGAATGGTATAAAGGACTGCTGAAGAATCTGCTGGATATGGGCGTGACCTGCATCAAAACCGATTTTGGAGAAAACATCCACATGGATGCTCTCTATAAAGGCATGAAACCCGAATTGCTGAACAACCTGTATGCATTGCTTTATCAGAAAGCCGCTTATGAAATCACAAAAGACGTTACCGGTGACGGCATTGTATGGGCACGCTCGGCATGGGCAGGATGCCAGCGCTATCCGCTGCATTGGGGAGGTGACTCATGCAGTTCATGGGATGGGATGGCAGGCTCACTGAAAGGCGGCTTACATTTCGGACTCTCCGGATTTGCATTCTGGAGCCATGATGTTCCGGGATTCCATACATTACCTAACTTCATGAACTCTGTAGTAGCCGATGATGTATACATGCGCTGGACACAATTCGGCGTATTCTCCTCACACATCCGCTATCACGGAACAAACAAACGTGAGCCGTGGCATTATCCGGCTATTGCTCCGATAATAAAAAAATGGTGGAAATTACGCTATACACTTATACCTTATATTATAGCACAAAGTCGGAAAGCTATCTCAAGCGGAGCACCTCTCTTGCAAGCTCTGATTTTTCATCACCCCGAAGACAAGCTGTGCTGGCACATCGACGATGAGTACTATTTCGGTAACGACTTCCTGGTAGCTCCGGTCATGAACAGTGAAAACCGCCGTGACGTCTATCTGCCCGAAGGACAATGGGTGAATTTCTTCACCGGTGAAGTGCTGGAAGGAGGACGTTGGTTAAAAGACCTGGATGTCCCCTTGGACGAAATGCCCGTATATGTACGTCAGGGAGCGACTATTCCTGTTTACCCGGATGAGGTGGAGTGTACGGATGAGATGGATTTAAGTAAGAGCGTTGAATTGCACATTGACAATCATTTTAAAGGAATATTTAAAGACTAACGAAAATGGAAACTTGGAAAACAAATTTAGAAGAAACAAAAAAGCGATATATAGATTGGTGGAATCATAAAGGAATCATACTGAATATGTGGGAACACTTCCAAAAGGGAGTGAAGCCCCACGCAGATATTCCAGCACCGGCTCCGGCGAAAGATTTGAATCAAAAATGGTTCGACCCACAATGGCGTGCAGAATATCTGGATTGGTACGTAGCGCACAGCAGCCTGAAAGCAGATATCCTGCCGGTTGCCAATACCCAGTTAGGCCCCGGTTCACTGGCAGCTATTTTAGGAGGCGTATTCGAAGGAGGAGAAGATACAATCTGGATTCATCCTGATCCGGATTTCAACGATAAAATTGTTTTCAATCCCGAGCACCCTAACTGGATTCTGCATAAGGAATTACTGAAAGCATGCAAAGCGAAGGCAAACGGTCATTATTACGTAGGAATGCCCGATCTGATGGAAGGCCTGGATGTGTTGGCCGCACTGAAAGGTACGGATAAAGTGTTGCTGGATACTGTAATGCAACCCGAAGTACTGGAACAGCAGATGCAACAGATTAATGACATCTACTTCAAGGTGTTCGATGAACTTTACGATATCATCCGTGAAGGGGACGAAATGGCCTTCTGCTATTTCTCTTCATGGGCACCGGGAAAGATGAGCAAGCTTCAAAGCGATATCTCCACCATGATCAGTGAGGATGATTATCGTCGCTTCGTGCAACCGTTCATCCGCGAACAATGCCAAAAGATAGACTATACCCTGTATCATCTGGACGGTGTGGGCGCCATGCATCATCTGCCTGCCCTTCTTGAAATTGAGGAACTGAATGCCATTCAATGGACTCCGGGCGTAGGTGAGCCACAAGGAGGATCACCTAAATGGTATGACCTTTACAAGAAAATCCTTGCCGGTGGAAAGAGTATCATGGCATGTTGGGTAACTTTGGATGAACTGAAACCTTTATTGGACAACATTGGAGCGGACGGTGTACATCTGGAAATGGATTTTCATAATGAACAAGAAGTGGAACAAGCTATGCGCATTGTCGAGGAATACTCCTTTTCATCACCTGCCGCATCCAAAGAAAGCCTTTCGAAAGAGGAAGCCGCTGCAACGAAACAAGAAACAATTATAATCAAAAGTCCCGAAGCCGCTGAAGATGAAGCCCTAAAACCTTTGTTCAACGCCATTGTAGATGGAAAATTGGAACCGGCCGTAGAGGTAACCCAAAAGGCCATAGCTGAAGGCATACAACCCCAAGAAATTATCAATAATTACATGATAAAAGCTATGGGGGAAGTAGGACAACGCTTCCAAGATGGAAAAGCGTTTGTGCCCCAACTGCTGATGGCAGGACGCGCCATGAAGGGAGCTTTGGAACTTCTGAAACCTTTATTGCAGGGAAGTGCAGCAACTACCATAGGCAAGGTAGTCATCGGAACTGTCAAAGGTGATCTGCATGATATCGGTAAAAACCTGGTGGCATCCATGCTTGAAGGTTGCGGCTTTGAAGTCATTAACATAGGTATCGACGTATCTTGTGACAAGTTCGTGGAAGAGGTCAAGAAAAACAAGGCAGATATCTTGTGTATGAGCGCCTTGCTGACAACAACCATGACTTATATGCAGGATGTCATCAACGCCCTGGAAGCAGCCGGTATCCGTAATCAAGTGAAAGTGATGATAGGCGGCGCTCCCGTAAGCCAGGGATTCGCCGATGAAATAGGTGCGGACGGGTATAGCGACAATGCCAATACGGCCGTAGCGGTAGCCAAAGAACTGATGGGGCTTCATAAATAAACGGAATATTCATCTTAATCTGATACATGAATTATGCACGCTAATTATTTAGATACATTAGATTGGGGCATTCTTATTGCCTACTTTCTGATTCTTATAGGCATCGGCATATGGGCCAGTCTGAAACGCAAAAAAGGCAGTAGCCTTTTTCTTGCCGAGCGTTCCCTGAAGTGGCATCACATCGGTTTCTCCATGTGGGGAACCAATGTGGGCCCTTCCATGCTGATAGCCTCCGCCAGTGCCGGATTTACCACCGGTATCGTTTCAGGTAATTATGCCTGGTATGCGTTTGTTTTCATCTGCTTGCTGGCTTTTGTCTTTGCCCCTCGTTACTTAGGAGCACGTATCACCACCTTGCCGGAGTTCATGGGGCGGCGTTTCGGACAGTCCACCCGCAACATTCTTGCCTGGTACACCATTGTGACGATCCTTATCTCGTGGCTTGCCCTGACCTTATTCGCCGGAGGTATCCTTATCCGTCAGGTTTTCGATATTCCCATGTGGCAATCGGCATTGATCCTGCTCGTTATCTCCGCATTCTTCACCATGGCCGGAGGGCTGAAAGCGGTAGCCTATACCAATGTATTCCAGATGCTTCTGCTTATTTTCGTATCGGCCACGCTTACTATAGCAGGGCTTTACAAGGTGGGTGGAGTCAGCGCATTGGCCGAAGCGGTTCCGGCCGATTACTGGAACCTGTTCCGCCCGAATGACGATCCTGCCTTCCCGTGGCTGCCCATCATTCTGGGTTATCCTATCATGGGAGTCTGGTTCTGGTGCACAGACCAATCCATGGTACAGCCTGTATTGGCTGCCAAGAATCTGAAAGAAGGCCAAATGGGTGCCAACTTCACCGGCTGGTTGAAGATACTGGATGTTCCTCTCTATATCCTTCCGGGTATCATCTGTCTGGCACTCTACCCGGGCTTGAAGAACCCCGATGAAGCCTACATGACTATGGTCACTAACTTATTTCCTGTAGGCATGGTGGGGTTGGTACTCGCCGTATTGACCGCCGCACTGATCAGCACTGTCGGCTCTGCCCTGAATGCGCTGAGTACCGTCTTCACGATGGATATCTATGTCAAGAAATTCAGACCGCTTGCCAGCCAGAAAGAGATCATCCGTACAGGGCATGTGGTTACAATGGCGGGAGCACTGATTTCGGTGATCATCACCATTGCCATAGACAGTATCAAAGGATTGAATCTGTTTAATGTATTCCAATCGGTACTGGGATTTATCGCACCGCCTATGGCGGCTGTTTTCCTGTTCGGCATCTTCTGGAAACGAACTACCACGATGGCTGCCAACATGGCATTGACATTTGGTACGGCGTTCAGCATGGGAGTGGGCATTCTCTATTTATGGGTATTTCCTGCAGAAAAATATACAGCATGGCCTCACTTCATGATGCTGTCTTTCTACCTGTTCGTTGTCATCAGCGCAGGCATGATTTTGGTATCCTTATTGGATAAACGCCGGCAAGAATGTACATTAAACATGAAGAAAGTCATGGAGAAACCGGCCAAATCGGTTATCCTTGCATGGACGCTACTGACTATTATCATGATCGGGCTTTATCTATTCTTCAATGGGCATTAAAAGAAGGTGCAGAAGGCTGAAAAGATTGTATTTTTATATGCCTACGTTTGGTATTCCACTCGGGTAGTGAGGCAGTCCCACCCCGGTGAAATTGCAGTTCCACCCCGGTGGGACTGGAGTTTCACCAGGGTGGAACATCAGATGAAAGTAGTTGTTACAGCAGATGGGGACAGCTGTTATAACCTGTCTTGATAGGACAGGAGATTCATTAAGATTGCAACAAATTGTAAAATCAATGAGATTAATAACAACATCTAGCCATTTGGGAACTCTGATTTTTGTAGTCATCCTATTATCCTCGCTGCTTCCGCCTGTAACATCTATCGTACGTACAGAGACCGCAAGTATATTCCAGTTTACGGACACTATCCCCCAGTCCTATTACTCCACTGACCGATTTTATAGGAAGCATCAAACTGGAATCTGTCAACCGGATGCCACAAGGTTCCGCTGAAGGAAATAAGGGAAATAATTTCTTTTGCTCCGACACATGCCAGCCGCAATATCCGGGACTGAAACGATTCGTATGCCTCCACCCTCTGTCGTGAATGTATTCATCCAATGCAATTTCCATACAATCCGCAGTCTTCTCGGCTATGATACTTCCTATGGCATCCGCTATATAAACCTTTACCATATCCCCCTCTTGTTGCAACGTATGCTGGAACTTTTCAAAACCAGTTCCGGCAGTCGCGGCAAAGAAAGCGAAGGATTCCGAACCACGCAGTTGCCGGGTTATTATTTTACCTATACTGAAACTAGTTTTACCGACAGTAAGCAAATCTTTTGTTTCATCCAAATCTCCACCGGATATGAAAAAACAAAAACGGGGAGAAGTTACTGCCTCCACCCGTCCAAGCACCCCACGGACTTCTTTTTCTACCGCTTCGTCGGGTACAGCATCTGCATACCCCATTGCCTCATAGAGTTCGGACAATGAGATAGACAGATCAGCAAAAGAAAGTTCTTTTTCAAGCATTATTGAATTCATTTAATGCGGCAAAGAATGCATCAATATTTTCAGAAGGTGTATGAGGCGGTGTATCACATCCGCTAGAGAGCACGAAGTTGGGATAGGACCGGGTAGCCTCCAACAGGTCGAGTGTGGCTTTCTTCATCACCTCCGGAGTAGCCGCCTTGAACAAACTCACCGGATCAAGATTTCCCATTGCAAGAGCATCGGCAGGTACTTCTTTCAGAGCTTCGACCATATCTATTTTATTTCCAAAATGATAAGCGGCAGCTCCTGTAGCTACCATTGCCTTAGTACAATGACCGGTATTTCCACAATTATGCAGAATGACTGTGAAGTGATCGTCTTGCACTTTCTCTACTATCTCCTTAATGAAAACAGACGAGTATTGCCGGCAGTCCTCATCAGACAAGAGTCCGGCAGCCGGTTCGGCCATCACTACCCCATTCACCCCTGTAGCCTTCAGTGCCATACAGTAACGGAGAATGAAATCCGAACATTTCTTCAACAACGAATTCGCCGCTTCCGGATTGATATAAATAAGCATCATGATTTCAGACATATCATACAAACGTCCTGCCAAAGAATAAGGACCGATGCAACCGGCAAAGACAGGTCTGTCTGTAATGGTCTTGGCTGCCAGCATATTCGCTTTCAAGTACTGGGGAACTCTTCCTTTATTCAAGGCAGGAATTTCCAGTTTGTCAATAGCTTCCTCATCATTGAGAAGACGCCCCACCACACTGGGAACCTCATTTTCGGGGAAGACAATCTCCGCTCCGAAAGCCTCGGCTTCTACCGTCAAATCCATAATCACGGTTGCGGCGGCTGTGGGATATTTCTCACTCAATGCCTTGATGGCGTTGTAATGCACTTGTCCGTCAGTAACCGCATCACGCACCGTTTTCCCTATCATCTCTATGCCCGGATGGGTCATGATGGGCATAGCCACCACTTCTTTCTTTTGGATAATTTCGTTTATCCACTCTTTCATATTCAGTTTACTCATGGTCTTTTATTCTTTATTTATTCTGTTATTGCAAAAGTAAGTCTTTTCTTTGATAATCTGCTGTTCCCTTTGCTCTTTCTCATTCAAAAAAACGGTATAAATCCCGTTACAATACTACAGGAATTTACACCGTTTTTCATCTTATAGACTTATGGCAATTTATGCAAAAGATGACGATAATATGTTTCAACATCTTTCCAATGGTAGAAAGGAGCAATATCCGTTTCTACAGGGATGGTAACTTCTTTCTCACAATGCATGAACTTCACCAGTATATCGTCAGAAGCTTTTTTTCTGAAGAAAACCAACTGAACGTTTGCCGCCATCGGAGTGACCTTGAAATTACACCATGCCTGATAAAATTTATCGGGATCCGTTTCGGCTTTCCACATATCGCCCAATTGGAGCAACGCTACCAAGGGAATGATATTTCCATCGTGCCCAAAGCGTAATGTCGCCGTATGGGTCCCGGACCTGATTGCCTCATCGGCCGAATCCAATATATTTTCAAGCAATGACCGGGCACTGGCCGTCATTATTCCACCATTGGCAGGTGCAGGTCCGTCACATACATAATTATAATAATTGCAAACTTGCCAAAGATCAAATAATTCATCTTTCTGAAATACATCATAAAGACTCACCTCTATCTCTACATTCTGCAAATCTGAAGCAATCCAATAAAGTCCCCACATCAATTCATCAGGATTCACATTCTTACGGATATAGTCAGGACTATTAAATAAAGAAGTGACCAAACGATCGGGACGAGTATGGCTTTCTTTAAACTTTCTATATTCCTCATACCAAGGTCCCTGATGAGAAACAAACTTCACGGCTTCCGGCGTATGATAATTCATATATTTCATATACCTGGCACAAGCTTCGCGCCGGATCTGCAATGCCGGATTGAGTTCTTTCAACCGTTCACAAAAGGCATCCATACTCAATACACATCGCAACACCACGGTAGAGCGTGCAGACAGAGCAGGAGATCCCTTGAATACCTCGGGATAGTTCTGAAACATTCTTTCGGCTATCCCCCGGTGTTGCCTCACACCCAAAGGGGTCAAATCTCCCCCATGTTCCTCGGCATCTTCCCACACCAACGCCATTCTTTTGCGAACATCTTCTCCCAAAGCGGTCAAAACTCCAGCTTGATGTGCCTTCTCGAAAATATCAACCACTGTTTTATAATCCTGTTCCGATTGAATCCACCTTGAACCGTGTCGTGCATAATGACTGATATAAAACGGTTTATACCCTTTAGGCGGAGGAGTCGCGATAGCTTCCTTTACGGGATAAGCATAGTACACTCCTCCCGTCCGGGCTATATCTTCCAATATAGCCTCACGGGTGGACTGAGCAAAACCATTCAGATGAATTCCACACAAACAGACAGACAGGACAATATATTTAAAAAGCGCCATCGTTTTCATGCTTATTAATTATATCCCTCGTTCTGACCAAATTCATCCGGATTCAAGATAGAGTCCAGAAACATCTGAGGAATAGGACGCCATGCATGATGCGGTTGAATCAATGGAATGTCCGGATTATGAGCTTTCACATATTCTACTAATTTTCCGGTTCTTTTCAAATCAAACCAGCGCATGAATTCGCCGCAATACTCACGTGCTCTTTCTTCCAAAATAAAGTCGATCGTCATCTTGTCCACTCCTACCTCCATTTCAGCTTCCTTGCCCGGTACAGCCGCACGTCTGCGTATATCATTGATACGTGCTTTAGCTATCTCCTTATTTCCTCCGGACTTCATTATCTCACATTCGGCAACAATGAAATACATTTCGGGCAAACGCATGGTAATCACATCATTTGCACCTACCTGCGAATTGGTAGGCAAGCCTTTGTTTTCAAAATTCGCATCTTCGTACTTTAGCAATGTCGGGAAGTGAATGTTAAAGTTGGCACTCTTGCTGACACTTCCATCGGCTGCATAGGTATCATCAATATCGACGACAGCATATGGCAAGTTACGTTTGCCAGCAATCTTCTTCTTGGTGAAAAGTAGCGCTGTTTCTCCCGGCTGAATAACCTGACCAATCATAGATGACGGTTTTTCAAAATAGTCCAACTGATCCTTAGTCCAGGCATAAGCTTTGGGTGTATTCAGTTTATACTCTTCACGGAACCAAGCATTATAACGAGCATCTATATCCTCATTATACAATTCCAATAAATAACGGGTAGGCATCATCGCCATACTACCCGACTTGGCATTCTTATCATTTCCATATTCATAATCCTGTACCATACCTGCTCTTGCCGAATAACTGGCATGGAAATACATATGCATACGGTTCGGGTTTTTAGCCTGCATATTCAATGATGACTCAGTAGAGTGGGTCACAACGAACATAGCCTCTTTATTCGTTTTATTATTATCCGGATCAAAAACTTCGGCAGGTGTATTATACAAAGACACCTTCAATGCGCTTTGGTTATCAATCACATATTGAGCCGCATCCTCAGCGATTTTATAATATTTATCTTTGTCTGCCTGACTGTCACAATAGGAAACCCGTGTCAGTGCGATGCGCGCTAACAAGCCGTATGCTGCTTTTGAGGTCGCACGACCTACATCTTTAACAGGATAAGGATCAACGGGCAGATTATCCACCGCATTTTGCGCATCAGTCAGCATTAAATCATATAAATCTTCATAGCTGCTGCGATAACAATTCATTGAAAGACTTTCGGCAGAAGTTTCTTTGGTCCTAAGATCCACGTTACCGTAAATTTCAACCAAATGCCAATAAGCGTAAGCACGCATGAAACTTAATTCACCAAAACGGATATCTCTCAGTTTCTTGTCTTTGAATTCCACTTGGTCAATCCGTTCCAAACCGGCATTACAGTCGTTTATAATTTCATACAGACGATTCCACGTGTTCTTAATCTGACCAACCGAAGCCGTCAATTCTTCATATTTAGACATCTGACGACCATAACCGCAATTGGCAATATTGATCCAAAGATCGCCACCACCGTTCAGCAATAACACAAAATCTTCACGTCCATAAAACTGACCGCCCCAAAAAGCATAAGCCGAATTGACAAGGGCCTCAAAACCGGCCTGTTCTTTGTACACGTTATCCGGAGTACTTCCGGCAGGATTGTATTCCTCCAAATCACATGATTGCATGCCCAATAACAGAGCAGCACATGCTACAAACATATATTTTTTACCGTATTTCATAATAGTTATTTCTTTTTTATCTGTTAGAAATCAAGATTCAAACCAAATATAAACTGACGCTGCAACGGAGCTTTTGCTGACCCTCCGCGTTCTGCATCGTAATCCTGAATCAAATGATTCTTGGCAAAAGAGAAGAGATTATTGGCGGTGACATATGCACGAAGTTTGGACACGCCCAATTTTGAAGTCAACGATTTGGGGAATGTATACCCCAGTGATACAGTCTTGATCTTCCAATACGAACCATCAATGTAATTCAAAGTCTGATAACCCAGATAGTTATAGAAATTGGTCTGAGCCGGTCGCGGAAAATCATTGGACGGATTCTCCGGCGTCCAATAGTTCAAGTAAGCAGGGAAGTTACCTTTTCCCTGAGGATCATAAGAACCGGTCAGCTCATAATCAATCATCTGCCCCCAACGAGCGATAATATATACGTTCAAATCAAAGTTCTTATAACTAAAGTTGTTGTTGAATCCGCCTGTCCATTTCGGTGACTGGCTACCCAGGTAAGTTTCATCCTTATCATCAATAATATAGTCACCATTCAAGTCTCTCAGTTTGATATCACCCGGTTTGAAGGGTTGTGTCTTCTTTGAATCTTTAAAATATTTAGCTGCTTCTTCAGCCTCATTTTCCTGCCAGATTCCCTCATTAATAAAATGATAGAATGATTTCAAAGGACGTCCAATCAACAAACTAGTCGTAATATGCGAATCTGATCCAATGATGTCTTTGCCATCAATCAGATCGGTAATCTCTTCATGATTGGCAGCAAAGGTAAGAGTGGAGTTCCATTTAAAGTTTTTGTTATCCACATTGACGGTATTTACCGATACTTCAATACCACGGTTCATGGTTGCACCGATATTTTGATACATCTTGAACGGAGTTGCGTTACTACCACCCATAGAAGTAGGCAAAGTACGGGGCAACAGGATATCAGTAGTCTTTGTCTGGTATAAATCGACAACAGCCGAAATACGGTTATTGAACAAACCGATATCAAAACCCAGATCCCAGGTATTGGACATCTCCCAGCCTACATTCTCATTACCTACATATTCATTGTATATATAATAGGTATAGCCATTATCCTGGAAAGCAGAGTTGGTTTTCGGAGTCAAGCCCGACTGAGTTCCGTAAGCCATGATACCCGAGTTACCCGTCTTACCCCAACTTAAGCGCAACTTCAAGTTGCTCAGTGCTTCCACATTCTTCATGAACGCTTCATCACTAACGCGCCATGCAGCAGCTACAGAAGGGAAACTTGCCCATTTATTACCTTTAGACAAACGTGAGTCACCATCCCAACGATTAGAAACCGTCAACATATAACGGCCTTTATAACTATAGTTGAAGCGCAAAGCATACGAGAAAGTCTGATGCTGTATATAATCCGATCCGATGACATAAGAGCTTTTATCATTGGCTCCCAGATTATGCCATAAATAAGAATCAACCAACTGGCCTTCACCTTGCGCATTCACTGATGTATATTTGGATTGTGTCCACGAAGTCAATGCAGTGGCACCAAAAGTATGATCTTTGACGGTTTTGTTATAACTGATAATATTATCCCAATTCACAAAACTCTTTTCGGAAGATTTGATTTTGGACAGTGACGTTGAATTCTGTCCCAAACGGTCAATAGAACTGGCCCCTTCAAAATCCTGCTTACGATAAAAAGCATAATTGGTTCCTAAATTAGAACGGAAAGTCAATCCTTCAACAGGAGTAAAATCCAAATACCCATTAGCTATCAAATTTGTTTTCAGCACATGATGTCTTGCAGCCACTTCAGATGCCTCATCCACCAACGGACTCACCTGTCCATTCTTTCCTAATGGATATTCTACCACTTTACCGTCTTCATCGTATGCTTTACCAAGAGGCGCATTAGTAGCAGCGCGCCATAGCACATTCTCGGCACGCTCATCTTGTGCATAATGAGTGACCTGTGTAGTAGCTCCTACTTTTACGGTCTTGCCTAACTTGTGCTCAATGTTCATACGCAAGTTGTACTTATCCATTTTATCATTTTTGAAAGAACCCTTTTCCTGATAATATCCGGCAGACAACATCGCGGTGGTCTTTTCCGTACCTCCTGACGCTGTAACCTGATGGCTTTGAACAAGCCCTGTATGAAGCACCTCATCTATCCAGTCAGTCCACTCACCGTTCTGAATGGCCTGCCATTCCTCCACAGTGAAAAGTTTCTGGTCATCGGCGGTAGAATTCCACTGACCGCCAGTACGAGCAGCTTCACGACGCACCTGCATATAGTCTTCCCCACTCAGCATATCAGGATATTGCGCCCACCCGTTTACACCAAAATAACCATTATAAGAAAACTTTGTTTTGCCTTGCGCACCTTTCTTGGTTGTTATAATGATTACCCCATTAGCACCTTGTGAACCATAAATTGCCGTAGAAGAAGCATCCTTCAACACCTCAATAGACTCAATATCAGCCGGAGCAATATCCGAGAAATCACCTCCCTGCATACCATCAATGATAAACAGCGGAGCATTGGCAACATTGTTACCAAACTCATCTTTCACATCGGACAGTGAACGCTGGCCGCGAATATTAATGGTTACACCCGAAGTAGCCTTACCTGAATTACGTACAATATCCAAACCCGGAACCTGCCCCTGCAATGCTTCCATGGCATTAGATGCCGGTGATTTTACAATATCAGCCGCCTTCACTGAAGCAATAGAACCTGTAAGGTCACGTTTCTTCATCACGCCATAACCTACAACGACTACTTCATCCAAAGCCTGCGTATCGGCCTCCATTTTAATGTTCAGCTGATTGCTTTTTCCTACCGTTATATCCTGCGTTTTATATCCTATATAAGATATGACGAGAATATGCTTACCTGAAGGAACTTCCAAAGAATAATTACCGTCAAAGTCGGTAATCGTACCCACCGTTGTACCTTTCACCAGTACGGATACACCAATTAACGGTTCCCCTGTGTCATCTATGATTTTACCTGTGACAGTACGTCCTTGCTGGACAGACTGAACCAATTCACCGGCAACAGGGTCACTTGCATTTGCATAAGAAAATGCAGACGGCATACATAATGCTGCCGATAACCCTAAAATAATGGGAGTACGTCTGATATTACTTTCCCAATTTTGTTTCGGACTTTTTTTCATGCTTTTCATTTCTGTTATAATAGTTAACAAGATTTATTTTATCATATCTATTCAAATGACGCATATAAAAAACTCCTGTACTCAAGATTAATTATAAAAATACGTTAAATAAAAAGTATATTTTCTTTCATTTAGTATTTCTTGATTTTAGCTTTCTGGATCACAAATCTAAATTTATAAATGCCTGATTTTAGCCGATAAGATTCTAATATAGGCAAGCCCCATGAATTATCTCCCCCAACTTCCATTCGTGCACAATTTATACTTACTGTAGTGTTACTATGAGGCTTCAATTCAAAGCCATGTTCCGATTATTTATAAGATCTACTGATTATAAGCAATCTCAATCGGTTATTT
>OLQB01001183.1_pt1 | contig 18933 bp, 13 predicted proteins | sample 1672681 | NCBI WGS metagenome assembly OLQB01 (sample SAMEA3136713, study PRJEB25190) | human gut metagenome | reverse complement strand
AATTTATCAATACTTTTATCAATATTTATGTAAAAAAAATATATATTTTAATTAAATACGAATAATGCTTGACTAATCGCTTAAAAAATTGTAAAATAATCTTGAACAATTAAAACAGCAATGGGTAATTATTTTTTATAATTCTTTTTAATTTGGTTTTATAATATAAATGCTGTTTTTATTTGCTAAGTGCAAACGAAAGGATATATTTTTATGGATAACGAATTTAATGTAGATCTTATTACTTTAATCAGTGATGAGGGCGAAGAAATAGAATTTGAAATTCTTGATATTATTGAAAATGAAGAAGGTAAGTTCTATGTACTCTTCCCTTACTATGAGAACCCGGCAGACGCTGTAAACGATCCCGGCGAATACTATATTATGGAAGTATTTGAAAAAGACGGTGAAGAAGAGCTTGCCGAAATCGAAGACGATGAAAAGCTCGACAGAATTGCTGCTATTTTTGAAGAAAACTATTACAATGATGACGAGGAAGACGAAGAAGAGTAATTTTTCTCTTTCTGTCATATAATATCAGTAATGGCAATTTGACAAATTCCCTGCCTGATGCGTGAATGATTTTAAAATAACCCTACAACTCTTAAATCGGGAGCCCGGCTCTTTAATCGGTGTGCAGACCTCCCGCTTTGGCGGAAGAAGGAAGCCTAATGTTTAAAGGAGAGCACCCACCTGCTTTCTCGTAGGCAGGTTATTATAAAAATCATACGGTCAGGCGGGGTTATTTTGTTTTTTTTATTTAATATTATTACATATTAAAAGCAGACTTTGCCTGCATTTGTGCCGATAAGGCCTTTTGCGGGCTGCGTTTATATTATTAAAAAAATAAATTTCAGGTGATTATAAATGAATATTTCTGTTTTGGGTTGCGGTCGCTGGGGCAGCTGCATTGCCTGGTATCTTGATAAGATAGGCAACAATGTAATTTCCTGCGGACTTGCCGACGCTCCCGAATTTATACAGTTAAGTACAACACATAAAAACGACTACCTTACTTTTCCCGAATCAATAGAGGTTACTTCTGACCTTGCAAAGGCGGTCAATCACGCAGAAGTAATTGTTATTTCTATTTCATCTCAACATTTGCGTTCATATATGCAGAGCATCGCTCAAAACAATCTTGACGGCAAAACCATTGTGCTTTGTATGAAAGGTGTTGAGGCAGCAACGGGTCAAAGACTCAGCCAAGTTGTCGGCGACTTTGTTGACGAAGAAAAAACACCTATTGCCGTATGGGTAGGCCCGGGACATCCGCAGGATTATGTAAAGGGTATTCCAAACTGTATGGTAATCGACAGCAAAAATCACGAAATAAAAGAAAAGCTTGTAAACAGTTTTTCAAGCTCACTCATAAGATTTTATGTCGGCACAGACCTTATCGGAAGCGAAATCGGTGCGGCCGCTAAAAATGTTATCGGCATTGCCGCAGGTATGCTTGACGGCTTTGGCTATGCGTCATTAAAAGGTGCGCTTATGGCAAGAGGCACACGAGAGATTGCAAGACTTATAAAAGCTCTCGGCGGCAATGAAATGAGCGCCTACGGACTTTGTCATCTCGGCGACTATGAGGCAACTTTATTCTCAAAATGGAGTCATAACCGCAGTTACGGTGAAAATTATGTAAAGGGTATTAAATTTGAAAAACTTGCCGAGGGTGTTATGACATCAAAAGCATTGTGCAAACTCGGCAAAGAAAATAATGTTGAGCTTCCGATTGTCGAAAGCGTTTACAGCGTTTTGTTTGACAATGTAGACCCTAAAGACGCACTCGGAAAGCTCTTTATGCGCTCTGTAAAAAAAGAATTTTAACAGGAAGGTGCAAAAATGAGCAATAACCCAACTAATCAAGAAAAAAACAAAGAGCCTAAGCAAAAGGCTCAAACCACGGTTAAAACTGCTGTTGCAAAGCATTGCCTTACCGAAAGCATAGCGGTGAATATAATATGCGGACTGCTGTTTTTAGTTTTTGGCTACATTGCAATAATGAGTATATTTCAGACCTGCGTTATTGACCCTGCAAACTACAGCTCCGAAGTTATTTTGTTTCAAGACGATTTATTTGTAATAAATATATTCTGCCTTGTGATATTTACAGCTTTGCTTTTTAAGATTAATAAGCATACCGCATTTTTCGCCAAAGTAAATATGAAATTTATGGAGGCAGGCTTGTTTGCTTTTTCTGCAATCATCGGACTTGTATGGATATTCTCTGTACAATCAATTCCTGCGGCAGACAGTTACAATATTTACGAAACCGCCTCTCAAACGGCACAAGGCAATTATGCATTTTTACATAACGGTTCCGATTTTTATAACAAGGATTTCTACGGCGGATTTTCATACTACAATTGTTATCCGTTCCAACTCGGCTTTGTGCTTATAAGCGAAATCGTTTACAGAATTTTCGGTACAGACAGCACAATGCCTCTACAAGTTATAAATGTACTTTGCGTTGCGGCGGCATATCTTGGCATTGCAAAAATCACAAAGCAGATTTTCGGCAGAAACAAAATTGAATTTATAGTAATTCTTGCACTTGCCGGCTGTATTCAGCCTGTACTTTTCTGCACATTCGTATACGGCAACATAATCGGTATGTGCTGTGCAATATGGGCGTCACACTTCCTAATCAAATATTTCCAAACCGATAAATATCTTGTGCTTATCCCTTGCGGAGTTCTGCTCGTTGTATCGGCACTTGCAAAGTACAACAACTTAATTTACCTTGTTGCCTTTGTAATTATGCTTATCATTCACACCGTAAAGGCTAAAAAATGGCAGAGTATCGCATTTGCACTTGCTCTCTGTATTGCCGTTGTCGGTACAAGTAATCTTGTAATCAAAAGCTACGCATCAAGAGCAAACACCGAACTTAAGGGCGGTGTTTCACAGGTACTTTATCTTGATATGGGACTTAACGAATCCTATATGGCTCCCGGTTGGTACAACAATATCGCACTAAGTCTTTATACAAGCAACAATTGTGATATTGATGCCGCAGAGTCGCAAGCATGGTCAGATATTAACAGCCGTCTTAATAAAATGAAAAACGATTCCGAATATGCAATTAATTTCTTTGGCAACAAAATTTTAAGTCAGTGGAATGAACCGTCATACGAAAGCATTTGGGTAAGCAAGGTTAAAGGACACGATGTTGATGTACAGGAGGGTCTTGGCAAGGCTGTTTATGACGGCAGTACAGGACAGTTCCTTGAATTGTACTTTAACTTCTATATGATGGCAGTGTTTATACTCTTTACACTCGGCATTTACTTTATGTTCCTGTATAAAAAGACAAACATTTCTACGGTATTGCTGCCGCTTGTATTGCTCGGAGGATTCGGCTATCACTTGCTTTTCGAAGGAAAATCGCAGTATATACTGACATACATTGTTCTTCTCCTCCCCTATGCCTCATATGCGCTCTGCACAATTCTTGAAAGCGAATATACAGGCATAAAGAAAGTAGTAAACAGCTTAAAAGAAATCCCCGACAAACAACCGAAAGGCTTTAAAGATACCAAACTTTACGGCAAAATCTTCAAAAGAAAATCTAAATAATACGAAAAATGCAGTCGGTTTTGACTGCATTTTTTGTTATACAAAAAACCTGCGAAAATCGCAGGCTTTCAATGTTATATAAATATTCTGTTACCTAATTATACTTACATAAGACTCTTATAAAGTTCGGCAATTTCTTCTACGCTGGTATCTCTTGGGTTGCCTGGACGGCAAGCGTCATCATATGCCGACTGTGCAAGGAACGGTACATCTTCAGGTTTAACAATTTCTTTTAAGTCGGCAGGAATACCTACATCTTTAGAAAGCTTTTTAACTGCGTCAACAGCCGCCTTGCGGTATTCGTCAACAGTCATATTTTCTGTACCATCTACACCCATTGCGGCGGCAATGTATTTGTACTTATCACCTGTGGCAGGAGCGTTATACTCCATAACTGTCGGAAGAATAATGGCATTTGCAACACCGTGCGGTGTGTCGTACAAAGCGCCGAGCGGATGAGCCATTGAGTGAACTATACCAAGTCCGACATTTGAGAATCCCATACCTGCAACATACTGACCGAGAGCCATTCCCTCTCTGCCCTCCGGTGTGTTATCTACTGCGCCACGCAAAGACTTTGAAATAATTTCAATTGCCTTTAAATGGAACATATCGGAAAGTGCCCATGCACCCTTTGTTATGTAGCCCTCAATTGCGTGCGTAAGTGCGTCCATACCTGTTGCGGCGGTAAGTCCCTTTGGCATAGTTGACATCATATCAGGGTCAACTACTGCAACTACAGGAATATCGTGAACATCTACGCATACCATTTTTCTGTTCTTTTCAACATCTGTAATTACATAGTTAATTGTAACTTCAGCGGCTGTACCTGCCGTTGTCGGAACTGCGATAATCGGCACTGCTTTGTTCTTTGTAGGTGCAACACCCTCAAGCGAGCGAACATCCGCAAATTCTGGATTATTAATAATTATGCCGACTGCCTTTGCCGTATCCATTGAAGAACCGCCGCCGATTGCAACAATACAATCTGCTCCGCTCTCTTTAAATACTTCAACACCGTGCTGAACATTCTGTATGGTAGGATTAGGTTTGATGTCTGAATATAAAGTATATTCAATGCCCGCATTTTCAAGCACATCCGTAACTTTTTTTGTAACTCCGAATTTCACAAGGTCAGGGTCAGACGCTACAAGCACCTTCTTAAAACCTCTTCCCCTAATTTCTTCAGGGATAGAATTGATTGCACCTGCACCGTGATAAGAAGTTTCGTTTAATACAAATCTATTCATATATTTTTCATCCTTTGCTAAAAAATTTTTGTAGCTTTATTATATAACATATTTACTAAAAAATCAAGATTGTTATATAAATTCTATTATTTTTATCTTAAAAAGCTAATAGACTTGTACTTTATAAAAATAATGCTATAATAAGTATAGATGATAATTTAGGAGTTGATATATATGTCAGTTGATATTTATTCTCAAGCAAAACAGGCTTGCGAAGAGCTTTGTAATGTTGCCAAACTTAAGGAAGGCAGTATAGTTGTAGTCGGCTGTTCTTCAAGTGAAGTTGCCGGAGGAACTATCGGCAAAAACTCTAATCTTGAGGTTGCCGAGCAGGTTTTCAAGGGTATTTATGAAGTGCTTAGCGAAAAGAAAATCTATCTTGCCGCTCAATGCTGCGAACATCTGAACCGTGCAATCATTGTAGAGCGTGATGCCGTTCCGTATGCGGAAATTGTAAATGTTGTTCCGCAACCAAAGGCAGGCGGTTCTTTTGCCACAACAGCATATAAAACATTTAAAAATCCTGTTGCTCTTGAAGAAATCAAGGCTGACGCAGGACTTGACATTGGCGGTACATTAATAGGTATGCACCTTAAAAAAGTAGCTGTTCCCGTAAGACTGAGCCTTGATCACATTGGCAACGCTATTTTACTTGCCGCAAGAACCAGGCCGAAATTTATCGGCGGCTGCAGAGCGGTTTATGATGAAAATATGTAAATAATAACAAACAAAAAAGGCTCTATAATAAATGTTGGGGTAACAATAATAAATTATGGTTTAGCTGATTGCTTTATCAAGCAATTATAAAAGTTTGGTCGACCTTTTCAAAGGTCGTGGGTGTGGGCAAAGCCCACAAATACTTTCCATTTATGCAATCTAACGATAGCCAAACAGCTTGCTGTTTGGCGGCTTGAACAAACAGGCGAAAGCCTTTGCGAGAGCAACAAAAGGAAATAAACATCATTTTCATAGTCAACGCAATGCGTTGACTATGTTTTTAGCATTTCTGTTTATAATGGCTGTCGCCTGTTTTAACAAACTTAGTTTTAGCACGCAAACAGCGTGGCTGTTTGCGCCTGATAAATTGTTGTATCGGAAGATTTTATGGGCGCTGCCCAAACCCGCAATTTTTGAAAAAATTGAGTAAACTTTTTTGTTTTTTGGAGGATAATTTAGCGTTAGCTAAATTTCAATGCCCAACCGACACTCCGCTAAACCACAATTTACCCCCAACTTTTGATAAAGAACCATTTTTATTAAAGGTTTGGTAAATTATGGTTTAACCATTGCTTTGCCAATTAATTATAAAAATTCAGTCAACCTTTTCAACGGTTGAGGTTGTGGGCAAAGCCCACAAATACTTTGCGTTTACACAATCTAACGATAGCCAAACGGCAAGCTGTTTGGCGGCCTAAACACAACGGTGTTACCCTTTAAATGCGACAGCAACAGGAAAAGCCACTTGTTATATAATTTAAAAAACGACCGCTGTCATTATCGGACAGCGGTCGTTATGATTATATAATTTTATTACTTGCTTTCCTGCAAAGTTATGGTAACTTTATCTGTACTGTCGTTTGAGCTGCGGTAATATTCAAGCTCAATTGTATCGCCTGCTTTATGGCTTTCGAGTATATCATAGAACTCAGCAAAGTTGCTTACCTTTTTGCCGTCGGCACCTGTGATAATATCGTTTTCTTTAAGGTCTGTGTTTGCGCAAGGACCGTCCTCGTCAATGCTGTAAATCGCAATGCCCGCAGGCGTGTTTCCACTGCTCTGTACATTTTCACCTGTAACGCCAATTTTTACTCTGCCCTGCACATAGCCGTATTTCATAATGTCATCAATAACATCTTTTACTGTAGCAGAAGGAATTGCAAAGCCCATACCCTCATAATCTGTAGCGGCTATTTTTGCGGATGAAACTCCGATTACCTGACCGTACATATTTACAAGAGCGCCGCCGGAATTGCCGGGATTAATGGCTGCATCTGTCTGAATGAATTTTACATTTGTCGTAATACTGCTCTGTCTGTCAACTGCAGATACTATACCCTGAGTGATTGAGTTGTTATACTTAACTCCGCCGGGATTACCTATAGCTATTACACTTTCACCAAGTGAAACATCTTTGGAGTTACCGAAGTTTGCGACCTTAAGTCCGCTTGCATCGTCCATTTTCAAAAGAGCAAGGTCTGTGCGTGTATCGTAACCAACAACACCTGCTTTGTACTGCTTGCCGTCGGAAGTAACGACCTGTATAAGGTAGAGAGTCTTGCTGTTGCCAACTACATGAGCATTTGTAACCACATAACCGTCTGATGTAATTATAATTCCGCTGCCCTGCGAAGTGCACTGTGAATCATCTGTGATTTCGTCTGAATAGCAAAGAACGCCGACAATAGAATCTGTTACTTCGTTGCTTGCATATTCGGTGTTGTATTTGGAATCTTTGGCATCGCTCGGTTTAGCTTTTAAGTCAATTCCCTCATAAGAAGAATTTGTCTTGTTGCTGTAATCGGATTCATTATGCTCTTGAGTGCTTGAACTGTCATTGTTAAAGTACGGACTGCCACTCGGTAATGTAAATGTATAGCTGTTATTTGTATTATTTTTGTTGTCGTTTGAATTTGACGCAACATAGGCAATCATTCCGCAGATACTGCCTACACAAAGCAATGACAGCACAACTATTATTACAATTATGCCGGGTGTCATCTTTTTGCGTGGCATATTCGGCATTGGCGGTTGTGCGTATGTATTTGAATAATCAACAGGCGGCTTTTGCTGCGGCACATAAGGCTGTCCGTATGGCTGTTGATTAAAGTTTGGCTGTTGATAATTCTGCTGTCCGTACTGCGGTTGATATTGTTGATACTGTGGTGCGTACGGTTGAGAATATTGCTGCTGTGGATTAGCGTATTGTCCATACTGAGGCTGATACACAGGTCTGCCGCCAACCTGCGGATTGCCGTACGGCTGATATTGAGGTGGTTGCGGATTAAACGGCTGTTGATATTGCGGATTCGGATTATACTGCTGATTAAAGTTTGGGTTGTATTGTCCGTTGCAGCCGTTGTTTTGATAATATCCGTTTTGCTGCGGCTGTTCAAAATTCGGTGTTTGAGGAGCAAAGTCATTTTGCGGTTGCTGAGGTTGAGAAAATCCATTTTCAAACGGTTTTTCAGGCTCAAAATTTCGATACTGCGGTGTTACCGATTGTTCGTTAGTCGATTCTGCGTTGTTTTCTGTATTTTCGGTTTCAAAAACAGGCGCAGGCTGCGGCTCGGTCGGTTTTTCGGTAAAAGGCTTTTCAGGTTCAAACTGATTATTAGAATTGAAATTATTATCCATAAAAATATCTCCTTATTAGTAATGCATAATTCGTAATTGTATAAAATAATTAAGTCAAACTTATATGTTGCAAACTTTTTAATTATGAATTACTAATTTATAGCTTTCATAAGTATTATATATCTTTATTGTTTTAAAAGCAACAAAATTATATCACGCTTATGTGAGTATATATTGAAAATTAGGTGATTTTACAAGATTTTTCCTGTAATTTCTTCAAAAAACCAAAAAACTTTTGCAAAAGACTTTATATTTGAAATGATTTATTGTATAATAAAAGTAACTCGGAGCGACTATGTTTTTTGTTCCGAAAATTTACTACAAAGGAAGATTAATATGCCATTAGTAAACGCTAAAGAAATGCTTACAAAAGCAAAAGCAGGCCACTATGCAGTTGGTCAGTTCAACATCAATAACCTTGAGTGGACAAAGTCAATTCTTTTAACTGCTCAGGAGCTTAACTCACCTGTAATTCTCGGTGTATCTGAGGGCGCAGGTAAATATATGTGCGGTTACAAGACAGTCGTTGGTATGGTAAACGGTATGCTCGAAGAGCTTAACATTACTGTTCCGGTTGCTCTCCACCTTGATCACGGTTCATACGAAGGCGCTAAGGCTTGCATTAAGGCAGGTTTCAGCTCAATTATGTTTGACGGTTCTCACTACCCAATCGAAGAGAACATTGCTAAGACTAAGGAACTCGTAGCTGCTTGTAACATTCTCGGTCTTTCACTTGAGGCTGAAGTTGGTTCAATCGGCGGTGAGGAAGACGGCGTTATCGGTATGGGCGAGTGCGCAGATCCTAAGGAATGTAAAATGGTTGCTGACCTCGGCGTAACAATGCTCGCTGCAGGTATCGGTAACATTCACGGTAAGTATCCTGCAAACTGGAAGGGCCTTAGCTTTGAAACTCTTGATGCGATTCAGCAGCTTACAGGCGATATGCCACTCGTTCTCCACGGCGGTACAGGCATCCCTGCTGATATGATCAAGAAGGCTATTTCACTCGGCGTTTCAAAGATCAATGTAAATACAGAGTGCCAGCTTGCATTTGCAGATGCTACAAGAAAGTATGTTGAGGCAGGTAAGGACTTAGAGGGTAAGGGCTTTGACCCAAGAAAGCTCCTCGCTCCGGGCGCAGAGGCTATCAAGGCTACTGTTAAAGAGAAAATGGAACTCTTCGGTTCAGTCGGTAAGGCTTAATCGTATAGCTTAATATTTTCACAAATTTAAGGCTTCGTCTTTTGACGGAGCCTTTTTTGTGCGCAGACAATATTACACATAACCAATACTTTATCTATTGAAAATTTAACCAAAATGATGTATAATATAATATTAGTACGAAAGAATGTAGTACGCATTATTAATTAAAAAGGAAGTAATTTTATGGCTAAGAAAGAATTTAAATCAGAGTCAAAAAGACTTCTCGACCTGATGATTAATTCAATTTATACTCATAAGGAGATTTTCCTTAGAGAGCTTATTTCAAATGCAAGCGATGCTATTGATAAGCTTTGCTTTATTGCACTTACAGACGATAAGCTTAATATGAGCAGAGATGATTTTAAGATTTTTATAAAGCCCGACAAGGAAAACCGTACACTTACAATTACCGATAACGGTATTGGTATGGATAAAGACGACCTTGAAAACAACCTTGGCACAATCGCATCTTCGGGTTCATACAAGTTTAAGCAGGAAATGAGCGAAAAGCAGGACGATATTGACATTATCGGTCAGTTCGGCGTCGGCTTTTACTCCGCTTTTATGGTAGCAAAGAAAATTACCGTTGTTACTAAGAAATACGGCTGTGACACAGCTTACAAGTGGGAATCTGACGGCGCAGACGGTTACGAAATCACCGAAACAGAGAGGGACGAAATCGGTACAACAATTGTACTTAAAATTAAGGACAATACAGAGGAAGAAAACTATGATGAGTTCCTTGAGCAGTACAGAATCCAGGGACTTATCAAGAAGTATTCCGACTATATCCGCTATCCGATTATGATGGATATGACTCACAGCAGAGTTAAGGAAGAAACCAAGGACAGCGAAAAACCGGAGTATGAGGATTATACAGAAACCGAAACTCTTAACAGTATGCTCCCAATCTGGCAAAGAGCAAAGAAAGATGTTAAGCAGGAAGAGTACGATAATTTTTATCGTGAAAAGTTTATGGCTATGGACAAGCCTTTGCGTACAATCGTAACTTCCGTAGAGGGTGTTGTTACATACAAGGCATTGCTTTTCATTCCGTCACAGGCACCTTACGATTACTATACAAAGGAATACAAAAAGGGACTTCAGCTTTATTCAAGCGGTGTTCTTATTATGGAAAACTGCGAGGAGCTTTTACCTGAACATTTCAGATTTGTAAAGGGTATTGTTGACAGTGCAGACCTCTCGCTTAATATTTCAAGAGAAATGCTCCAGCATGACCGCCACCTTATAACCATTGCTCAGAACATTGAAAAGAAGATTAAAAACGAGCTTACCTCAATGCTTGCAAATGACAGAGAAAATTATGAAAAGTTCTTCAATGCCTTTGGCAGACAGCTTAAGTACGGAGTATCTGCCGACTACGGTATGCATAAAGAAGAATTACAAGACTTACTTATGTATTACTCTTCTACAGAGAAAAAACTTGTAACTCTTTCGGAATATGTTGACAGAATGAAAGAGGATCAGAAGTTTATTTACTTTGCAGTCGGCGAGAACATTTCTTCAATTGACAATCTCCCGCAGACAGAACTTTTGCGCTCAAAGGGTTACGAAATCCTCTATTGTACAGAAGAAATAGACGAGTTCTCACTCCAAACTCTTATGCAGTACAAGGACAAGCGTTTCTGTTCGGCTACAAACGATGACCTCGGTATTGAGAATGATGAAAACAAAGAGGAAGAAAAGGACAGCAGTGCAATCCTTACTTTTGTAAAAGAAACACTCGGCGACAAGGTAAGCGAAGTTGTTGCATCTAAAAAGTTGGTTTCTCACCCTGTTTGCCTTACCGCAAAGGGCGGCATTTCATTTGAAATGGAAAAATACTTCAATGCGGTTCAGCCTGACAGCGGTATGAAAGCACAGAGAGTGCTTGAGCTTAATATGAATCACTCGGCTGTAAAGGCAATGGAAAGCGCAGTGCAGACGGATATTGAAAAAGCAAAGAAGTACGCAGAGCTTCTCTACGATCAGGCTCTCCTCATTGCAGGCCTTCCGATTGAAAATCCCGGCGAATATGCAGATCTCGTTTGCAGTCTTATGGTGTAATTAAATAATTATCTTAAAGCGGTTGCATTAGTTGCATCCGCTTTTTTGTTGCAATTTTTCTGTGTGCGTGTTATTATAAAAACGGGTGATTTAATGAAAAAATCCGGAGTGTTTACATTCTTTTATAGGCTGTTGCTCACGCTTATGCTTATGGTCGGTATTAACGGCATTTTTCTTGCAGAGATGCTTGACAGGTGGTATTTGCCGCTTATCAGTGTTTTTGCGTTTGTTGCCGCAAATGTTTTTCCGTCTGTTGCAAAAGGCGGCTATCCGTCTTTTAAATTCAGAATGATTGCACACGGCAGTGAATTGCTCTTGCAATTTTTAATAACAACTCTGCTTTCAAGTGTGATTTATATTCAGTCGGCTTTTCAAATGTTACCTGACAATTGGGTAAAATGGGCGCTGTGCCTTGGAGGTGCTCTGCTTGCGGAGTTTATACTGTTTTGGAACGGTATTATTTCCGTTTATTGTACATCGGTTCAACTTGGCATAAAGCATAGGTTTATCGGAATAATTTGCGGTTTTATTCCGATTGTAAATTTATTTTGTCTTGGCGTTATTATAAAAATAACTATGCAAGAGGTTAATTTTGAGATTGATAAAGCCGAACAAGACAGAAAAAGAATTAATGAGAAAATTTGCAAAACAAAATACCCTGTATTGCTTGTGCACGGTGTGTTTTTTCGTGACAGTGCATATTTCAATTATTGGGGCAGAGTGCCGGCAGAGCTTATTGCAAACGGCGCAGAAATTTACTACGGTAATCACGAATCAGCTTCCTCTGTTGATGAAAGCGCAAAGCAGCTTGCCGAGCGAATAAAGCAGATTGTTGCGGAAACAGGTTGTGAAAAGCTGAACATTATTGCTCATTCAAAGGGCGGGCTTGATTGCAGAAAGGCGATTGCCTGTTACGGCGTTGAAGATATGACAGCATCGCTCACCACAATAAACACTCCACATCGTGGCTGCGGTTTTGCCGACTATCTTTTAACAAAAGTTTCGCCTAATGTTAAAAACAAAATTGCTTTTGCATACAATAACGCACTTTTAAAGTTTGGCGACAAAAATCCCGACTTCATCTCTGCCGTAACCGACCTTACGCAGGCAAATTGTACGAAACTTAACGCTGATGTATTTGACTCACCAAAGGTTTATTATCAGAGCTTTGGCTCAAAGCTGAACAGAGCGTCGGGCGGAAAATTTCCGCTTAACTTTTCATACAATCTTGTAAAATATTTTGACGGTGAGAATGATGGCTTGGTTTCAGAAAACTCCTTTGCCTGGGGCGAAAAATATACATACATTACTACAAAAGGTAAAAGAGGTATTTCTCACGGAGATATGATTGACCTTAACCGTGAAAATATTAAGGACTTTGACATAAGAGAATTTTATGTGCAGATACTTGCAGACTTGAAAAAATCAGGTTATTGATAAGGAGGATAAAGATAAATGAAAAGAAAAGACTATATTTCATGGGACGAATACTTTATGGGTGTGGCTATTCTTGCCTCAAAGCGCAGTAAAGACCCGAACACTCAAGTAGGTGCGTGTATTGTAGACAATAACAATATCATTCTTTCAACAGGTTACAACGGTTTTCCTTTCGGCTGTTCCGATGACGATTATCCGTGGTGCAGAGATGGTGAAGACACAAAGTACAGCTATGTGGTACACGCCGAGCTTAATGCTATACTTAATGCAAGAGGCAAAAATCTTAAGGGCGCAAGGCTGTACGTTGACCTTTTCCCTTGCAACGAATGTGCAAAAGCCATTATTCAGTCGGGTATAGCAGAGGTTGTTTATCTTTATGATAAATATGCCGACAGCGCCGCAACTGTTGCATCTAAAAGAATGTTGCAGTCGGCAGGGGTAGCGTGCCGTAAATTTACTTCCGACAAAAAGAGCCTTTCAATTGATTTTGAAAAGTAATATTGAGAAAAATATATAGCCTTTGACTTGTTTTCGGTCAAAGGCTATAAGATTATTTGAGATAGCATTAATAAATTATGGTTTAGCAAATTGATTTTCCAAGCAATTATAAATGTTTGGTCGACCTTTTCAAAGGCTGTGGGCAAAGCCCACAAATACTTTCCGCTTACGCAATGATGTGACCTTTTTGTGTTAAAGTTGACAAATAAAAAAATTTATATTTTTGATGATTGTATATGTAACTGAATTGCACAATTTTGTATTGACAGTAAATTTCATATTTGCTATTATTTTTATTGTATATTAAGAAGTATATAAAATATTTTGTCATAATGACAAGGAGAGAAAATAAATGAAAAAATTTTTAGCATCAATTATTGCTGTGGTTTTAGCTGTAAGCGGGTTATCTGTGATTTCAATTACAGCAAATGCGGCAACTATTTTTATAAGCGGCAACTATGAATATACTGTAAATTCAGATGATACCGTAAATATTGCGGGATATAAGGGTATAGCAACCGATATTACAATTCCGTCACAAATTTTAAATAAAAATGTTGTAAAAATTTCTGATAATTCTTTTTACAACAATAGCACATTAACTTCTGTTAAAATACCAAATACAATAAAAGTTGTCGGTTCAATGGCATTTCACAATTGTACAAAACTTTCAAAAGTTACATTACCAAGCAATCTTACGGAAATTGGCTATAATGCATTTGAAGGAACAACAGCACTTACAACAATTACAATTCCAAAAACAGTTACAACAGCCGGTAATAATGTATTTAACGGTTCGGCACTTAAAACAGCCGCTATAGAAAACGGCGCAACAGCAGTAGCAGACAATCTTTTCAGTAACGCTAAAAATTTAACTAAAGTAACAATTCCGAATACAGTAAAGAAAGTAGGCTCAATGTCATTCTACGGTTGTAAAAGTCTATCATCGGTAACATTGCCAAATACTCTTACCGAAATCGGCTATAGCGCATTTAACGGAACAACAGCGCTCACAACAATTACAATACCGAAGACTGTAACCAAAGCAGGCAGTGATGTGTTTGAAGATTCGGGACTAAAAACAGCCACTATAGAAAACGGTGCAACAGCAGTAGCAGACAATCTTTTCAGTAACGCTAAAAATTTAACTAAAGTAACAATTCCGAATACAGTAAAGAAAGTAGGCTCAATGTCATTCTACGGTTGTAAAAGTCTATCATCGGTAACATTGCCAAATACTCTTACCGAAATCGGCTATAGCGCATTTAACGGAACAACAGCGCTCACAACAATTACAATACCGAAGACTGTAACCAAAGCAGGCAGTGATGTGTTTGAAGATTCGGGACTAAAAACAGCTATAATCGAAAACGGAGCAACATCAGTGCCGAATAATTTGTTTAGTAAAGCAACAAATCTGACACAGATAACCATTCCAAATACAGTTAAAAAAATAGGTTCAATGTCCTTTTATGACTGTACAAAAGTATCCTCGGTAACTTTGCCGAATACTCTTACATCAATCGAAACATCTGCATTTGAAAATTGCCAAGCTATGAAATCTATTACTATTCCAAAGAATGTTACATATTTTGGTACAACCGCAGTGGGCTATAGTGATGGCAGAGTTATTGACGGATTTATAATTTACGGCTATAAAAATACAAAGGCACAGACATACGCAACCAAAAATAAAATTACATTCAAAGCATTGCAGGAGGAAACTGTACCTGTAGGTGATATAAATAATGACGGCAAAATAGATGTATCGGATGTTACATACTTACAGATGTATCTTTCGGGCAATTCATCATATGTAATTAAAAATACAAAGGCGGCAGACGCAAACGGCGACGGTAAAATTGATGTTGCCGATGTTACAAAGATTCAGACTATTATTGCTTCGTAATTAAAATTTAATATTAAAAGTACATTAAAGCTGTTCGGGCAAGAGTTACCGAACAGCTTTTTGCTTTTATAAATGATAAAATACGGGAATAAAAAGACAGTAATCGGGATAGAATATTTTTGAATAATCTTGGCTGATTTATGACTGAAATTGAATGACTTAAAAATGCAAAAGCAAAATTACTTGTTAAAACACACAAAATTATATGCGATTTTTGATATAAACTAACTGAATTTCAATTTTAATGAATTTTTTTGAAAGAATTTGCTTGACTTTAACAAAACAGGTGTTATAATGTAGTCAAGAGGTGAGGGAAATGCTTACTCAGGAAAGATACCAAACAATACTTCAAATATTAAGCGAGAAAAACACAGTCACGGTACAGGAGCTTACAAAGCTTTTGAATACATCGGAGTCAACCATAAGGCGTGACCTCACAACACTTGACGAGATGGGCAAGCTTAATAAAGTATTCGGAGGAGCAACCTCAATTCACCAGCTTTCGGGCGTATATGAGGCTGATGTGAAATCAAGAGAAGGTATAATGCTTGACGAAAAGAAAGCAATCGCAATTTATTGTGCAAAACTTATTAACGATACGGATTTTGTATATATAGACGCAGGCACAACCACTGATATTCTCACAGATTACATTACAAACAAAAACGCAACCTATGTTACAAACGGTATTACCCACGCAAAAAATCTTATAAGAAAGGGACTTACAACATACACAATCGGCGGCAGAATCAAACCTGCTACCGAGGCTATTATGGGCGCGGAAGGTTTAAGGTCGCTGAAAACCTTTAACTTTACAAAATCCTTTATGGGTACTAACGGAATTGAATTAAATGCAGGCTTTACCACTCCTGATATGGAAGAGGGCTTGATCAAAGAGGAAGTTATAAAAAGAAGTTATATGTCTTTTGTTCTTGCCGACAATACCAAATTCAGAAAGGTATTTCCGATTACCTTTGCAGAGCTTAAAGACTGCTGTATTATAACCGACAAACTCCCGTATAATGAGTTTTCGGAAAAAACAATAATCAAGGAGGTTATGAAGTGATTTACACAGTTACACTAAACCCGTCAATTGATTACATCGTTCGTCTTGATGAGCTTAAGACAGGCATTACAAACAGAACAACAAGCGAGGAATATTACATCGGTGGCAAGGGAATAAATGTTTCGTGCGTACTTGCCGAACTCGGTATCAAGAGCACAGCGCTTGGTTTTGTTGCAGGATTTACCGGAGAGGCTATTGAAAAAGGTCTTAAAAATCCTAAAATCACAGCAGATTTTATTACACTTAAAAGCGGAATTTCAAGAATAAACATTAAAATCAAGGCAGGCGAAGAAACCGAAATCAACTGTCAAGGACCGCACATAGATGAGGAAGAACTTTTGAATCTGTTTGATAAAATCGACAATATTCAGAGTGGTGATACACTTATCATTGCAGGAAATATTCCAAATACATTGCCTGACGATGTTTATGAAAGAATCATCGAAAAACTTGACGGAAAAGATGTAAGAATTGTAGTTGACGCAACTAAAAAGTTGCTTGTTAATTCACTAAAATACAAACCGTTTTTAATCAAACCTAACCGTCAGGAGCTTTCAGAAATTTTTGACACGACAGTAAAGACAGAAAGCGATGTTGTCAAATATGCGCAGGAATTGCAGAAAATGGGTGCAAAAAATGTTCTCGTTTCTCTGGGCGGCGACGGTGCATTACTTGTTGACGAATTCGGAAAGGTTCATAAAGAGGGCGTTATTAAAGGTCACAAGGTACTGAATACAGTAGGCTCGGGTGACTCGATGGTAGCAGGCTTTGTAGCCGGCTGCATTGACAAAAATGATTACGCCTATGCGTTAAAGCTCGGCAGTGCCTGCGGAAATGCAACAGCATTTTTAAACGGACTTGCCACAAAAGATAAAATTGATGAATTGCTCGCTCAATTCTGAGTGGGTAGAAATAAATAAACTAAAAAGGAGAAAAATTTATGCGTATTACTGATTTATTAAAACAAAGTGCCATAGAGCTTAATGTATCAGTGGCATCAAAACAGGCAGCAATCGACAAGCTCGTTTCATTGCACGAAAAGAGCGGAAACCTTGTAAACGCAGCCGAGTATAAGAAAGGAATCCTCGCAAGAGAGGAAATGGGAACAACAGCAGTCGGTATGGAAGTTGCCATTCCGCACGCAAAGAGCACAGCAGTTAAAGCTCCTGCACTTGCTGCAATTACAGTTCCTAACGGTGTAGATTATGAGGCTCCGGACGGACAGCCTTGCAAACTTATTTTTATGATAGCGGCTACAACAGACGGCGATGTTCACCTTGAGGTTCTCGCAAGACTTATGCAGCTTTTAATGCATGAAGATTTTACAGCGAAACTTAAAGCCGCAAAAACTCCGAAAGAATTTATCTCGATTATTGACGCAAAAGAAACAGAGAAGTTCCCCGATGAACCAAAGGCAGAAGTTCCTGCAAAGAAGGGTTACAGAGTTCTTGCTATCACAGCTTGTCCAACAGGTATTGCTCATACTTATATGGCGGCTGAATCACTCCAGAAAGCCGGCGACAGCCTTAACATTCCGATTAAGGTTGAAACCAACGGCTCGGGCGGTGCAAAGAATGTGCTTACCGAAGAAGAAATTGCAAATTGTGACGGTATCATCATTGCCGCTGACATCACAATAAATCTTGCCCGTTTTGACGGCAAGCCCGTTTTACAGTGTGCCGTTTCAGACGGTATTCATAAGCCGGAAGAGCTTATCAACAAGATTGTAAACAAAGAAGTTCCCGTATATCATCACAAAGGCGGTTCTGCAGATGCTCCAAAGAAGAGAGGCGGCACTTACGGTCACCTTATGAACGGTGTATCACATATGCTCCCGTTCGTTGTAGCAGGCGGTATCTTCATTGCAATTGCATTCCTCATTGATATTGCATGCGGTGTTAACGCACAGGAGGCTGGCAGTACATTCGGTACGGTAACTCCTGCAGCCGCATGGTTTAAGACACTCGGCGGTGTGGCATTTAACCTTATGGTTCCTATTCTTTCCGGCTTTATCGCAATGTCAATTGCAGACCGTCCCGGCCTTCTCGTTGGTCTTGTAGGCGGTTTCCTTGCAACATCAGGCGCAACCTTTGCAGATCCGGGTGCTGTTAACACAGTTCCGTCAGGCTTCCTCGGTGGATTGCTTGCAGGTTTCGCAGGCGGTTACTTAATGCTTGCTATTGAAAAAATGTGCGATAAGATGCCTAAGGCTCTTGAGGGTATCAAGCCCGTTCTCATCTATCCGCTTCTCGGACTCGGCGGTATTCTCGTTGTAATGTGCGCAGTCAACCCGTTCATGGGTATGATTAACTCAGGTATGTCAGACGGCCTTAACGCTATTGCCTCTAACCCTGCAATGATGGTTCCGCTCTGTGCGCTCCTCGCAGGTATGATGTCTATCGACATGGGCGGTCCTTTCAACAAGGCAGCTTATGCATTCGCAACACTTAACCTTGCAAACGCAGACGATCAGGCATACATCATTATGGCAGCAGTTATGATCGGCGGTATGGTTCCTCCAATCGCAATCGCTCTTTCAAACACATTCTTCAAGAATCGTTGGACAG
>OLQB01001180.1_pt1 | contig 18977 bp, 17 predicted proteins | sample 1672681 | NCBI WGS metagenome assembly OLQB01 (sample SAMEA3136713, study PRJEB25190) | human gut metagenome | reverse complement strand
AACAAAAACAGTCCATATCACCGTCCCGTACGCGTACGCCGGGGCCACCGTGGACCTGCGCGTCGGCGCAGGCACGATCGAGGCGTGGCACGGGGGATCCAGGCTCTGCACGCACCGGCTCCTGCCATCCACGGCCGTCAACCAGTACAGCACGAACGATGTATTTCGTCAAATTGAGGTGGACGTGTTCGGCACTTAATCTGGACACCGTCGGCGTTCAACTTGAACACCGTCGGCGGTTGGTTCCTTGTTTTGTTGTTTGTTTGGTTTATTTCATGAGGGAGTGTTTGTTCCGGTAGGATTCGCCGTGGAAGCGGAGGATCCTGCCGTGGTGGACGATGCGGTCGATGACCGCGGCGGCCATGTCCCCGTCGCCGAACACGTCGCCCCATCTGCCGGACTCGAGGTTCGAGGCGGAGATGACGCTGCGGGTCTCGTAGCTGTCCGCGCCGGCCTGGAACAGGAGCCTGGCCCCGTCGATGTCGATGGGCAGGTGGCCGAGCTCGTCGATGATGACCAGCCCGGCCCTGCCTATCGACTTGAGCTCGGCGTCCAATCTGTTGTCGTCCTTGGCCTTCCTCAAGCGCATGACCAGGCTGGAGGCGGTGAAGAACCTGACGGGGATCATGCGTTGGCATGCGAGCATGCCGATCGCGATGGCCCGGTGGGTCTTGCCGCAGCCGACGTCGCCGTAGAGCACGAGGTCCTCGGCCCGGTCGACGAATTCCAGGCTTTCCAGCTGTTCGCGGCCCCGGTCGGCGGGGAACGAGGCCATGCCCCCGGTCGTATCCCTCCAGGGTCTTGCTCTGGGGAACCCGGCCTGTCTGAGCAGCCGCCGCCGTTTGGACTCGGCCCGGCTCGCGTTCTCCTTCTCGAACAGGTTGGCCAGGAAGCCGAGCCGGCCGGGCGTGGCGTCCTCCAGGGCCTTCCCGGGCACGCTGTGTGTCAACGGCAGGTTGCGGGCGAGGCCCATGACCTGTTCCGGCGTGGCCTTGTCAAGAACGCGGCCGCCGCGCTGCCGCGGTTTTTGCTGGCTCATTCGGCCTCCTTCATGTATTTGTCGTAACGCTTCAAATCCTGCCCGCCTTCGGTTCCCGCACCCTCGAGGATGCGTTTGGCACATGTGCCGATCGCCGCGCGGTCGACGGTCCGTCCCGCGTTGATGACGGTTTCCACCGCTTTGACCGTGGCGGCGAACCCGCAGTCGGCGGCAACGGCTCGGATGTCGTCGAGCAGATCGGAGCGCGTGCGTGCGTCCATGCGGTCGAGCAGGACTCGCACGGTTTCGGGGAAATCGTTCCTGATCGGGCTTTCGCCCCATATGCGGGGCTTTCGCGCGATGATCGCGAGCAGGCTCGCCGGATCCACCTGGGTTTTCGCCGAATGGCCCCAAATCCTCTCCGGCGTGGTGATCGTTTCGCCGTCGGGGCCCCGCAGTCCGATCTCGAAGACGCGCACCCCGGCCTGCAGACGCATGGAACGCCATTTCGGTCCGGCCGGATACCGGTTCGCGTCGATCGTGACGGCGCCGGTCTTGTCGGCCTTCACGCTCCTCCAGTCGCACGGGTCGAACCGCACGCCAGGCAATGGAAGCATGTGGTCCTTCTCCGCCTCGAACAGTTCGATCACCGGAACATCATGCCGGCAGTGATCCGATCCGGCGACGCGTTCGCACTCGTCAAGCCACACGCGCGTCAGCGTTTGGAAGCTCCCGGCCGACGGCATCGGCACCATCAGGTTGCGCCCCGCGAAGCCGACGGCGTTCTCCACACTGCCCTTCCCGTGGCCGGAATACGGGTCGCGGAACCGCGGCTCGAACCCGTAATACGCGCAAGAACAGGGAGAACAAGCGGGTCCGGGCGGCCGTGCCGTCCGGCCTGCGATGGCCCACGCCGGTGGCGTTGTCGAACACCACCACCCTAGGCGCCATGCCCATGCGCTCGAAGATCCACAGCAAACCCTGGCACACGCACTCCGAGGTCTCGCCGGGAAGGGCGACCACCCAGCGCATGTTCGAATACGGGAACGACACCACCAGGAAACGCGCCACGCGTTCGACTCCGGCGACCACGGCCCCGGCCTGGCCGAAATCGACCTGCATGCTGCCCGGCGCCCACTCCAACTCGGCGAAGCCGTCCGACTCCATGCGATGCTCCCGCCGCCAGCGCTTGACCCAGCGCTGCACCGACGAATACGAGCCCGTGAACCCGCACTCCGCCACGAGCCGCTCGCACACGCGCGTCGCGGTGTGGCACTGCTTGACGGGCATGCGCAGATCCGCGGCCGGCCACCCGTCCACGACGGCCGAATACCCCGCGTCGACCAGCGACCTGCCCGCATGCCCCGAGCCAAGGGGCTTGGGAGAGTAATCCCCGTGGTTGGCGTACCTGGCCACGGTCGTGCGCGATACGCCGAGTTTCCGCGATATCTCCCTGTGGCTCAAGCCCTGGCGGTCGAGCTGCCTGATACGCTGTCGGACACACACCGGTGTCGTCATTTCCTTTCCTCCCGAGAACCATCAGTTTGGTTGACAGGCACTCGGGAATCTACCAAGGAACCGCACGATGCCGGTGTTCTCATTCCACCGGCGCCATCACCGCCGACACCGTCCAAATTGAACGCTCAGGGTGTTCAGGAACAAGTGCCGACAGTGAACACCTTTATTCGATCACACACAGGCGCATTCCGGCCGCGGCTGCCATTACCGGTGGCCCGGATGGCTGGGCCTCATGGAACGGTATGGCCCGGCGCGGTCGACGGGCGCGAAGGGCCGTTCCCCGGACAACGCCGCAGCGGAGGGGTTCTTCGGACGCATGAAGACGGAATCCGCCCATCCCGGGCATTGGGAGGAGCGTACCAGCGACGAGGTGCTCGTCCCGGTCGACGACCGCATCCGCTGGCACGATCACGAGCGCATCAAACGGCCGCTCGGTTGGATGAGTCCGTTACAATACCGTCAGAGCCAGGGAATGGCGGTGTGACCATCTCCAAGAAAACGTCCGCAACCCCTTATCTGCGGCTGAGAATGCAAACTCTTGAAGGGTTGTTGCGACTGATGGTGCAAATACATATGAAGATTCCATTGACGGAATTGGCTTTGATATGCACTTCTCTGATGTGAATGACAGCATGCCTCATGCGGATGGTATTCCGTGGACTGTAAATAACGCAATTTCAGAAGGTTGGCGTGAGCAAGATGGTACCCGTACGTTCCGTAGTATGGATACTGTGAAGCATCAGGATATAGCTGCGTTCCTGCGCAGAATAAGGAACTATACGGAAACTGGAAATGTGATTTAAGTTAATTTATAATAAATAAAAATGCGGCAGAAAATCTGCCGCATTTTTATCAGTTAAATGCTAGGAACCAACTCATTACGTCGAAAAAGGCAGCTGGTTGTATTGTAATGGCTGGAGACAGCCTGGTCGTAGTGAAGAGTCCAAAGAACTGGAAGATTGCGGACAGGAGAATTGAGATGGAAACAAATGCTATGAAGTGTCTTCTTGTTGCAAAGGTTTTTGAAGGGAACTTATCCAGTGCGGACTCATATTCAGTGCCTGTGTTTACATAAAGCAACAGAGCACAAACGAAACAAACTGCCCAAGAAAAATCAAGATAATATCGCCAAGCCAAACCCGTCATATAGCAATCTACAAGAAGTATGAATGCAGCGAGAGCCAAGAAAGATAAAGTGATACGACGAATGAGCTTTCGTTGATGTTTTTGGAGTAACGCGCCGGTACAGATTAAAAGGAACGGGCACAGCGCGAATATGCCGCCAATTGATGGCTCTGCCGGCGACCATAGAGACAGAGAAGTTTGCGTCTGATGGGCAAAAGGGAATTCCGCGGTAATGTTCATTGGTTGGAAGAGATAATAATAAATCAAAGGAATAATGTTCTGTGGAGGGCACTTCATGACATTCATGTCAAAACCTGTGAGGTTGTAGTTTGCGCCAAAATCGAATAGCGAGCCGAAACGAGCCTTATTGTAGGCCAGTAAAGGTGCGAATACGGCGATAAAAGGAGCAAATGCGGCTACGGTATTTCCGATTCCTTTTCTTGAGAAAAAAAGTCTTTCCTTCACGAGTTCGTCCCAAAAAAGAGGTAAAGCTAGAACTGCTACCAGAATGAACTGCGGTCGGCATCCAAGATTAAGAGCAATGCAAAGTGAGCCGAGAGCTATGTAGGTCTTTGAAAGGGCTTTTCCTTTTTTTGCCATGAGCCAGAACGATAAACCGGCATAGGTGAACGCGAGTGAGGCGATACCGGGAACCGCATAGAAATTTGGGGTAAAGAGTTGATAATACATGCTAGAGCCAAGGGTTAAAATCATGCTGGCAAGGCATACCACACCGATGCTTGCTTTGTTGTTGAAGAATTTCTTCGCAGCTTGTACTGCTAAAACAGTTGCGAACAATGACGCCATGCATCCTAGGGCTAATACGGCGTATGCCGAACTGAGCCACTTGCCGGTGAGTAACTGGTAAGGGATGAAGAAAAGAATCGCTGGAACTACACCAAAATAGCAATAATACTTACCTTTGTAGAAAGCGTGGTCCCAATAAATGGGGGTATCAATTCTGCCTGCAACTTGGCCACGCAGATCAGAATCATATGGATTGGGCATCTGTGCTAGTTCATCTGGCACAGGTAAATCCAGGTTGGTGCGCCCATGTATCAGTGCGTCGCCGAGACGTGCGTATTGGTCGTAATCGACGGCGAAATTAAATGCGTGATTAGGCCAAGCGCTCATGGCGCCATTTCCGGCAGCCAGTTTCACAATTGCCGTTGCGATGGTAAATTGAATGATTGTGAGTGCGGCAAGTATCCAGAATTGATTGTTTCTTAAATCAAGAATTTTCTTTGGGAGATTCAGATGATAGATTCCTGATTTTGGTCTGAAAATAAGGAAAAAAACAAGAAGAAGAAACTCGATTGTGATTCTAGGCATGCTGATCTTGAACGGGATGACAGGGTTTATGGTGATGCTACCGATCGGAATGGTTTTATTCTCTGCTTGTTTGAATTCAAGCCTAACTCCGTTGGTTTTATTGCCTACATGGACGTAGTATGTCGCGGGAAAAGCGGCATTATAGTAGCGAGTTAGCTGTCCTGTGTACCATCCGGCGTTGCCTTCGTGCTGTGCAATAAGTTGAAAACGGAAAGTCGAATCTGTTTTTTCTGCTGTGGGGTTTATTCGGATGTATTCGATACTTTTGCTTCTGAATTCAAGAAAGTTTTGTGCTGATTCGGTTACCAGATAGCCCTCATTGGTGTGTGTGATACCATCGCCCATCAAGATGTCCGTAATGGTGTGAGGCTGGTTATCTCTTGTTCGCCAGTACGGAAGATTGAATATAAAAAGTTCCGATACAAGTAGTATGGCACAGGTGACGATCGCTGTCACTACCCAACTGATGTGTGCTTTGGAGGATATTCTCTTTTGCATTCAGTGCCCTGTCTTCCCATATCGACAATCGTTCAAGGTTGGTGAGTATAACTAAATCAGTGTAATGGTATGTCCTAACTTGGCTGTCAAGCTAGGTTGTTCTCTTCAAGGGGCAACGGTATTATATAACGTATGACTTCGATGAAATTTGCGAACATTCTTCTTGAAACGAATCCGCGTTCAGTTGCATATCCAGCTTTGTATTGTCGCTCTGATCATCCCGTGATCTTTAATGAGACTCAGGGGGAGTGGGAGATGCACGGTGCTGGAACGTTTGATTTCAGCACGTATTTTAATTCATTATCTGTGAGAAAGCTGAAGCAGTTCACTAAGGCCAAGTCCTTCACTTTGCACCTTGAGCTGAAGGGTGCCGCATGTGAAGTTCAGCAGACCATGGGTGATGCATTTGCCCATGATCCGATTGAGGTGGAAGGCGTTCATCGGGGATTGTCTGCCAGCCGTCAATGGCAGTCGGTTGATATGCCGTTGACGATTACCGATGATATGGTGATCGTTGGTTTCATTATCAAGACCGAAGGCTCTGTCGATATTCGTAATAGTTATTACGAACTTGAGATTGATGGCGATCTCAATGATGTTGAGCTAGTGCTGTCTACTACGACCTTCAAGAAGGAAGCGTTCATTGAACGTAATATTGGGTTGGTGAAAGAGCAGATTGTTGAATCTGCCGACCCAATTGCGAAGCATTTCCACATGTATGTGATGGATAATGGCCGCACCTTGGATGCCGAAAAGCTCACTAGCGACCGTATCACGGTGATTCCGAACGACAACGTTGGTGGTGCTGGCGGCTTTACTCGTGGCATGATCACGGCGATGGAACAGGATCCGAAAGCCACGAATATTCTGCTAATGGATGATGATGTTGCGGTTTCTCCGGAAAGCATTAAGCGTACTTACAATTTGTTGCGAATTCTCAAAGAAGAGCATCGTGAAGATATGATTAGCGGTGCGATGCTGAACTATGAGATTGGTGAAGATCAGTGGGAAGACATCGGTAACATGACCCCTCAGGGTACGTTCGCCGGTTGCAAGCCTGGAATGCGTCTTACCCTGTTTGAAGATCTCATCTACAATGAGATGTTCACTCCGACGAAATGGCAGCGCAATAACATGTATGCTGCTTGGTGGTACTGCTGTATTCCAATTTCTGTGATTGAGAAAAACGGCCTGCCTCTGCCGGTGTTCGTGCGTTGCGATGATGCGGAGTATGGCATTCGTTGCAAGACTGGATTCATTACGATGAATAGCCTGTGCGTATGGCACATGTCGTTCTTCGAACGCTACAATGCGGCCGTAGAACGTTACCAAACGACTCGTAATACTATGATCGCTCAGGCCACCTGCGGAATGGCGCCTGATGCTGATTTCATGAAGGAGTTGCATAACAACATCCGTTTGGAGCTGAAGAAGTTCGGCTATGCCAATGCCGAGCTGTGTCTTGATGCTTTTGAGGACTTCCTGAGGGGACCGGAATTCATCAAGAAGCCGGGACAATCTGAAAAGAGCTTTATGGCCGCCAACCGCAACAAGGAACAGCTTGTTGATTTCGAAACTCTCCAGTCGCGAGCTGACCAAGATCCTGAACTCGCTGGCTTCAGCATCAAGAACGTTGACAGGCAGCTTATCGATGGAGACAAGTCGCGTAGTTTGGCGGAACGTCTTGAAGATCTGATTACTGATAATAATCAGAGATACATCAAGAAAGACGGTGCTGGATACGCGGTGATTCCGCTGCAGGGATGGCTATATCCTGCTGGAGCGATTCGTGGCAAGCATAAGCTCGTAGTTCTGGACTGGTATAACCGCAAAGGAACCATTCGAACTAAGGATGTCCAGCGCTATCAGAAGCTTAAGAAGCGTTATATGCGTGATCTCAAATATTACAAGGCGAATATTAATCGACTTCGTAAAGAATATGCTGCTGCGCGTGCGGAATTGACATCGGTTGAGTATTGGAAGAATTATCTCAAGATGGATTAATTTGAGATAATCCGCTAAGCCTAGCCGCATATGCTCATAAGAGCATATGCGGTATTATTTTGCTTTAATACTGAATATGAAGGAAGAAGATTATGGTATCTCTGGCAAGGCGCCTGCGTGAAAGGCTTTTCTGGCCGTCTGAGCGTTCTATGCAGAAGCTGATGGGACGAATTGACTCCTTGGAAAATGAGAATAATCGTCTACGTGATGCTTTGCAGGCGCAAGAGATGATTTTGCATGAGATTCGTGATGCCATATCTGGCATGCAGAGAATCAACGAGGATTCTTGCAGGAGCCTCAATGAAATGCAGCGTGCGCAGATTGCAGAGCGTGCGAAGGATGATATCCGTTTCTGGGCGCAATATCGTCTTCCCAACGAGACTGATTTAGAAACGCGCAAAAGGTTTTTCCTTGGATTACCTGAGCCTGAGGGCGACCTCAAACTACTGCAAACTGCTCTCAATCGAATGCTTTGCGATTTTGCGGAAATCTGTAGACGAAATGGGATTAATCAGTACTGGCTGGTCGGCGGAACCTTGCTTGGCTCTGTAAGGCATCACGGATTTATCCCATGGGATGATGACCTTGATTTGGGCATCATGCGTGATGATTTGGAACGACTACAAAAAGTTCTCGCCGGTGATTCAGAGTATCGAATCACCGTTGTTTGGGACCGTATTGTGCATTGCAGACAAATTCGTTTTGCCCCACGTGATACTCGTGTCCCGGGCTTTATTGATTTGTTCCCATTCGATTGGGTGGCTGATGTCAGTCATGATATGTTCGTCAAAGTGCAGGAATACCGGAAAACTGCCATCGAACAAGCTGAATCAAATTCGCATATTCGTGCTGCTTGGGATAATAACGTCTATGTTTCGGCGGAAACAGAAGCTGGGAAACTTATCACTGATGTTTTTGATGCTCAGCTTAATCAGATGCGGAAGACTGGAATAGTGTGTTCTCGGGAAAAGGCGGCTGGCATTATCCGAGCATATGACAATATGGATCATCCGAGTGGATTCGAGTGGATAAGCGGTTTGGATGAAATCTACCCGTTAGATTCTCAGCAATTTGAAAGTAGAAGATATCCGGTACCGGCAAATTATATGTACTTGCTGACGCAGGCCTACGGTAATATATATGCCTTGCCGAACGACATTGGTTTGCATTTTGAACACGTGGATCGGAAAATGCTTGCCCAACTTGATGAGCAGGTTATTGAAGAATATATCAAGCGATAAGTCTCAAGGAATTTTAGGATGGACCAAGTAAAATCCATTAAGAACGTTGCAATTGTGGTTGCGGGTGGATCTGGCACTAGGATGGGACAGGACATACCAAAACAGTTCATTAATGTATTTGATAAGCCCGTTCTGATTTACACATTGGAAAGTTTCCAGCGACATCCCGACATCGATGCCATTGAGGTGGTGTGCATTGAAGGATGGGAAACCATGGTGGAAGCGTACGCTAAGCAATTTAATATCGATAAACTCAAGTGGATTGTGCGTGGTGGTTCAAGCGTACAGGAATCCATCAGGAATGGTGTTGAACATCTCGTCGATAAAATCAGTGAGAAGGATAATGTCATTATTCATGATGGCATTCGTCCATTAATAGATGCTGATGTTTTGACTGATGTGATAGCGGTTTGCAATAAATATGGTAATGCCGTGACTTCATTGCCGTATAACGAGCAGATTTTTGTGATTAACCAAGAAAACACATCAACTACGAAGCAGTATGTGCCAAGAGAACAATTGCGTCGTGTTTCTACCCCGCAGGCTTATCGATATGGGAAATTGCGTGCTGCATATCGTAAGGCTTTTGATGAGCATATTGGTATCTATGGCTCCAGCTATACGAATACGATGATGGTGGATCTTGGAGAGACCTTGCACTTCGCTAAAGGATCCGATAAGAATATCAAGTTGACGACCAAGGGCGATCTGGAGCTATTCAAAGCTTATATCACTGCTGACGAGGATACTTGGTTGAAATAAAACGAGGAGTCAATCGTGCCTGACCGTTTTAAGTCCCCTCTTTATCAAGAAGATCTGGCATATTGTGCGAATCTTCCGATTCATTGGGACAAGTTGACAGGTAGAACCATCGCTATTTCTGGTGCAACAGGAATGATCGGTACTTTCCTGATAGATGTCCTGATGAAAAAGAACGAAGATCCGCATTTTGATTGCAGGATCATTGCAATCGGGCGTAACAAGAGTCGAGCTCAGAACAGATTCCCTTATTTCGATGAGTCGCATTTTAGTTTTGTACAGATGGATGTGTCTGAGCCAGGGGCCCATCCATCTTATCCGTCAGATATCGTCATTCATCTTGCTAGTACAACACATCCCCGAGCGTATGCTGCTGAACCTGTTTCGACCATTACGTCCAATGTGATTGGTTTGCAGAATCTTCTTGAATATTCTCGTGAGTCTCAGTTAGGGCAGAGGGGAAGCAGATTTATTTTCGCTTCGTCTGTGGAGATTTACGGACAGAATCGCGGGGACACAGAGCGTTTTGACGAAAAATACTGTGGATATATCGATTCGAATACACTTCGTGCAGGCTATCCGGAAGCTAAGCGTTTGGGGGAGTCGCTTTGCCGTGCTTATTTCGAGCAATATGGAATCGATTTTGTTATTCCTCGCATAGCTCGTTCATATGGTCCGACTCTGCATAAAGATGACAGCAAAGCGCTTTCTCAGTTCATTCATAAAGGGCTTTCGAAAGAAGATATTGTCCTAAAAAGCAAGGGTGAGCAACTGTTTTCATACGCGTACGTCGCCGATACCGTTGCTGGGCTATTGTACTGCCTGCTTGAAGGTGAGACGGGAGAAGCCTACAATATCGCGGCACCTGCTTCGGACTACCGGCTGAAGGATTTGGCTTCCTTGATTGCTTCGCAGTGTGGAGTTGGATTAAGATATGAACTTCCCGATTCACTGGAGACGAAAGGGTACTCCACTGCATCCATAGCGCTTATGGATGGCCGAAAGCTGCAATCTCTGGGATGGAACATGAGATATTCCATCAGGGAAGGTATTGAACGAACATTGAGCATCATGCGCGATGCCTGATGTAATGGAATTTCAGGTATTTGGCAGCTGTGGACAATTGAAGAACAGTCACTGATAAGATACAACTTGTGAAACAGTTGGTGAAGAGTATGCGGGACAGATACGGGTACGCATGGACCGTCCTGCAAGGTTTGGTGAAGACGGATTTTAAGCTCCGTTATCAGGGATCTTTCTTGGGCATCGCATGGTCGGTGCTTAAGCCTTTGATGATGTTCTGCGTGATGTATGTGGTATTCGGCAAATTCCTGCGGATGTCGGATGGTACGTCTACATATCCGGTCGTTCTGCTGCTGGGAATCAGCTCGTGGCAGTTTGTTACCGAATCGACGAACGTTGGATTGCGATCCGTGGTCGACCGAGGCGATTTGCTTCGCAAGATTCATTTCCCTAACTACATAGTGGTGGTTTCGGCGACAGTTGGTGCGCTGATTAGTTACGCCATCAATCTTATCGTCGTGCTGATTTTTGCTCTTATCGCGAGGGTCCATTTTACTTGGAGAGTTGTGCTGCTTCCTCTAAGCATTATTGAGCTTTATGCGGTGACGCTTGCCATCACATTACTTATGGCAACGATGTACGTGTACTTCCGTGATATTGCCCATATCTGGGATGTCCTTCAGCAGTTGATCTTCTATGGTATGCCGATTATTTACCCATTGACATATGTCACCAATCGCGGTGGATTGTTGGCTGATATTGCCAGGCTGGAACTCATCAATCCGTTCGCGCAGGCAATCCAGGACATTCGTCATAATTTCATCGCTCCTGACACCCAGCCGACTATTTGGAATCAATTCAACAATTGGGGTGTTCGTTTGCTTCCCCTTATTCTGACCGTTGTCTTGCTGTGGCTTGGCATAACGCTATTTCGTCGTAATAGCCGCAAATTCGCGGAGGTTATGTAATGTCTGAAGAAAAAACCATCAAAAAGGTTGATTACTCTAAGAATCCGGTAGTTCTGTCTGCGAGCCATGTTTCCAAGTGCTTTAAGTTGCCGACGGAGCAGGCTACCGGTCTTAAGCAGGCTTTTATCAATTGGTCCAGAGGCATCAAGGGGTATAAGAAGCAGGAAGTTCTCAAAGACATCAGTTTTGAGGTTCATCAAGGTGAGTTCTTCGGCATCGTCGGCCGTAACGGTGGAGGCAAATCCACCCTGCTGAAACTTATTTCGCAGATTTACTATCCGGAAAATGGTTCTATCACTGTTTCTGGCAAACTGGTTCCTTTTATCGAACTGGGAGTGGGATTCAATCCTGAACTCACTGGTCGCGAGAATGTGTATCTAAATGGCTCTCTTCTGGGATTTACGCATGAAGAAGTCGATGCGATGTACGACGACATCGTTGAATTCGCTGAACTCGAAGAGTTCATGGATCAGAAACTGAAGAATTATTCTTCCGGTATGCAGGTCCGCCTTGCTTTTTCTGTGGCGATTAAGGCACAGGGAGACATATTGGTCCTTGATGAGGTCCTTGCTGTTGGCGATGAGGCATTCCAACGCAAATGCGACGATTTCTTTACGGAAATCAAGAAAGATCCGACCAAAACAGTCATTCTCGTTACTCACGATATGAATTCCGTTAAGAAATATTGTTCAAGAGCAATGATGATTGCCGATGGCAAAGTGGAAGCTATCGGTGATCCGGAAACTGTATCGCAACAGTATACCTTGGCCAATCTTGAAGCTGAGGAAAAGGCTGAACGAAAACGTCAAGAGGAACGTGGCGGCTATCCAAATGGTTTGAATGAACGGTGCCCATTGTTGAAAACCATTGCGGTTTCTCCTAAAGTGTGTACCAGCGCGGATACTTTTAAGTTCGACGTGGAATATCAGTATGATGAGCCAGGGGATTTCTATCTCGCTATTGCATTGCATGATATCCGTCGTGGCGGAATCACTTATGACACCGGCTCAAAGGTGCTGAAGATGGACAAACATGGTCATCAGACTGTACATTTCGAGATGCCGCTCAATTTGTTTAATAATGGAGAATTTCGTCTGATTACATCGCTTCGTACGCCAAGTCCGAACAATCTCAATGCGACCGATGCGGTCGGCGTTGCGCTTGACGATAATGCTTGCAGCTTCGTGATTCGTGATGACAGGAACCGTGAATATGCGTTATTAAGCGACCGTGCGCTTATAATTAAGCAAATCGGATGAATTCTGCGTAAGTTGCATTTACGAGGAACTTGTCCATTCTTGAGGGGGGGGGGTAATAGTCCTTCAAGAATGGACAAGCAAATGAGAAGAAAAATACAGAGTTGCATTGCGTTGCTAGGCGCTTTGTCTATGGCAGCTTCATTCAGGGTCCAGATGGCATCAGCTACTGAAATAGACTATCCGGATATGGAAGTTGGCGTCTTCTGGAACAGCGATTCGGACCGTTCCGATACTGTGTGCATGTCGTACAACGGCACCGATTTTCAGCAGATCAGAGCACGGCATATAAGGCCGATGGCAACGGCAGCGCGCACGTTTCCGGCAAGCCAAGCTATGTTAACGCCATTCACGATCCGAGTATTACCTATAAAGATGGTACATTCTGGATTCTTGGCGGCTATGTGCAGAAGCAGCAGAACTTGGGATGGCGTTTTACCCCGATGATGGGATATTCCAAGGATCTGGAGAACTGGAGCTACCCTAACAGCGGCAGTCCAACGAACCTTGCTCCTTCGGTAATGCCTCATACCAATGGTCTTAAGGACGGCCAGTACGATTCCGCAGGAACCGACGGGTTCGTTGACAGCCACGGCGATATGTGGATCGTGACCACTCTTGGATACTATGGCGATTTTCACGGCAATGCGCAGAAGGATTATATGTATCCCTACATCGTCAAGGTGTCAGGGTTGCAGCCTGGAGCGGATCCTGTGGCCGATCCGGGAGCTCAACCGAGGCTAAGCTACGGCAGTTTGAATCCGATCAAGCTTCCTGATGCGAAGACCAGCAACTGGCTTGACCCGTCATTGTTCAAAAAGGATGGTGTGTACTACCTCAGCATCAAGAAGAATGGTGTCACCAATCAGATTTATTCCATCGGCGATCTGTCTCAGGCTGGGAATCCTAAGGCATGGCGTTTGGTGAACGATAATGTCGTGACCGGTTATGAAGGTCCGTCCCTGACGTATTACAACGGGCAGTACTTCTTCTATACCGATAAGCTCAAGGACTATCCGCACGGCAAAGCTGACGGAACTGCCGGAACCTTTGTCACACAGTCATCCAGCTTGACCTCCGGATGGCGTAGCACGCGTCGTATTACTACGACCAATGTGGACGCGCAGCATCCCCAGCCGGCACGGAACGGTGATAACCGTCACTGATCCGACCGTGAAGAACATCGTCTGGAACGCGAGAATCCGTGCGGGATATGGCGAGTATCGCTCCGGAGCAAACGGTTGGATGACGGAAGACGGCAAGCGCTATTGGTATGACAACGGCGTGAAGGCGGTTTCCAAAGAGGCATACGATCCTGCAAATGATGCGTGGTACTGGGTTTGATAAAGACAGTTCGCTTGCGGTGAATAAGGATGTCTATATCCCTGCCGGAAGCAAGTGGGTCCGGTATGGCAAGAACGGCCATATGGTCAAGAGCGAGGATTATCGAAAACGGTGGCTGGTATTACTTCGACAAGACCACCGGCGCTATGCAGAAGGGGCGGGTCTGGATTCCTGAATGGAATAACTGGCGCTGGTTCGATTCGACCACTGGCTGCGGCTGAGTTTTGCAGCGTGAGATAGACTGGTTTTGATGCGATTACTGGTTGATTGCATCAAAACCAGTTTTTCATAGTAGGGGAGGCTGTTTTGCCGCGGCATTATTCTGGGAAGCGTCAACGTGACCTGAAACATGTGGAGCCTCATGCCTCTGGTTATATTCCCTTGCTGCACTGGATCGGCACGATCACAACAGGGTGCATTCTTATTTTCTGTGGCAAACAGCATTGTTTTAACGATGCAATGGCGCATTGGGCCTGAATCCTGCAAATCAGAGCGGGGAATATAATTCCGGTATTTTCTGATGAATACCATGATTGGGTGGTTTACCGTGACCACGGGAAGATAATAACCTTCAACAACACTGCGGTGAATGCTCCCTTTGTCTATTTTCCCGGTGTCTTATTGTGCGCGGGAATTTTCGCGTATCGAGTGTGGCAACATTGATCTGCTCGGCCACTATTATTGCCGTGGCAATATGGGTGGCCAAATCTTATGCCAATATCATTCTGGCTATAGCGATTCTTCCTACCACATTTTTTCAATGATATTCTCGACAGCTGATGCCGTCATCAACAGCTATTGTCTGCTGTTCATTGCGGTTGTTCTGTGTTTTATCAACGGGATGACATGTTGCAATACTGGCATATTGCTCTGCTCTGCATGATGGGAGCTCTGCTCGGACAAGTCAAGATTACTTGTTTCATCATCGCATTATTCGTATTGTTCTTGATTCCTAAGGCTCACGGACGTGTAAAAAAGATCACCTTGGCGCTTCCTGCTCTCACTGCTTTTGTCTCCATGTGGCTTTGGCGGGCGAAGACCTCGCAAATAGCGGTTGCCCCGAATCGTGTTCCACTGGAGAAGACACACGAGCTTGAGGGACAGCTACTGCAATCTCCCCGGAAAATTTTCCGCTTATCGGCCGGTCGTTGTTCGAGCCTATGGATTTTGATACTGAGAAGATCAATGGGCAATTGGCGAATTCAAAAAGAAATCTTCAGTTCTTTACAGGAACGGAAGAAATTCAGTTGCCTTTAATCGTTATGGCTCCAGTGCTTATCGCTATTATGATGCTTCTGATTGTGCATATGAGCTATAAAATTATAAATAAAATGCAGGTTGAATTAATAGTATTAATTATACTTCTGTATTACGTATTATCGTGTGTGGCAATGTCAATCACATGGGTTGGAAATGTAGATGTATATGCTTCGGGATTGCAGAACAGGTATTTCATACCGGTATTGCCGCTTGCTGCGCTGTTGCTCCCTAACTTTATTAGGGATGAAAATATCAATCGCAGAGTATTAGCTATTTCTGTGGCGGCTTTAACAGCATTTTCATATATCGCTATAGCGATTACGTATGTGATTCAAGGGAAATGATTCTTGAAAGAAACGGAGGTATCTCCGGATTCTTTCAAGAATCATACGAATCATACGGTGGTTGTTATCTACATGGCATACCAATACGGGGTGTTGTTCCCGTTGCGGCATTCGCAGACGATAAGTGTACCGTCGCCATCGATACGCTGCTGACCCTTTTCTCTCTTCTTGCAGAATCGACCACGGATGTTTTCTTCTCCGGTATTTCCCGGATTGTTATTGCCTGAATCCTTGCTAACATAGCGGCCAGAGACGGAATCAAAGGTCGCATATGAGTTCCATTCGGGCACCCACGCGTCCATGCGCCATGGCGCCAGTGGTCTGGTCGAAGTAATAGTAGTCTCCATCCTGATAATGCAAGCCCTTGATCATCTTTCCTGTTACTCGGTCATAGCGAACCCATTTGCCTCCATTTGATCGGATATAGGTATCGCCGTGGTACATGGCTCCTGTGTACTGATCGAAGGTACCAGACGGTATGCTGCGCGTCATAGTTCACATACTGCTCTCCATGAGCCATCTTGCCGATTGTCCAGTCGCAATACACCCATTTGCCGCCATTGGATCCGATATACTTCATATCTTTGGCCATAGCGCCGGTTATCTGGTCAAATACCAGCCGTCATATCGGTAATCCTCGCCCTTGACCATGTGACCGTTCGAATCGTATCTAACCCATTTGCCGCCATTTGAATGCAGGTAGACATCTTTTATCGTGTGCCATCGTCCCATCGGCATCGATCCAATACCATGCGTTGGTGCTCGAATCGTGGATTTCTTTTGAACGTGCCATACTGCCGGAATCGAACCAGTAATGTTCGTCGTTCTGAACAACCCAACCAGTATAGTCGGAATTCGGTGGTTCGATATATTCCTCTGCATTAGCCGAAGCGATTGGCAGGGCAAACATGGAGAGAGCTGTGGCTGCGGCGACAATGCTTCGAATATTTTTTTGAAAATCATGACTATCATCTCCTTTGATATAAGATACTTTCGATTTTAGGACGGGAATAACGGAAAAAGGGGGATTGCTTGGTCTTTCCAAAGAATTTCATGTGCTGACTATGCGCGTGCGTTGATTGTCTAAAGTGTGTGCACCTACTACGATGAATGGGTGAACGAAAACGGTGATAGGAGAGGAAGCATGAATCAGGAGGCTTCTATGAAGAATGCCGAATCGGGCAATACTTGGGAAACGGTTATGCGTGTCGTGTATCCGGTCAAGGATGCCGAGCAGACTCTCCCTCTGTATGCGATTGACTGGACCCGTCCACATGTGGCGGAGACCACGTTGGATTCGCGCATAGACATGCGTCGTTTGGAATTCGGCTCCATGAATCAGTCCACATTGCAACGCTTGCTTCGCAATGCCGGGTCGTCTGCAGAAGTGTCCTGCGATTCGTTTGAAATTGCGGGGCGTACCTCTATAACCTTGAAAAATCGTGGTCACATGTCTGGATGTGCATTCTTCAACGCATTCCCCGCTGCATATTGGCGCCGTTGGACCAGTGTAAAAACGGTGCGATTCGAAGCGACAGTTCAGGGAAACTCCAAAATCAGCGTATTCCGTTCCACAGGTCGTGGACTGATTTATCCGGTTTCGACGGAGACGACAACGGCTTCGGAGTCTGAAACTCGTGTATGCATAGACGTGCCGATGACAGGTCTTATGGATGGTGGTTACTTCTGGTTCGATGCGGAATCGCTTGATGGTTCCGTGACCATTGCTGATGCTACATGGTCTGTACCCCGTGAGGCGCGTACCGCTAAGCATGAGACAACCCTGTCTATCGCCATCACGACCTTTAATCGCGCCTCATATTGTATGGATCAATTGCGTACTATCGCCGGTGCTTCGGCATTGCGCGAACGTTTGGATACAGTGTATTGCACGGATCAAGGCAGCGACTTAGTTAAGGATCAGAAGGACTTTGATGAGGTTGCCGCTGATCTAGGCGAACAGCTTACATACATTCAGCAAGCGAACTTGGGTGGTTCTGGAGGATTCTCCCGAGGCATGTATGAAACGGCTAAGGCCGGTGATAGTGATTTTGTGCTGCTGCTGGACGATGATGCCATCAGCGAACCGGAATCGATTCTGCGTGCAATCCAATTCTCTGATTACACGATGCGACCAGTTCTTGTCGGCGGCGGCATGTTCCATTTGGATAATCGCACCATGTTGTATACGCAAGGTGAGCGGATCAATGCGCAACGAATGTGGATGTACCCGTCCAAGAGCATGGGATACAACCATGATTTCTCTGTGGAACCGCTCCGTGACTCTCCGGATCGTCATCAGCGCATTGATGAAGACTTCAATGGGTGGTGGATGTGTCTGATTCCGATTGCGGTTGTGAAGAAAATCGGTCTCTCCATGCCGGTGTTCATCAAATTCGATGACATTGAATATGGTCTTCGTGCCAAGAAAGCAGGATTTCCCACAGTCTGCCTGCCAGGCGTGGCCGTATGGCACCAAGCATGGCATGACAAGGATCCAGCACGTTCGTGGGAGGAATACTTTACTGAGCGTAACCGTTGGCTCGCGGCATTGTTGACGTATCCGGATAGGCCGCCTCGCATGTTGGTGGAGACCTTGTATGGTGATGCCAGTCTCGGGCTTCGGTTTGTGTACTCTGCCATGGCATTGCATCATATGGCGCTAAGGGATATTCTTCGAGGCCCACAGTACCTTGTAGATTGCTTGTCGACGAAACTTGGCGAAGTGCGTGAACTGCGAGCAAAATATCCCGATGCTCAGGCCAAGGGGAGTTTTGAGGAGTTCCCTGAGCCAGCTGGCGAGGTTGAACCGCCAAAGAACCATCCATCGACTATGAAAAGCCGGTACAAGGCGGCTGTCGGCCTTATCGCGAAGAGCTTTATCAAGAAGGCCAATCCCGATAAAGCCACTCGTCCGGATGCGGCCATCCCCGCACGCGATGCTGCCTGGACTTGGCTTGCCTTTGACCATGTCAATTCTGCGTTGGTCACTACGGCAGATGGCAATGGTGTGGCATGGCTAAAGCGAGACGACAAACGTTTCCGTAAGAGCATGATGGAAGGATATCGGCTTACACGCAAGATTCTGAAGAATTGGAAGCGATTGTCTGCCCAATACCAGTCTTATGGGATTACCTCCATGGAGACATGGGCAAGAATCTTTGGAGATGAATAACTCGGAGTATGGATCGGCTGCGTTCATTCGTGGTATGCGAGTATCATGAACGCGAAACGCACATTGGCAGTGCGCATTTGCAATTGAACTGACTGTTTTGGAAGGTTGTTTTCTTATGACTGATGCGGTGGAGTATCCCGATCTGGTGGTC
>OLQB01001177.1_pt1 | contig 18986 bp, 15 predicted proteins | sample 1672681 | NCBI WGS metagenome assembly OLQB01 (sample SAMEA3136713, study PRJEB25190) | human gut metagenome | reverse complement strand
CTTATCATAATTATCGATATATGAGCGGGCTGTGCCGATTATCTTTGAATATCCCGCATCGCCCGAATTCTTGACCTCGGTGAAGAACTGATTTATCCTTTCATCGTGTACCTTTGCAAGGCAGGACGCAACATAGGTATACGTTGCGGAAAGCTCGGGATTTCTCATAACGTTGAGTGCAAAGTCGATAAAATCATCCTTGCTGTGGTAACGCAGATAGTTGCATGCAGCGGTAACGCTGTTATAATAGTTCTCCGAAATTATGACCTTGCCGTCAAGTTCGGTCTGACCTGTAAGCAATGCGTCAAGCATCGGCTTTGTGAGCTCGTCAACACCCTGTGCACACGCTACCATATCCGCATCGGGATAGCGCTCGGAGAAAGCGTCAAGCTGTTTTGGCAGGCGCTTTTGTCCCGATTTCGGCACTACACCGAGTTTCTGCTTGATAGTGTCATAAGTATCAGGTGTAACGTATTTTCTTGATGTAAGCCCGATGCGCAGCTGTTCTTTTGTCAGCGATTCAAACGGAACACGGAAAGAAGCGGAAGAAAACCCTATCGACTTCTTTTCACCGTTCTCATCTGTTATCTTCCAAATTTCCCTCAGTGGCTGTATCTGTACCGTATAGAACGGTTTGCCCTCTATTGCCGCCGCACAAGCCGCATAGTGTCCTTTCAGCAATACCGAATAAAGTCCGGAAAAATGCAGTGAAATACCGAACAGATCGCCGTTTCTCAGTCCCTCGGCAGAAGCTTTTTTGATAAGCGACGGGTCATATGCCGATGGTTTTTCGGTCGGTATAAGAAACGGTGCACTGTACGCCTTATCGCCTATTACCCTTATGTTTCTGCTGCTGTTTCTCAGTTGCTTTGACACGCCGTAACCCGACCAGAAGAACATACTCTCTCCTGCTGTCGGATAGGTTTCAACGTATGTGACGGCATAAAGTCCGTCAGGAAGCAGACGCATAAACTGCTCAAGCGCATACTCAGGTGAACCGCCAGCCGCAAGCTTGGCGTATGCGCCATCAATGCTCTCGGAGATTATCGAGCCGCCCGATGCGCTTCCGTACTCGCTGATAACTTTGTCTGCGTCATCATCGTCCATACCGCCGCTTATAACTATAACCGGAGCGTCATGGGAATACAGGCAGTACTTATCATACGCGGAATTCATACGGCATATACCTATCTTGGCAAAACCGTCCTTTACCGAAAAAACCAGCACCTCGCTGTCATCAATATTGATATGCTCACACACTACCTGAGGTATCTTTTCACTCATATTTTTACCTTTGCCCCTTTCGCTTACTTATCCTGCGTTCCGAGCGCAAGGTATTGTTCTATCTTGTCAAGTGCATCGCCGTCAAAAAGTGCTTTCGGTATCCATACAAGCGGAACTTTTCTTCTTGTCACGATGAACATAGAAGATGTTTCCACATAGTTGTCATTCATTCCGAAGCGGATTATTTCATGGGGACTGTATACGCCGTCTTCCGCCGCCGATATTCCTGCCGGGCATATCGCAAACGTGACAGTTTCGTCGCTGTCGGTACAGCTCTTTATCATTGCCGAATATTTCAGCTTAGTCACCGTCACCATTATAAGATACGCTATAACCACTGCACCCACGGCACAGAAGAACGTTCCCATTGCGAGATACCACCAGGTATCCTCGGCAAATCCTATAAGCATCTGGAACAGCACCGCTGCAAGCACACCTGCCACAAGCGCTATGCACCACAGGAATTTGCCTACCTTGCCTATGACAAGCGACAGCAATGACGAACGTATTTCTTTCGGGTTGTACTCGCCCTTTGCAAATACAGCCGAATCGGGTATATCATAATTTGAGAAGAACCGTTTATCGGGGAGTATCTCTACAGGCGTGTCACATTCAATATCACTGCCGGATATTTCGGAAAGTATTATTGTTTTTGCCGCCGTAAACTGCGAACGTCCCGAAAATGCACGGTCTGGTATATGATATGTCTGCTTCCCTGCAGTTATTGTTATATTTCCCTTATCTATCCTGACCGATGCAACATCACTCCACTCATATACATCAGGGTGTGCATCGCCCGGATATATTACAGAAAATGTATCGGATATTATATAAGTAGTCCCGTTACTGTCAGTCATCACCTGACCGCACAGATGTTCAAACGCCATTTGAAGCCTCTTTTCCGCCCGTGTAAAGCAAAACGCTTTCAGGGCACAAATACTCTGTTTATTTATCGGCAGAAAAATACTTAATTTTAAGCTTTACAGCATTTTTTTACAGTCTGTTATGAACACATAATACGACAATCATTCCGAAGCACGGAAATTTAGTGAAAATAAACTGAAAACCGCCGTCAAGGCAACTATTTATATGCAAAGAAATCTTGACTTTTATTTATAAAGCGGTTATAATTATTGATAAGCACGAAAATTTAACGTGCGGCTTTGCTATATGAAAATATGGCATTTTACTAACAGCAAAAAAGGGGTAGGTCGATAGATGGCGTCAGAAAAAATGACGGTTGCAAGAGCTATGGTAAAGGCTCTCGAAGCGGAAGGTATAACTACTGTATTCGGTTATCCGGGTGCGGCTATATGTCCGTTTTATGACGAGCTTATAAGCTCGGATATACGCCATGTGCTTGTACGCCACGAGGTAAACGGCGGACACGCCGCAAGCGGTTATGCCCGTATGACCGGAAAGCCTGCCGTTGCTATAGCAACATCGGGACCGGGTGCGACAAACCTTATCACGGCGATCGCTACCGCCCATATGGACAGCATACCTATGGTGCTTATCACAGGACAGGTAAGCTGTGAACAGATAGGACGTGACGTTTTCCAGGAGGCAGATATAACAGGTGCGGCTGAGCCTTTCGTAAAGCACAGCTATCTTGTCAAAGACCCTGCGGAAATGCCGGTCATCTTCAAAAACGCATTTTACATCGCAGGCTCCGGCAGACCGGGACCTGTGCTTATAGATATGCCTTTTGACGTTCAGAAGGCAGTAATAGATTTTGAATATCCGGAAACGGTGGATATCCGCTCGTACAAGCCCAGTATTCAGGGAAACAAGCTTCAGATAAAGCGCGCCGTTGCCGCTATAGAAAAGAGCAAAAAGCCTCTTATCTGTGCGGGCGGAGGTATCTTTACCGCAGGTGCGGTAAATCTGCTGAGAGAGTTCATGCAGATGACGGATATACCAGTTGTCAATACGATGATGGGTATGAGCAGTGTTCCTGCGGACAATCCTTTGTTCTACGGAATGATAGGTATGCACGGCGTAAAGAGTGCGAACTACGCTATCAACAACTGCGACCTGCTGATACTTCTCGGTGCGAGAGTAGGCGACAGAGCGGTCACCGCAATAAGCAGACTTGAGGGCGCAACGGTAATACACATTGATGTTGACCCTGCGGAAATAGGCAAGAACCTTGCCGCAACTATACCCGTTGTAGGCGATGTAAAGATTATACTCGAGCAGCTGCTTGAATGTGTGAAGAATTACGATCATTATGACTGGAAACAGGAACTGAGTGAGATTAGGAAAACGCAGGACAAGCCGATTGAAGAAGAACCGGAGGGTTGTGTAAATCCCAAGGCATTTATACGGCTTCTCGGACAGAAGCTCCCCGACAATTCAGTTGTAAGCGCCGATGTTGGGCAGAATCAGATATGGACCGTCAACAATATCGGTCTTAAAAACGGAAGATTCATAACATCGGGCGGTATGGGAACAATGGGCTATTCCGTTCCTGCCGCTCTCGGTGCAAAGGCGGCACGTCCGGACAGCGAGGTTGTCGCAATATGCGGCGACGGTAGCTTCCAGATGCAGTTTATGGAGCTTGCGACAATGATACAGCATAACATTGCGGTAAAGGTGATAGTTATGACAAACAATCGTCTGGGTATGGTAAGAGAGCTTCAGACAAACGGTTACGACAACAGACTGACAGCGGTTTTCCTTGACGGCAGTCCCGACTTCATAAAGCTCGCAGACAGCTACGGCATACCTGCAAAAAGAATTACCGATATAGCCGATGCGGACAAGGCGATTGACGAGATGCTCTCGTCAGAGGGCTGTTATCTGCTTGAAGTCAGAGTAGCCGAAAATGAAAAGACTATACTGTAAAGGGTGAGCCTATGAAGCATACTATATCAATACTTGTAGAAAACCACGCAGGCGTTCTCGCAAGAGTTGCGGGACTTTTCGCAAGACGAGGTTTCAATATAGACAGCCTTGCGGTAGGTATTACAGAGGACGAGAAAATCTCCCGTATCACAATTATCGCAGACGGAACGGCATATACCTTGGAGCAGATTGAAAAACAGCTCAACAAGCTCATTCCCGTTATTAAGGTAAAAAGGCTTAACGAGGGCGAATTCATCAGCCGTGAGCTTGTTTTAATCAAGGTTCACTGCGCTGCCTCAAAAAGAGCCGAAATTGTCAAAACGGTTGAAATTATGCAGGCGAAAATCGTTGATGTATCCCCTTCGTCAGTTACCGTTGAGTACTGCGAATGTGCAAGCCGCGTCAACACGCTTGTTGACTTACTCAAGCCTTATGGTATCCGTGAGATTGTAAGAACAGGTACTGTTGCCATTGACAGAGGCACAGCTTCGGTTTCCGTTTAATCTTACAGTTAGCATATATTTTAATTTATATGCCGCGTTTGCGGTAAGGAGGACTTTAATATGAAAGACTACACAAAAAACATGACAGCACCAATCTACTATCAGTCAGATTGTAACCTTGACCTTCTCAAGGGTAAGAAAATTGCTATTATCGGTTACGGCAGCCAGGGTCATGCACACGCTCTCAACCTCAAGGATTCAGGTTGCGATGTAATCATCGGCCTTTACAAAGGCAGCAAGAGCTGGGCAAAGGCTGAGGCACAGGGCTTTAAGGTATATACATCGGCAGAGGCTGCAAAGCAGGCTGACATCATCATGATTCTTATCAACGATGAAAGACAGGCTGACCTTTACAAGCAGAGCATCGAGCCTAACCTTACAGCAGGCAAGACACTTGCATTTGCTCACGGCTTCAACATCCACTTTGGTCAGATCGTACCTCCCAAAGACGTTGACGTTATCATGGTTGCTCCTAAGGGACCGGGTCACACAGTACGTTCAGAGTACACAATCGGCAGAGGCGTTCCCTGCTTAGTTGCAGTTCACCAGGACGCTACAGGCAGAGCGCTTGACACAGGCCTTGCTTATGCCGCAGGTATCGGTGGTTCAAGAGCCGGCGTACTTATGACAACATTCAAGATGGAAACAGAAACAGACCTCTTCGGCGAGCAGTGCGTTCTCTGCGGCGGTGTTACAGCCTTAATGAAGGCAGGCTTTGAAACTCTTGTTGAAGCAGGCTACGATCCTCAGAACGCTTACTTTGAGTGCATCCACGAGATGAAGCTCATCGTTGACCTTATCTACAAGGGCGGTTTCCAGATGATGAGATATTCTATCTCAGATACAGCTGAGTTCGGTGACTACGAGGTTGGTAAGAGACTTATCACAGACGAAACAAAGAAGGAAATGAAGAAGGTTCTCGGCGAAATCCAGGACGGTACATTCGCTCGCAACTGGATCATGGAGAACAAGATGGGTCGTTCACACTTCAATGCCGTAAGACGTATCGAAAGCGAACAGCAGCTTGAGCAGGTTGGTAAGGAAATCCGTAAGCTGTATGCATGGAATGATGATGCAGGCAAGTCTATGGATGAAATTGCAGACGCTAAGTTCAGCAAGTAATCCTACTGTTTTTCAAAAAAGGATATTACAACACGACCGCCGTACAGAGATGTACGGCGGTTCAGTTTGTAGAAAAAGTCTGTATTTATAAAAATAGAGCAAATTCTCTATCCCTATAAGAACGCTTTGTGGGCTTTGCGTCCTGCAAAGCCTTTGGGCGTTCTATCTCGGCATCCTTGCCGAAACCCCAAACCCCTTCCCCGTGGTGAAGGACTGTGTATGCTTAGTTGGCTCTGCATCGTGCAGAGCATTTGGACATACACGCCCGGCGTCCGTGCCGGGCTGAGTGTGGGGCTGCCGCCCTCACCCCGCTTGGGGCTACGCCCAAAGCAAGGACGCTTTGGTTGCTTGCCAAAAGTTTTGCACGATGCAAAACCAACATAGCAAGCAACGCTAAACACCCATTTTCAAAAATTATATAGGTTTATCGACAGTCTGTAACGGTCATCTTCGGGTGACCGTTTTTTCTGTCCTATAAACAGTACAGCTTGCTTTTAAAGCATTGACCTAAGGCGGAAAATCTACTATAATATCATTAGATTACTTTAAAAGGAGCAAGGAATATGGAAATACTTATTATAATAACGCTTGTTGCGTGCGTAGTTTCGGTGATAATATCGGTAATAACGCTTCTGACGCAGAAAAGGCTTGCCGAAAATATCGGCGTGAGCAAGATAACGGACGAGCAGACCGCAAAACAGCTTGAAATGCTTGCCGAGCGTACCGCACAGCTTTCGGCAAAATTCGATACGGCGCAGGCAAACCGTGTAAGCGGCGAATCGGTGCTAAGAACCGAGCTTGTGAACCTTGTGACAAATCTCGGAAACACGCTTACCGACACGCAAAAGCAGAACTCCGACGGAACAGCAAGGCTGCTGTCGCAGTTTGAACAGCGGCTTCAGAGCATTGAGCAGAGGAACGCCGCCGATATGCAGAATATGCGTAACGAAATGGCGGTACAGCTTGGAAACATAAATGCGAATACAAAAAATCAGCTTGAAGAAATGCGTGGAATGGTAGGAGAAAAGCTGCAGACCACTCTTGACGATAAGATAAGCCGTTCATTTGCGACCGTCAGCGAACAGCTTAACAAGGTATACAGCGGATTGGGCGAAATGCAGAGCCTTGCCGCAGGTGTAGGCGACCTTAAAAAAGTCCTGTCCAACGTAAAGAACAGAGGTATACTCGGAGAGATGCAGCTTGGAGCGATTCTTGCGGATATTCTCGCTCCCGAACAGTATGATACCGAGGTTGCAGTTGTTCCCGACAGCCGTAATCACGTTGAGTTTGCGGTAAAGCTGCCGGGCAAGAATGATGACACGGTGTACCTGCCGATCGACTCGAAATTCCCGGGCGACACCTACACAGCCCTTTGCAACGCTTATGACAGCGGAGATAAGGTAATGATCGAAGAAGCGTCAAAGGCGCTTGTTGTAGCGATAAAGAAATGTGCGAAGGATATTCACGATAAATATATCTGTCCTCCGTACACGACCAACTTTGCGGTAATGTTCCTGCCGTTTGAGGGATTGTATGCCGAGGTCGTAAAGCTCGGGCTGGTGGAGGAGTTACAGCGTAACTACGGGGTGAGCATAGCAGGCCCTACCACAATGTCCGCATTGCTGAACTCGCTGTATATGGGCTTCCGCACTCTTGCCGTGCAGAAGCGAAGCAGTGAGGTATGGAAGATACTGAGCAGTGTAAAGAAAGAATTTGAAACTTTTGAAGATGTGCTGACCAAGACTAAGAAACATTTACAGCAGGTTGACACCGACCTTGAAACGCTTGTCGGAGTAAGAACCAGAGCGATAAACAAACAGCTTATGAGCGTGGGCGATGATACGGATAAAATACAGTCAGCAGAATAAACTGTTTTACAGCATTTGTATATAATCAACGAAAATCAGCCGGTATTTTCGTTGATTATTTTTATGCACAGTACCTTGCAACACATTGTACATTGTGTTAAAATGAAGTTGTTGAAAATCCATGAGATCACAGGAGGGACGAAAATATGAAAAAGTTTTTAGCAATAATTCTGGCAAGTCTGTTGCTCTGCTCATTTGCAGGGTGCAGCGGAGAAAACAACAGTATCAATAACGACAGCGGTTCCGTCAATACGGACGACAAGTCAGACGGTGTTCCGGAAGCATTGAAACGCAAAAACGAAATAAGCTACTATACGAATGACGAAGTAAAGAAGATAATCAAAGAAAACACAAAGTTCGATATATCCGAGGATTTCGAGAGCTTTGTTCCGAAGAGCGTTTCATATCTCAGCTATTTTGACTATGCTCCTGTCAACAGACCGGATATCTCCGATTTTTATACCGATTTCAAGGAAATGTTCGCATATCTTTTCCCGGACGAAAAATTTAACGATGACTACTTTTTCTATTACTACATCGGAACAGATGAGGAAGTAGAAAATATGAAAGAGGATGAATACCCTATAAAAAACGTCAAAAAGTATTTTGACGAAGCGGCAGACGGCAAGAGGAAAATATCATATTATTTCTATTCTCCTTATTCTCATTTTGCTGAAAAGGAAGGCTCGGATTATGCTCATCGGGTCGAAAAGGATAGTTCGGATATTAACGATCGCAATATTTTCCTTGAATTCGGTCCGCCTATAGGCAACTACCTGTCAAATGTCAACAAGGGTGTACTTGCGGAATATTACAGCAAGGAGAAAGGCGAAAAGAACGATTATTGGCTTGAGGTCACAGGAACCGTTATCTGTGAAGAATACGAAACCGTCAGATCATGCACTCCCGATTGCACAGATAAGTACAGATTGCTTGACGGTAAGGAGATAAGCATTGCCGATGCGGTGACATTCTTTGAAAACTATATGAATGATCTGCCGTGTCCGAAAGATCCGGTATACGATACCAAGGTAACAGGTGTTAATGTGAAGAAGCTCGGCGAGGATAAATATTTCTTCATGTTTCAGATAACGCCTACCTATGCGGGAGTTCCGCTTGACTGGGGACGTTTCCGTCTTACTTCCGAAAGCGAACTGCGCACGACAACGGGTTTTTACGGCACAATGGTAGTGACTGATGATATTGACAGCTTTGTAGGCTATGTAAGAGCGGCGTCGATCACCGATGAAAAGGTAACGGATAAGCTTCTGCCGTTCGATAAAGCGATAAGCAAAATAGAACAGTCGCTGACAGAGCAGGTATCGTTTGAGGTACTGAGCGCCGACCTTGTGTATGAACAGATGACATATTACGGAGCGTATGACATTCCGCTTGAGGAGCAGAAACGGGAAACCTCGCCTGCGTGGAAGGTTGTTATTCAGAACAAGAACAATGATCTCGTGTACACTTGCTATATAGACGCCGACACGGGAGATAATTTCAGTTATAGCAAGGCGGCGTTCTATACGGAAACGGAAGAGGCAGAGAGCTGATATGTTTACGGCAACACTTTCTTACCTTAAACGCATACCGGGAGATATGGATTTACAATGTCTTTATTTTCCGTTACTCAGCAGTGTTAAGAAAGAATTTGAGAACTGTGAAAGCGTGCCGTCAAAGACGAAAAATCACTTACGGCAGATTAATACCGACCTTGAAGCACTTGTCGGAGTAAGAACCAGAGCGATAAACAAGCAGCTTATGAGTGTGGGTGAGGATAATGCGGCGCAGATAGGCACGGAAGAATAAGAAAGACAGCCGCGGGAGCATTATATTATGTGTAGTATAATGTTTTGTGATATATGAACAAAAAATGCTAAGAGATGTTGACAAATCATACAAATAAGCAAAATCGCTATTGAAAATAACATTAATATTTGATAATATATAGTCAAAGCTATTGCAATAACTTTAATAAAACCATTACAAAAAGGAGATACAGTATATGAAACGCTTTTTAACAATAATACTTGCAACATTCATGCTTTGCGCCTGCACAGGCTGCAGTGGCGGCGGTATCGACAGCAATATCGAAAGTGCAAGCAACAGCTCTGACAATACTGACGATGATATGCCGGAAGCTTTAAAACGTCAGAATGAAATAAACTATTATACCGACGACGAAGTAAAGAAGATGATCCGGGAGAATACAAAGTTCGGTATATCCGAGGATTTTGTGAGCCTTGTACCAAAGAGCGTTTCATACATCTGTTCTTTTGACAAGGCGGCAGTAAACAGACAGGCTCCGGCAGAATTTTATGATGACTTCAAAGAGATGTTCGCATACCTTTTCCCGAATGAAAAATTCAATGACGACTATTTCTTCTACTACTATATTCCCGATGATGAAGAAGAGAGCAATATGAAGGAAGAGGAATATCCGATAAAGAATTTCAAGAAGTATTATGATGATGCGGTTTCCGAGAAAAACATAATATCACTTTATTTCTATTCTCCTTATTCTCATTTTGTTGAAAAAGATGGTTCGGAATATGCTTATCGGATCGAAAAGATTAGCTCGGATATTACCGATCGCAATATTTTCCTTGAGTTCGGCCCGCCTATCGGAAACTATCTGTCCAATGTCTGCAAGGGTGTTCTGGTTAAGCAGTACTGCAAAGATAGCGGCGAAAAGAACAATCATTTCCTTGAGAACTGGGACGATGAGCTCAGAGGAAAATATAAAGTGATCGGGCGGTACGACCGTGACAGCACCGAGAAGTTCAGATTGCTGGACGGTAAAGAGATAAGCGTTGCCGATGCGGTAACTTTTTTTGAAAACTATCTTAAAAATGCTCCATGCCCGAAGTCACCCGTATATGATATGAGGGTTATGTCTGTTATTGTACAGCAGTACGATAAGGATAAATATTTCTATTCTTTTACAACAACTCCGACATACGGGGGAATACCTTTTGACTGGGATCGTTTCTATCTCAGCAGTGACAGTATGTATGAAACCACTCTGTGCAACGGCAGTATGGTTACGACCGATGATATTGACAGCTTTTACGGCTACAGAAGAACCGGTTCGATCACCGATGAAAAGGTAACGGAAGAGTTATTTCCGTTTGATAAAGTGATAAGCAAAATAGAACAGTCACTGACAGAGCAGGTATCGTTTGAGGTGCTCAGTGCCGACCTTGTATACACACCGCTCAAATATTACGGATCTTATGATATTCCGCTTGAGGAGCAGAAGAGTAAAACGACCCCCGCATGGAAGGTCGTTATTCAGAACAAGAACAATGATCTCGTGTACACCTGCTATATAGATGCCGATACCGGAGAGAATTTCCGTTATAACAAGGCGGCATTCTATACAGCAGATGAAGAGGCAGAGGGCTGATATGTTCAGAGCAACACTTTCTTACCTTAAACGCATACTCGGAGATAAGTCGTTTTATATATGCCTGCTGCTGATATTTGCTATATGCTTTACGGCTTCTGCCGACTATGACTTTGACAAAAATCAGTCCTTGTCGGTCTGGGATCTGATTATCGACACACAGCGGATATATACCGGCAATATCAGCTTTAGCGCCTGTGTAGTGTCCGGGCTTAAAGGCGGCAGCTGGCTGAATATGTTTCTTCCGTTGCTTTTGCCTCTGTGCTTTGTAAATGCGTTGTGCGATGACAAAAGCTCGGGCTTTATCCGCTATGAAGTTATACGCACAGGCTATCGCAGACTTAAAAGCGCAAAGTATGTTTCGGCTGTGCTCGCAAGCGGCATATGCAGTCTTATCGGGTATTGCCTTTATGTGCTTGTCGTGCTGATAAGGTTCCCGCATATAGGATCCTATGATGCCGAAAGCCTTTCTTACATACTGACCGGTATTCAGATGAGCCTTTTTGACAGCGTGGGGATAGCAGGAGTATATCTTGTCAATATGCTCGATATGCTTATCTACGGAATTGTAATGTCACTATTCTCGCTGATAGTGACGGCGTACACCGAAAACAAGTATCTTATATGCTGTATCCCGTTTATGGTCGCTTATTGCCTGACACAGCTCGGCTCATGGCTTATAGGACTTGCCGTGCAGGATCCCTGTAACACAGACGAAGTGCTCCTGACAATAGGCAATACAGCTTCTCCGCTTGCGGCGAGCGGTATTGTTTCGGGCGCAAGCGTTACACTTGTCTGCTATTACGGAGTGCTTATACTGATTTCGTTTGCGGTATATGTATTTTTCGGAAAGGGCGGTGCGGATAAAGGTGCATAAACAGATCAGCCTTTCAAAGATGTGGTCGGTCGCAAGGTGCGAATACATAAAGTGGATAACCAATCCCAGAAATATAGTTGTAATAGTACTGCTTATATTTATAAAGACGCTTTTCATCGATACGCTTGCACAGCGTGCAGACAGGTACGGCAGTCCGATGAATGTGCTTGAGCCGTTTATAGCGGTCGGCAACTCGTGGGTAGCGGTGCTTTTACTGCCGTCGGTGTTCCTTGTGCTTATGAGCGATTTCCCGAAGTTTGACGGCAACTCGCTTTTCGTTATCTGCAGGAGCGGAAAGCTGAACTGGCTGTACGGTCAGATGTTATTTGCCGTTATGGCGGTAATAAGCTATATAGCTGTTGTATTTCTTGCAGTTGTGGGAATGTCTGCCGGGAACACGGTGCTCGGTTCATCGTGGAGTGAAGCTGCAAGATTTTATGCGGCAAAGTTTCCCGATGAAATGAATACTTTCGCTACTCTGCTGTTGCCTGAAAATCTGTATAATCAGCTTGACCCCATATGTACTATTGTACACACGTTGGTACTCATCATATTATACCTTTTTCTTTTGTCGCTTGTGCTCCTTATTTGCAGGATATCATCAGGTAAAATGACAGGTATGTTCATATGTACCGCGGTCATAGCCCTCGGAGTGGCTACCTGCGCACTGCGCAGTGATCTGATGTGGCTGTTTCCTATGGGCAATTCCATAATATGGATGCACTACACGGAGATAATCCGTGAACCGATAAAGCCGATATGGTATTCCTACGTTTATTTCGCTGTTATGGCTCTGTTGCTTATATTTATGAGCACATTGAGAGCAAGGCGATTGAGCGTATCACTTCTTCCGGAGGAAAGCTGATGATCAATACAGAAAATCTTTCACTGACGATAAACAAAACGGAGATACTCCGTGATATAACAATATCTTTTGATAAAGGGAAAATACACGGACTTATAGGGCGCAACGGAAGCGGCAAGACTATGCTGATGAAATGTATATGCGGATTTGTCCGTGCAACCTCAGGCAAGGTAACGGTAGCGGGCAAGGAGATAGGCAAGGACTGCGATTTTCCCGAAAGTACGGGAGTTATAATAGAAACGCCCGGCTTTATCCCGTATTATTCAGGGTATAAGAATCTGAAGATTCTTGCCGACCTCGGCGCAAAAGCAGGCAAAGAGGACATATGCAATGCTATGCGCACGGTGGGTCTTTCCCCCGAGCTTAAACGCCATGTAAAGAAATATTCGCTCGGTATGCGTCAGCGGCTCGGTCTTGCACAGGCTATAATGGAAGACCCCGATCTGCTTATCCTTGACGAGCCGATGAACGGGCTTGACAAGGACGGCGTTGCGGATATGCGCCGCTATCTGCTTGATCTCAAGGCAAGGGGCAAGACTATAATCATTGCCTCGCACAGTGCGGAAGATATTGAGGTGCTGTGCGACACCGTATGTGAAATGGATAAGGGCAGGTTGAGCGTGATAAGATAATAACCGTCCGAACAGGATAACCGCCGCAGGTTTTTAAAATCTGTGGCGGTTTTTTGCGTTGTATTGAAAATTTAGGGCAAAAGTTGCAAAAAATTAGGTAGGAGATGTAAAATCGCCCTTGCTTTTACTTATATCGTAAATTGAATAAAAGACACCGCCGTGGAGCAGTAACTCTGCGGCGGTATCTTTATTTGATCATATCTATAACAGAACTGAGTGTATCTTTTACAGCCTGCTTTTCATTATCGGAAAGCTGTGTTATTTTGTCAGAAAGTATCCCGATAGGCGAAAGGGAGCTGTCAGATGTCAGAGGGTGGCGGCTTGAGGAAATTCCTGCGATATAATCAAGGCTGACATTATAATATTTAGCAAGCAGGACTGCACGCTCAAGCGGTATTTCCGCTTTACCCGATTCGTATTTCCCGTAGTGTTGTGCAGATGTGCCGAGATAGTCGGCTATCTCTTGCTGTGTCTTGTCCGCATCTTCACGCAGATCCCGTAATCTCTGATAATGTGCCATACTCACCCCTCCTGTACAGATTTTATCATATCAGATTGAAAAATGTTGACAAAAGTGTCTGAAAAGACTATAATATAGTTATAATCAGTCTGATTAGACACGTTTATGTGTCGGAATGAGTTAAATAGTAGGTTTTTATGAAAATCAAAACTATGTATAAAGCGATATTGTCGCTTGCGGTCTGCCTTACTACGATGTTGGTTATTTCTGTTACGGTAAGTGCCGCTGAATATGAAGAAATAAAAATGGATGTAGAATACCGGATCGAAAATGCTGCTACGTATTCATCCGACAAGATCACTTATAAATTTAACTCCCCATATAAAGGTTTAGTGCAAATACATTTTGAATTAGAAGATGAACCCGAATATGTTATTTATCAATGGTGGAATGCCAATATTTATCTGTACAATTCTAAAGGTGATTGCATTGTATGGAACGATGTAGATTCAGTGCAGGGCGAAGCTTATGGCGATTCTACTGTTTCAGGTGATGTATCGTATTTAAATCTGTATGTGAACGAAATTACGCATAAATACTCCGGTTCAATTTACTATAATGCTGATGAAGGCTATAATTATATATCGATTGAATATTATGATGGTGTCGGTAGCATTAAAATATCTCATGAGCATTCGTATTCCGGCACAGTAACAAGCGAATCTACCTGTACCAAGAAAGGCTCAATAAAATACACCTGCGATTGCGGGGATTCTTATACGGAAGAAATACCGCTCAAATCTCATAATGAAGTAACAGATTACGGAAAAGCGGCGACCTGTACCGAAACAGGTCTTACGGATGGCTTGCATTGTTCCGTATGCAAAAAGGTGCTTGTAGCACAGTCGGAAATACCGAAAACAAATCATGAATATAATGCGTCATATAAAGTTATAAAAGACGCTACTTGTACAGAAAAAGGAACAATAAGATATTACTGTGTCTGTGGAAAAACAAAGGATGAAGAATTACCGCTTGCTGAACATGAGGCGGTTATAGACAAGGCTGTTGCAGCAACCTGTACAAAAGAGGGAAAAACGCAAGGCTCACATTGCGATATCTGTAATAAAGTGATTATACCGCAGGAAACCGTACCTAAGACGGACCATATCGCAGTTACAGATAAAGCCGTTGCACCGACTTGTGTCAACTCAGGTAAAACTGAAGGCAGTCATTGTTCCGTTTGCAAGAAAGTTCTTAAGGAGCAGGAAACGATAGCCGCAACCGGTAAGCATAAGCTCAAACATATAGCTGAGAAAAAAGCAACAGAAAGTTCTTCTGCTGTGCAGGAACATTGGAAATGTTCTGTTTGTGATCAGTTGTTCGCAGATGAAAAAGGTACGATACCTTATAAGCAGTTACTCGTTAAAGATGAAACTCCGCTTATTTTGATAATAGGAATATCTGTAGGCGCATTGTTGCTGATAGGCGGAGCTGTTACAGTAATTATACTTATATTGAAAAAGAAGTCCGGTAAAAATACAGACATAATGGGCAGATATTAACACAAACCCGCCGCCGAGGATTACAATAACCCCCTCGGCGGTATTTTCTTATCATCTCCCAATCTGCCGGAATGCAGTCGCCCGTTTCGTGACATACTGATATAGAAGTCAGCCTTTATCGCAAAAAAACTCTCGTAATGGAAACTCAAAATCTCACGGGTTGAAAACTTAAAATCTCTCGTAATGATATTGCAAAATCTCTCGTAATATGTTATATTATTTATATAGCTTACGAAAGGAGCGGAATATGCGTAACGATAAATACAGACCCAGACTGATAGATAAGAAAATAGACGAATACCTTAAGGCGTTCGGAGCGGTGTGCGTTGAGGGTGCTAAGTGGTGCGGCAAGACGTGGACATCGGCGTTTCACGCTGAAAGTCAGATATTGATAGGCAACCCCGAAAATAACTTTCAGAACAGAAAGCTTGCCGAAATGTCGCCCGAACTCATACTCGGCGGTGAAACTCCCCGACTTATAGACGAATGGCAGGAAGTGCCGCCGATATGGGACGCTGTGCGTTATGAGGTTGATAAACGTGCCGAAAAGGGACAGTTTATATTAACAGGCTCGGCAACGCCTAACCACAAGGGCATTATGCACAGCGGTGCGGGCAGGATAGCAAAAATAAGAATGCGCCCGATGTCGCTGTATGAATCGGGCGATTCGTCGGGTAAAATATCTCTTAAAAGTATAGCGGACGGCACAATGCAGGCTGAAATGACCGGAGAAGTGGAGCTTATGGAGCTTTTCCGCCTTATAGTCAGAGGCGGCTGGCCGGGTAATATAAGCATTCCGCTGAAACACGCAATGCTAATTCCCGATGAATATCTGAATGCGGTTATAGATGACGATGCGTTCCGCATAGACGGCGTGAAGCGGAATACTCAGAAAATGCGACTTTTGCTTAAATCGCTTGCGAGAAATGAAAGCACGACCGCAACGAATAAAAAGCTGAAAAACGATATATCTCAGATGGATAACGAGGACATCAGCGTTGACACGGTAGCCGAATATCTTGATATATTCGAGCGGCTTTTCATTACCGACAATCAATTGCCGTTTTCGTCAAATATACGCTCATCGGTTCGGGTAAAACAGGCGGTAAAGCGGCATTTTGTCGACCCGTCGCTTGCGTGTGCATTGCTTGGCGCTACTCCCGAAAGATTGCTTGGCGATCTTGAATGCGCCGGCTTTATGTTTGAGGCGCTGTGTGAGCGTGACCTGAGGATATATGCCGATGTAAACGATGGTGTGCTGTATCACTATCAGGACTATTCCGGCAAGGAGATTGATGCCGTTATAGAATATCCGGACGGTGAGTGGCTCGCAATAGAAATCAAACTCGGCGCAAATCAGATAGATGCCGCCGCCGAAAATCTTATATCAATAAGCAATGCCATAAAAAGCGAAAACGGCAGAGCACCGAAAGCGTTATGCGTCGTATGCGGCTTGTCAAACGCCGCCTACAAGCGCCCCGACGGCGTATACGTCGTTCCAATCACCGCCCTGAAAGACTAAAATACAGACCAAATAAGAAACACCGCCGGAACATCACATCCCGGCGGTAATTTCATATATCAAGTTTTATGAAGGACAATAGTATTATATGCTCAGTCAACCTTAGGCATACGGTCCATGCTGACCTTAAGCTCCTCGTCTGTGGGAATGTAGTCGCTCATTTCGTGATCGTTGAACTTCTGGTATGCGATCATATCAAAGTAGCCTGTGCCTGTAAGGCCGAAGAGGATAGTCTTTTCTTCGCCTGTTTCCTTGCACTTCATAGCCTCGTCTATCGCAACTCTGATTGCGTGGCTGCTCTCGGGAGCGGGGAGGATACCCTCTGTTCTTGCGAACTGTTCGGCGGCGGCGAATACGCTTGTCTGCTCAACTGAGCGTGCTGTGAGATATCCATCGTGGTAGAGCTGTGAAAGAACACTGCTCATGCCGTGGTAGCGCAGACCGCCTGCGTGGTTTGCGGAGGGAATGAACGTACTGCCGAGCGTGTACATCTTAGCGAGCGGGCAAACAGCACCTGTGTCGCAGAAGTCATAAGCATAAACGCCTCTTGTGAGCGAGGGGCAGGACGCAGGCTCAACGGCGATGAATTCATAGTCGGCTTCGCCACGGAGCTTTTCGCCCATAAAGGGAGAGATAAGACCGCCGAGGTTAGATCCGCCGCCTGCACAGCCGATGATCATATCGGGCTTTATGCCGTACTTTTCGCAGGCTGTCTTTGTTTCAAGGCCGATGACCGTCTGGTGCAGAAGTACCTGCGACAGCACCGAGCCGAGAACATATCTGTAGCCCTCATGCGTTGTTGCACATTCAACTGCTTCGGAAATTGCACAGCCGAGCGAGCCTGTCGTGCCGGGGAATTCTGCGTTTATCTTCTTGCCTACCTCTGTTTCCATTGAGGGAGAGGGGGTAACGTTTGCGCCGTAGGTTCTCATAACCTCACGTCTGAAGGGCTTCTGCTCGTATGAGCATTTAACCATAAATACCTTGCAGTCAAGTCCGAGATATGCACAAGCCATTGAAAGCGCTGTGCCCCACTGACCTGCACCTGTTTCTGTTGTAACACCCTTCAAGCCCTGCTTCTTGGCGTAATAAGCCTGAGCTATCGCACTGTTCAGCTTGTGCGAACCGCTTGTGTTGTTGCCCTCGAATTTGTAGTATATCTTGGCAGGTGTACCGAGTGCCTTTTCAAGACAATATGCTCTTACTAAGGGAGCAGGTCTGTACATCTTGTAGAAGTCGATTATCTCCTGGGGAATGTCGATGTAGGGAGTTGTATCGTCAAGCTCCTGCTTTGCAAGCTCTGTACAGAATACGTGGCTCAGTTCCTCGAGCGTACAGGGCTGATGTGTTGCAGGATTTAACAGCGGAGCAGGCTTGTTCTTCATATCCGCTCTTACGTTGTACCACTGACGGGGAAGCTCGTTTTCTTCAAGATAAATTTTGTACGGGATTTCTCTGTTTGCCATAATAATTTTCCTTTCTGCGCGGCGGCTGTGAGCCGCTTCATATTCCGCCTTTGATTCACTTTCTGCCATGGAAATTGCTTGTGGAACGGCGGGGATAAAACATAGTGTGTTTTGAACGTTATATTTTACCGTGTCGTTTAGCCTTACTGAAAGCTGTTTTGGCGGAGTGCTTAAGTTCTTCGTGGAACATTCCACTGTCCGACAGTCTGTATCTTATTCAGCAACGCATTATGTCGGCTATGCCTTGCTGTCATGCCATATGCCATGATGATAGCTTCAACGTAGAGATTGAATGTCCGGGAAAACAAAAAACTCCCGTCCCAATTGGGACAGGAGTATAGTTTACCTGCGGTACCACCCAAATTACCGTATAATAAAACACGGTCACTCGCTACACATACTATCATATGTGCGACCTGTAACGGAGGTATCCGTCTCCCCTAAAATATCATAAACTGATACTCTCGGTTTGCCCTCGTGAGTCCATTCACAAGCGTATGTATCATTGCCTTTACACCGACCGGCAACTCTCTGTCATACAGTGACGGGTGCTACTACTCTCA
>OLQB01001170.1_pt1 | contig 19017 bp, 17 predicted proteins | sample 1672681 | NCBI WGS metagenome assembly OLQB01 (sample SAMEA3136713, study PRJEB25190) | human gut metagenome | reverse complement strand
GCAGTCTTGTCCCTGTCGCCACGCACGTTCTGCCGATATTTCCGGTATTTGCCGGAATCTCCGGCTCATATAATACAACATTCAGCTTTGCCATGTCAGTCTCCATCCGGGAGGAACGCCCTCCTCCCTTTTTCTTATGATCTCTTGCGAAGATCTGTGATAAACGCCTCCATGCGGTCCATCGCCTTCTTCAGGTTATCCAGCGAGTAAGCATAGGAAATGCGCACAAATCCCTCTCCGCAGTCTCCGAACGCAGTGCCCGGGACAACGGCTAATTTCTGCTGATTGAGCAGCTCCGTCGCAAATTCTTCGGACGTCATTCCAAACTCCTTGATGCACGGGAACACGTAAAATGCGCCAAACGGCTCAAAACAGGACAATCCCATCTCTTTAAACCGGTGCAGCAGATAGCGGCGTCTGCCGTTATACTCCTCGCGCATGGCAGCCACATCCTCATCTCCGTTGCGCAGTGCCTCCACGCCCGCATACTGGCTGGTGGACGGCGCACACATAATCGCGAACTGATGAATCTTTAACATCTGCTCGATGATGATGCGCGGTCCGCACGCATACCCCAGACGCCAGCCTGTCATGGCATGGGATTTGGAAAAACCGTTGATCACGATCGTCCGGTCGCGCATTCCCTGCAGGGAGGCAATCGTCACATGCCGCTCCAGATACGTCAGCTCCGAGTATATCTCGTCGCTGATGACATAAAGGTCGTGCTCTCTTACGATGTCCGCGATCTTTTCCAGATCTTTTTTCTCCATGATGGCGCCGGTCGGATTATTCGGGAACGGCATCACCAGAAGTTTGGTCTTCGGTGTGATGGCAGCCTCCAGCGCTTCCGGCGTCAGACGGAATTCATTCTCCGCCTTCAGCTCAATGATCACCGGAACACCTCCTGCAAGCACGGCGCACGGCACGTAGGACACGTAGCTCGGCTGCGGGATTAAAACCTCATCTCCCGGATCAAGCATGGCGCGCATCGCCGCATCGATCGCCTCGCTGCCTCCGATCGTCACCATGATCTCATGATCCGGATCATAGGACACCCCGTAATGCCGGTCCAGATAATGGTCAATCTCCACTTTTAATTCCTTGAGTCCGGCATTGGATGTATAGTGTGTCTTTCCTTTTTCCAGGGAATAAATACCCTCGTCGCGGATATGCCACGGGGTATCAAAATCCGGCTCGCCGACACCCAGAGAGATCGCGTCCTTCATCTCATGGACGACGTCAAAGAACTTTCGGATACCGGACGGCTGGATCGTTGTAATTGTCTTATTTAACGGATCTCTCATCTTACATCTCTATCCTTTCATCTTTGGGCTGCTCTGCCATTACGGTTCCATGATCCTTATACTTCTTCAGGATGAAGTTGGTCTTCGTGCTGAGCACGGAATCCAGCGGGGAAAGCTTATCGGACACGAACTGTGAAACCTCGCGCAGGGTCTTTCCCTCGATCGTCACCATAAAATCAAAGCCTCCGGAGATGAGGTAAACGGAATTGACCTCCGGATAGTTGTAGATCCGCTCTGCCACCTTGTCAAAGCCCATGCCGCGCTGCGGTGTCACACGGACCTCGATTAACGCGGTCACTTTCTCAATGCCCGCTTTGTCCCAGTCGATCAGTGTGTGGTAGCCGCAGATAATGTGCTCCTCTTCCATTTTCTCAAGCTCATTCATGACCGTTGTCTCATCGACACCGAGCACAATGGCAAGCTCCTTTAAGTCAATCCGGCTGTTCTTCTCTATAAATGTCAAAATCTTTTCACGCATCGCTTCTTCTCCTTTATATCGCCTTATATAATTCGTCCGCCTTCGGAGGCTCCAAAAATCTGCGCTCCTCCTCGTTCAAAAGGACGCGGTCGTTCCCCGCGGTTGCCTTTCCGATAATCGTGGCAGGGATTCCCGCCTTCTCCAGTTCTCTTACCAGCAGATTGCCATCCTCTGCCGCCATCAGCATACAGCCGCTGGAAATCAGCTGGTAGGGGTTGATTCCGAAAAATTCACAGACCTCAATGGTCTCCTGACGGACCGGTATCTTTTTCAAATCGATTTCAAGTCCGACGCCAGATGCTTCCGCCATTTCCCAGAGCGCACCGAATATTCCGCCCTCCGTGACGTCATGCATTGCACTAACGCCAGACTTGACGGCGACTGCGGCCTCTGATTGTACCGATATATAAGCATCCAGTGCTTTTGCCTTCTCGACAAAAGGCACCGAAAACTTTGTCTCTAATTCTGTCTCTTTTTCCTTTGCGATAATGGAAGTTCCCTCAATTCCGATCCACTTTGTGACAAGAATATCCATGCCCGGTCTCGCCCCTCCGGTCGAGATCAGACAACCGTCCTTCACTTTTCCGACACCGCAGACGGAGATCACCGGCTGATTGACCACCGCCGTCACTTCCGTATGTCCGCCCATCACCTGAATCTTTGCCTTGGCGCAGGCTTCCTCCACCTGTGCCATCATGGCACGCAGTTCGGGCTCCTCCACGCTCTCCGGCAGCAGCACCGTGAGCAGAACACCCACCGGCTCCGCCCCTGCACTCGCCAGATCATTCACCGTAATCTGGATCGCAAGTGTCCCGATGTCCTTCGCCGTTCCGGTGATCGGATCTGTGGACATCACGAGCGTCTCATCCTCCGCCAGCTTGATCGCAGCGCAGTCCTCTCCGACGCCGGCTCCTAAGACAACCTCGGGGCGTCTGGTATGTATTTGTTTGAATACGGAGCGCTTCAGTACGCTCTCCGGCAGTTTTCCGATCTTCATCTGTGTTCTCCCGTTTATTTACAGCTTAAGGCTGTCTCTTCTGAGGCAGCCTTAAACAATCTCTTATACTTTTATTCTCCGCCTGTAATCTGGCTCTCATCCACCGTTCCGGTAATCGCCTGCTCTTCCTGCGACGGCTGTTCTACCGGTGCCGGATTTAAGATTGCTGCCGCGCTCGCCGCATAAGGTGCAACCGCCGCATTGATGGTTGCTTCATCCCCGGTCGCAAGCGCCGCGCCAATCACCGCAGACACATTCGGGTCTGCTGATGCCGTTCCCACGTTTACAATCTTCGGAGACGCCTTGTAGGTACTCTTATTAAAAATCTCCCGGCTCTCCTCCACACCGTCTACCGTGACAACTTTCCACAGTCTTGCCACATAGCCGATATGCTTGCCCTGCGCAGTCTTCATATAACCCGCCGGATCTCCGGTCGCCACATACTGCGTGCCCGGATCCTGCTCGGATACCACTTCACTCTCATAAGTCACAACGCGGTTCGATGGTCTCGTGTCGTGTCCGTAGATCTTAAAGGTGACATTCTTTCCCTCGGTGTACCCCTCAATATAAATCGGAATGTCCTGATTATTGACAAAACGCAGATCCTTGTAATCGCCTGCAATCGCCGCATCCATGGATGGCTTCACATAGCTTACGATCATGGAATGATTCGAGCGCTGCGTGATCTCAAGCTCCGCCAGAATGACTGCGTTGTACAAAGTCGTAGATACCTGGCACACACCGCCGCCGTAGGACTCAACCGTCTGACCATTCTCGTAGGCACCTGCCAGTTCGTATCCGTTTGCCGCATCCAGCGGTCCGATCGCTTCATAGACGGAAAATTCCTCGCCCGGATAAAGCAGTGTACCATTGATCTTGCTGGTTGCATTGGAGATGTTGTCGCAGCGGTTCTGACCGGAATCCTTGTAATTCGTCGTATAGCTTCCCATCATATCCGTGATCTGCTCCAGATCTTCCTCGCTGCCGCGCGGCTCCACCACTTCCGCCACGAGCTCGATCTCGGCGTTGCCACCGTCCCACTCACTGCTGATATAGTTCTCGATCGCCGCAATGGAATCCTCCACGTTGACCTCGATGCCCTGCTCGCCCTTAATGATCTTAAACGCACCGTTCTCACGAACCAGACCATTATCCACAGCCTCCTGGTTCAGCTGCGCCGCTTTCTCGGAAAGGATGGATGCCACCGCATCGGAATCCACATCCAGTGAGAGTGCAATCACTTTGTCCCCCTGCTGCAGATCCTTCTTGTCCTTGTACCGCTTGATGAGGTTGCCGCTTCTGCCGACATCTATCGCCTCGTCCACCACGTTTAAGTTGGAAAAGGATATTCCAAGATCAGCTGCCGTCACGGATACACTTTTATCGCCGGTCTTCAATGTCATCTCCGCCGAATCTGCGCTCTCCACGTACGCTTCTACCGCGCTGACCGCTTCTTCCTCCGTCATGCCGCCCACATAAATATTGCCGATATAGACACCGTCCTCAATCGTCTCCGTCTCCTGTGCCCTCATGGAAACCGGTGCCGCCAGCAATGCGTAAAGTGCCACTGCACCCCCAAACAATGTCAAAAAACCTGTTCCCTTTTTCATATTCTTCCCTCTGAAATATCTGTTCTCTGCTCTGCTAACGCCTGTTTTGCCAAGCATATACTCTGCTTCCGCTCATTATAGCCCATACGCGCCTTTCTTTTCAAGGTGCATAAACACGAATATGTTTGACTCACTCTGGGATTTTTAGTATATTTTACATGAAAGCAAAACGGCGGAATACACTTATAATAACGCTGCAAGCACCGTTGTCAAAAGCATGGCTGCCACAACCACAATGATGATTCCTGCAAGCAGTTTTTTATTCTTTTTTTTACCAAAATCGTACATTTCGTTCTACCACCTTTCCGTTCACGCCCTGGATACCGCGCGAACCTTTTACACTATACCACAAGAAGGGATGATTCTCATGATTTTTTTAGGACTTTTTATCTTTTTTGTATGTATGTTTGCTTATCTGCGCCATAAAAGCACCGCTGCCGAAGAAGCCGCTGCCGAGAGCTTCTGGAACCGCGAGAACGAAGCAAACCACACACGCCGCAAGGACATCAGCGGGCTTCCCTATATTACCATACCTCTTGCCGATTTTCCAATGGGTATCTATGACAATCCCGAATTAAAAAAATATGAGGAGACTCTCCAATCGCTTGCCGGACAGAAAATCTTAAACCTCGGCGGCAAGACCAACACCGATCTCAAGCTGGAGTACGGCGTTGCCAATCTGGAAACGCTCTGCGCCTGTGACGAGAACTACACCACCCTCTGCCGCACCATCTATGAGTACGCCGAATGTTTGAAAAAGCTCGGTCATGACGCGGAGGCAGTCCGGGTTCTCGAGTACGGCATCAGCTGCGGGTCCGATCACAGTGGGAACTACCGGATGCTCGCAGACTATTATCTAAACGCCAGGGATTCCGACGCACTTGACCGTCTTCTCATCGCCGCGAGAGCACTGGAATCCCCCAGACAGAACGCCATCGTCGCCATGCTTGAGGAAAAAGTAAATGCTTAATCCCGGGGCATCCGCCCGTGCACGGCGATCCAGCGGTCAAGCAGTCTCGACGCCTCACTCCGCGTCATCTGCTCCGGGATCTCCGTCTCCGGGATGCCGTAATGCGCGGCATATTTCTTGAGGCCATCCATCTGACGTCCCGTTGCGGGCGTCTGTTTTTTTGTGCGGTAACAGAGCGCATACGGCAGAAACGCCTCCGGCTGTACCGTACCGTACTCCTGTTTTAATCTCTCCAGCACGATTCCGGTCGCCATCGCATCATCGAGCGCACGGTGCGCCCGCTCACGCCCGATCCCGAAATAGGTACACAAACTTTCCAGATCCTTTTTCTGCTCCGCCGGAAGAAAGCGCCTCGCCAGCTTTAAGGTATCCACAGCATTTCGCTCAAACGTCTGACCGTGGTTGACCGACCACTGTTTCAGAAAGCTGTAATCAAAAATCACATTCTGGCCGACCAGCACATCGTCCCCCAGGAATGTAAAAAATTCCCGCATCGCCTCTTCCGGCTCCCTGCCGCCTGCCGCCATCTCCGACGTGATGCCCGTCAGTTCTACCACGCGCTCTGACAATTCCCGCCCGCACTTTAAAATAGCGCCATACGTTTCCGTCTGTCTGCCGTCTCTGACGCGCACGGCTCCCACTTCCAGAATGGCGTCCGTCTTCGCATTCAATCCCGTCATCTCAAGATCAATGACCACATAATCCTCTAACAATCTATTCTCCCCTCTTTCCGGTTATTCCCCGGAAGGCTCCAGATATTCATGCCGCGCCTGATGATCGAGCGGGTCCCTTCCGGTATAGTCAAATCTCACATAGACCGGATCTTCCAGCCTCTCCGGGAGCAATACAGTATCCTGCCTGCGGCCGGAAAACCGGTAGAAAAACCGCTCAATATGCGACTGCTTTCCATTTTTACCATACTGACGCGTCATCTGTTTCCATTCATTTGCATCTGCTGCCCACGCGGGTCTGCTTCCGAGATTCTCTCTTTCATACAGGTCATATACCAGACCCTCTCCAAGCACTGGGAGCACCCCCGGCCTACGCTCTTTTGCAAATTCCAGCAGGATCTCCGCCCTGCGCATCCTGGAATGACCCATTCCAAAATAACCGTGCTCCTCATAAAAAGTTCCCAGTTCCGCAAACATGGCAAACGCACTCGCATACTGCGTCTCCAGAAGCCGGATTGCTGTGGCGTACTGTCCGCTGTTGTAATACACCTCGAGCATCTCTTCCACCTGCCGGATGCGAAGAATCTCCCCGAACCCCAGCCAGTTTGTCTTAAGCACCTCATACGGCGGTCTGCTGCGGTAGATCAGACCATACTCTGTGGCATGCTCATACATGTAAGAACCTTTTAGCACTTTTAAAAATCCAAGCTGAAGCTGATTGGGCTTTAACGCGTAAATCTCATCAAACGAACGCGCAAATGTCTCATAGCCCTCATAGGGCAGACCTGCGATCAGATCCAGATGCTCGTGAATATTCTCTTTTTCCTGGATGCTCCTTACTACCGCTTTCAGGCGGTCCAGCTGCATCGTTCGGTGAATCTCGGTGATTGTGGCGTCGTTCGTGGACTGCACGCCGATCTCCAGCTGGATCAGTCCCGGCCGCATCTGACCGATCAGCGCAATCTCCTCATCCGTCAGAAGATCGGCAGATATCTCAAAATGAAAGTTGGTCACGCCATTATCATGTTCGATTAAAAACTTCCAGATCTCCATGGCATGTTCATGCCTGCAGTTAAAGGTGCGATCCACAAACTTCACCTGCGCGACTTCCTGCTCCAGAAAAAATGCCAGTTCCTTTTTCACCCGCTCCACATCCCGGAACCGCAGTGTCTTTTCCACCGAGGAAAGACAGTAACTGCACCGGAACGGACACCCTCTGCTCGATTCATAATAGATGATGCGGTTCCGGAAATCTTCGACGCCTCCATAGCAGAACGGAATCCGGTTTAAATCCAGCGGCTCGCGCGCTCCGGTTTTTACAAGGCTCTCTCCGGCACGGTACATGATTCCCTTGATTCCCGAAAGATTCATCTTCTCTGCCATCTCACCGATGCCCGCTTTTGCGTAACTCTCGCACAGTTCCAGAAAAGTCTCTTCTCCCTCGCCGGTCATCACCCCGGTCACCTGCGGATGCTCCTTTAGAAACGCCTCTGTCTCATAGGACACTTCCGGACCTCCGACCCAGATCGGCACTTCGGGACAGATCTTGTGGTACTCGTCCATCAGCTGTTCCACATAGTCCAGATTCCAGATGTAACAGGAAAAGCAAAGCACATCCGGCTTTGCCTTATAAATTCCTTCCAATATGTAGTCTATCGTATGGTTAATCGTGTACTCTGCAATCTCCACCTGCGCCCCGCCGGTACCGTAAGTCTCCGCATAGGCGCGCAGATCATACACTGCCAGATTTGAGTGAATGTATTTTGCATTCACCGCCGTCAACAATACTTTCATCGTCTCACCTGATTCTTGCCCTCTCTTTTGGCGCGGTAAAGAGCAGCGTCCGCCACTTCAAAAAATGCGCTGGCACCCGCATAAGCCCTGTCGTACTCCGCCACACCGATGCTCACGGAAAACGACCGCTCCCCCTGCGGCGTTGTAAACATTTTCTGTTCAAACTCCTGCCGGATCTGCTCCGCCATCTCTTCCGCCTGTCCGACTCCCACTCCCTTAAATATGATGGCAAACTCCTCGCCGCCATAGCGGGCACAGAATCCCGCCGCGCCTTTGTGTCTGGCGCAGATGTCTGCCACTTCTTTTAAAACGACATCTCCAAACGCATGTCCGTAGGTATCATTGACATTCTTAAAATTATCAATATCGATCACCGCAAGCGAAAAACACTCCCGGTTCTCCTCGTACCTTCTCTGGTAATACTCTAACTCCTCATAAAAGCTTTCATGGTTGTAGAGCTTGGTCAGGGAATCCCGCTTGGAACGCTCATCGTTCACGATCGCCGAATCGTTGACCAGTTCCAGCGCCACCAGCATACCGCACACCGTTCCCACGAAGATGCTGCCCTCAATAAACGGGGTTGTCAGCGGGAAATAAGAACTGGCAGGTATAAAATAGACACAGTCCAGCACATAGGCTGCAACGAGCAGTGCCGCCTGCACAAGCGTCATGACCCGGTCTTTGTAGAGCGGCGTCAGCAACATCGGCAGCAACAGAACCATCGGCATCAGCGTCACGCTCGTATGCACCCACGCCATCACAGCCGCGTAGGATGTCAGCAGGAATATGGCGCATCCCGCCATCGCCCGTCTGCTGTATACACGCTTCTGTCTGCCGGTCAGCAGGCGGTACACAAAAAGAAGCAACAGCTGCAGTCCGCTCGGTCGCACAATGAACAGCCATCCATAGCGCAGTCTGCCGCAGTCCGCGGTGGGCTTAAAAAACAGAAACAAAAACAATTCTGTGATTAACACCACGCCCCAGATCTTCCAGCCCATCGAAAAGAAGCTCGCGCTCCACTCCTTCCAGCTTTCGCCACTCAGCCATTCATAGCTGCTGTCATGTCTGATCTTCTCCATCTTTTCCCCTCATTACGAAACGTAATACTTTCTTCCTAGAATATTATACTGTATCACACCGATTCTTTCAACGGCGAGTAAACGCACCCCGATCAGAAAAAACCAGAGACAGCTCCCCAACCGTCTCTGGTTCTATTTGAAATACTCTCCCTCTTTTTAGCACATGATGTGTCTTACAATCACATCGATGCCGGCAATCCAAAGCAGAAGCGCTCCGCCGACATATGCTTTTGTCTTGTGCTGAAATCCCAGATGATAACCCGTATACACGCCAAGCACAACGAATGCAATCGTCATACATACGATGATGATCAGCATCAGCGCAACGTTCGTCCCCAGGAATCCGAATGCGATCCCCGCAAGCAGCGTATAGATGCTTGTCACCGCAGTCATCCTCAGGAACTTTTTCACATCAAGGCTCTCCTCCCGGCGCTCATTGACCCATTCGTTCTTGATTGCCTTCGCAATCAGACGGATGCCGAGTCCGAAAAAGATCACCGCCGCAATCACAAGTCCTACAAAATTCTCATCGTGTGCCAGCTCATTTCTGTAAAGGAGACCGGACAGATAGTTCCCGAGCGCCAGCGCGCAAAGCTGCCATACAGCGATCAACGCGCAGATGACGGACAACTGTTTTTTGTCCACTTTTGCGACCAATGCGCCCTGGCACTCCATCGCCGCGAAAATATCAAGCGACACTCCCGCTATAATCAGAACATTCTCTATCCAGTTCATTTCCGTCCTCCCTCACATGACTCCTTATTATTATACTCTCTTCTTACAATATTTCCAGAACAAATACGGATTTATTGAGACAATTTTCATTAGTCCTCTTTCACCGCATCTGTCTTGTAGATGAACTTAATGCTTCCGTTCACGCCGTCCGCAATATCCGTGTAGGTCTGATAGTCCTCACCGGCATCCAGAACCGCCTGGATACGATCCATCAGAGGCTCAATATCACCGTGGTAGGAATTTAAGATCTTCTCAATTCCCTCCTCGTTGAAGGTAACGATTCCGTCTGCCAGCTGATGTGCGCCGTCCGATAACTGATCCACACCGTCGATCACTGCGTCGGTACCATCACTTAACGCGTTGACGCCATCGTTGAGCTTCTGATTGTTGGAAACCAGTTCTGCACTTCCGTTCTTAAGCTGCGCCACACCGGATGTCAGTGCCGGTACCGCATCTGCCAGACTCTGGGTACCATTAGCCAGTGCTCTCGCTCCGGTTACCAGACTGTATCCGCCCGAGCTCTGCTGCTCAATACTTGCCGCCATCGTGGACTTTGTCTGTTCTGCCGCTGACACAGCTGCCGTTCCGGCTGCTTCCTTCGCTCCAAGTACCGCTGCATCTCCGGCCGCTGCCTTTGCTCCGAGTACCGCTGCATCTCCGGCTGCTGCCTTCGCTCCGAGTACCGCTGCATCTCCGGCTGCCGCCTTCGCTCCGAGTACCGCTGCATCTCCGGCTGCTGTCTTTGCTCCCGTTACTGCTGCCTCGCCTGCCGTTGCCTGAGCGACCTGTTTCGCAGTATCTGCCACACCCGTTGCCAGAGAATCTGCCGCTCCGCCAAGCTGCGTTGTGATTGTGGTATCAAGCTGTGCTGCAACCGTCTGCTGTGCCTCTGCGATTTCATCCGCATGATTGGTCTGAATCTCTGCGATGGTCTCTGTAGGATGCTGCGCTGCAACCGATGCAAGTGCCGCTCCGTTAATCAGATTCTGCACATCCGCAGAAGATGTCAGAGATCCCTTCAGACCGTCCATCTTCGTGGTAATCTCCTGCGTTGCCTGATTCTTGATGGCTTCATACTGTCCGTTATCAAACTTTGCGCCTGCCTGCTGTGCAGCCTGATTCTTAATCGCTTCCGCCTGACCGTCCACTACTGCCTCTGCCTGTGTCTTAATCGCTTCTGCCTGCGCATCTACCACTGCAGATGCCTGACTCCTGATCGCTTCTGCCTGTGCATCTACCGTGGAAGATGCCTGATTTTTAATCGCTTCTGCCTGCGCATCTACCGCTGCGGATGCCCGATTCTTGATCGCCTCTGCCTGTGCATCCACTGCGGACGATGCCTGTGTCTGCATCGCCGCCTTCTCCTGATCGGTGAAGGAAGTCTTTAAGGTATTGTCCAACAGTTCTACGCCGTCCGCAATCGTTGCCGCGCTGCTGTTCAATGTGCCAACACCGTTAGATAATGTCGGAATGCTGTCAGAAAGCTGCGTAATACCACTTGCGATTTTTCCGGCTCCGTCCGTGTATGCATGAACGCCGGACTGCAGGGTGCCAACGCCATCCTTAAAGTCGCCCATCTTGGACTTCAAGGTGTCTACGCCGTCTGCCAGTTCTGCGGAACCGTCGGTCAGCTGATCCATCGCGTCTGTGAGTGTATCAAATACCTCATCCAGCTTCGAGGTGTCATTGTCGCCATCGGCGCTGATGAAATTCGTTGCATTCATAACCACCGTCATCGTGGTATCAAGCTTGAAGTTCTCAACCTTTGCCTTTACCTCAACGTAATCCGGAATAGTGACATCCCCGTCAAAATCGCTGTCCTTTACGTTCAGGCTTTCCTTCAGACCCGGAAGTGCATAGCCAACCACGACATTGTTGCTTCCGTCGGAGATCACCTTACCGTTTTCCACCTCGATATCCGAGAATTCATCTCCGAGGATCATGCCGCTGACTGCCATAAACGGTACATAGATGTCTTCGTCTTTTCCGTCAATCTCCGCTGTCACTTTCTGGTTGTTCGTATAGTCGAACCGGATCGTAACCTCACCGGATTTTCCGGCTAGTTCCTCCGGCGTCACCTCCTTGCCGTCCAGATAGTAGGTCAGCTTCTGTGTCACCGGCAGCTCGCTCTCTGACGTTCCCCGGTAGAAAATGTCATTGCCGTCTGCCTGCCATGTCACTTTATTGCCGCTCTGTGTAAAGGTCTCATCGCCCTTTACATTCTCAATATCTTTTAATGTGGACGCATCTTCAAGCGTATCCTTGTCATCGTTGTTGATCAGATGATCCGAGACGATGATTTTCTGCTCCTTGCCGGTATTGTCGGCGATGACATATACCGTCTCCTCTTTTCCGATCTCTTTCTCGCTTACGCGGCTTCCGTTATCCAGCAGATCCTTTAAGCTGTTCTCGGCATCTTCTGTATCTTCCGTCTCCTCAGAAACTTCCGTCTCCTCCACGGTCTCCGTGGCAGCGCTGCCTGCCTTTGCTGCATTCACGCTGTAGACGGAGGAACCTGTTGCAACAAGCGTAACGACCAGGACTCCGGCAATAATGCGGATTGCATATCTATTTTTGAATTTTGATTTTAACTCTGGTAATTTCATGGTTTTTACCTTCCTTTCCCGTTACTGTACCGATACATTGTTTTCCGACACATTCACCGTCGTGCCCTTTTTCTTGCGAAATCCCATGCTCGTCGCACAGATCAGTTTATCAAAAATCATAAACATGGACGGCAGAATGAAAATAACGACAAACATACTGATGATTGCTCCGCGTGCCATCAGAATACACAGGGAACTGATCATATCAATATTGGAATACATGCCGACACCGAAGGTCGCTGCAAAGAAGCTGAGCGCGCTTACAATGATCGACTGGATGGAGCTGCGAAGCGCCGTCGCAATCGCTTCCTTCTTGTCCGCTCCGTTGTAGCGAAGCTTCTTGTACTTTGTTGTCATGAGAATCGCATAATCGACCGTCGCGCCGAGCTGAATCGTACCGATGACAATAGAAGCGATAAACGGCAGCGTCGTGTGCGTATATGCCGGAATACCCATGTTGATAAAAATGGCGAACTCAATGACCGCCACCAGAATGATCGGCAGTGATACCGACTTAAATACCAGTGCGATAATCACGAAAATTGCACCGATCGACACGATGCTGACTGTCTTAAAGTCCTCATCCGTGATCTCAATCAGATCCTTCGTACACGGTGCCTCACCGATTAACATGGCAGAGGAATCATATTTTTTGATGATATTGTTGATCTCCTCGCACTGCGCGTTCACTTCATCAGAAGCAACCGCATATTCCGAGCCGACCACCATCATCTGATAATCGCCGTTGATCAAGACGTCTTTTACGTCATCCGGGATAAACTCCCTCGGGATGCCTGGTCCTACCAGCGAGTCAAAGCCAAGCGCCATCTTCACGCCATCCACCTTGCTGATCTCATCCAACATTGCGCTGGCATCTTTTGCGGAGAGACTGCTGTCCGCAATGATCATGTGCGTCGCACCCATCTCAAAGTCTTCGTTTAACTTATCGTTCGCGGTAATACTGCTTAAGCTCTTCGGCAGTGTTCCCGCAAGATCGTAATACACATCCGTGTGTGTGTAGCCGTAGATTGCCGGGCCCAACACCACCAGAAATACGATCAGGAATACGCCGTAATGGCGCACGATCCAGTCTGCAATCCGTCCCAGATCCGGGATGATAACCTTGTGCTTCGTCTTCTCGATCGCCTTGTCAAATACCAGCAGCAGCGACGGCAGCACCGTAACGCAGCAGATAACACCGAGAACAACACCCTTTGCCATGACAATTCCAAGATCCATACCAAGTGTAAAGCTCATGAAACACAGTGCCACGAAACCAGCCACCGTCGTGATGGAGCTTCCGACCACCGATGTGATCGTATTAGAAATCGCATGCGCCATCGCACGTTTTTTATCTCCCTGAAAACGCTCCTGCTGCTCTTCGTAACTGTGCCAGAGGAAAATGGAATAATCCATCGTCACACCCAGCTGTAAGACCGCCGCGAGCGCCTGTGTCACATAGGAAATCTCTCCCTTGAAAACATTGGTGCCCAGATTGTATACAATCGCCATTCCGATACTGAGCAAAAAGAAAATCGGCGCCAGAGCCGAATCCATCGTAAGTGACAGGACAATGACTGCCAGTACAACCGCAATCAGCACATAGACCGGGGTCTCCTTGTTCGACAGATTCTTGATATCTGTAACCACTGCCGACATACCGCTGATATAGCACTGATCTTTTACCACACCGCGCAGTTCCTCAATCGCATCCATCGTCTCGTCCGCGGACATCGATGTATCGTATAACACTGCGAGCAAGGTGCTGTCCTTCTCATCATTATTAAAGAAATCATAGATCTCATCCGGCAGCATCTCCATCGGAATGCTGATGTCCGCCAGTGAATCGTACCAGATCACTGATTTTACGTGAGGAACTTCCTCCATCTGCTCCCGCATTGCAGATATGTCCTTCGCGTCCATACCCTCCACTACACAAAACGAGAATGCTCCCGTTCCAAACTCGTCAAGCAGGAGATCCTGCCCCTTCATCGTCTCAATCTCTTCCGGCAGATATGTCAGGATATCATAATTCACTCTCGTGTTAAAATATCCGATTGCCGACGGTATCAATAAGAAAATACTGAGAATCAGAATCGGTATTCGCAGCTTGACGACCGCTTTTCCAAATTTAATCATGGTCCCTCTCTCCTTTCCATAAAAGCATTGTATAAAAAAAAGACTGAATATGAAAATATTCAATCTTTTCTCCGTGTATCGGGTTATTATACACTCGACCCGAAATGTATAACTATCTATACATTTATATTCATTTGTATTCTGTCCGCAATTACAGTTCTGTCAGAATATCCGTCATCGACCGCTTGATCATGTAATTATAGATTTCTGCAAGTTCCTTGGATGAAATCGTCATTCCAGACTTGATCCAGGTGATCACCACATAGCACATGGACTGTGCATAATACTCCGCGATACGCTCTGGTGTCAGCCACACGTACCGGCTTTTTCTGCCCTCTGCCTGTCCTTTGATGACCTGTAGCAGCACGCGCTCCACACAGCTTTGTGCAATGCTGCCGAAGGAGTTCTGTCCCTCCAGCCGGCTTGCCCTCGTGTAGAACTCCTTGTCCCGCTCAATGCTGCCAAACAGAAGCACCAGCGCCTCGTTGATCATCCCGTTCTGGATCAGCGGTTCCACCGGTTCCAGCAGTTCCTTGTCGATAATCCACTCCAGCAGATCGTATTTGTCCTGAAAATGATTGTAAAATGTCGGGCGGATCACGCCCGCCTTATCTGTAATCTCTTTGATTGTAATCTTCTCTATCGGCTGCTTTAACGCCAGTTCCTTAAAGCTCTCTGCCAAAAGTGTATCAATCGCACTCTTTCCCTGTCCAGTCATAACTCCCTCTCGCCCCAGGTGCTCTATCGCACTATGAGTCTCCCAACAGTTACCGCCCTCGCTTTTTCATCGTCACGCATGTTTAACATCTCTCCCGTCTCCACGACGCGCACCAGCGGACGCAGCGGGAAATTCTCAAAATTCCGTGCCACCACCGCATGCTGCCCGTTGGACAGTTCGACTTCGCAGCCGATCGGATACGCCGCCACTTTCCTTGCGAACACAGCCACAATATCCGGGTCAAACCAGCGGTCGCCCAGCGCCATCACATATTCTAACGCCTCCGACGGCGACAGTGATTTCTGTGCCGGAAACGCGGAAACCTTTGCGTCATAACAGTCTGCAATCCGGATAATGCGGGCAAACAGGTGAATCCCGCCGCCCTTTTTGCCAAGCGGATACCCTTCGCCGTTGTAGCACTCGTGATGCTCCATGATTCCCTCATACACATCCGCTGGAAAACGGCATGTCTCGCGCAGATATTCCGCACCGATCTTCGGATGACTCCGATAGACCTCCTGCTCTTTTTCGCTGCGGTGCGCCTTACCTCCCCGCACGATGTCGTGATCAATAAACCGCTTCCCGATGTCATGCAGCAGCGCTGCCGCTGCAAGCTGACACAGCTTATCATGAGAAAGCCCCAGACGTGCGCCGACTACCACAGATAGGATGCCCACATGAATGGAATGGTAATAGATATAATCATCATAGCTCTTGATGTCCATGATATTGCACATGATGTCTCCATTGCATATCACATCATCGACCACAGACTCCACCGTTTTTCGCAGCTTAAGCTCCGCTTCCGACGGTTCCTGATTCCGCATATCCATGTGAAACAGATCATATACAATTTTCAGTGCCTGCCTCCGGACTTCCGGGCTGACAATCTGCTGTATCTCAATCCCCCGGGAAAACTCATCGTCCACATAGACACCCGGGAACCCAAGGAATTCCAGATTTGAAATTTGTTCTTCTGTCAGCAGAATATGCCTTCCCAGAAGAAGTCTTCCCGCCCCGTCATAAATGTCCTGCCCCAGTGCCATTCCCGGCGTCAGTCTGCTCGTCGGTAAATAACGCATTTGTGCTTCCTTTCCGCTAAATTATTATTATTTTAGCGCTTTTACTCATCAAATTCAACCGTAACAAAATATCCCTTCGGGGTCTCTTTGACGTCTACCACTGTGCCTTCCCGCGACTTGATGCGCTGGCTTACCACATAGTTCGCCGACATCGCGTACGCCTTGCCCAGTGTATAGTAATAGGAATTGGGCAGCTTCCCCTCTGTAATCGGAAGCACATCGCCGATCTCAAGCAGTCCGGTGCGCTCCATTTTAAACTCTTCTCTACGCATGAAAATATCCCTGTTTCTATGGCTTTTCTATGTATTTCCCACTATTGCCATGCATTTTTCATTATAGTATAATGATTCTGAATTCTCAAGATGTTTTCATTTATCATATACAAAGGAGCCTTATGAGCGATCAAACTGTTCTCATCGATCAATTCCTGTCATCCGTCATCAGCACGATTCACCCGGACGAAATCTTTGATTCTATTATAGACACAGCCGTCCGTCTGCTGTCTCCGGACGGTCTGCTGCTCACGATCCGTGACGATGTCAGTCCTTCCTACCACGTCACACGCAGTTTTGGCGATATCACCTGGGAAAAAGATTCTTTTCTCGATTCAAGCATTCTTTTGGAACAGCTTTTGAACGCAGACAGCTACATTCCGTTTATGCCGGGCGCAGGTCTGCCAACCGCGCTTGACGGCGTTTCCAGCCATACACGCAGCTGGCTGATCCAGCAGAATATCATCGGTGTCTATTGTCTGAAGTACAACCGGGCACTGATCGGCTTTCTCTTCATCGCGCGGCACAATCACATGCCACTGTCCGCAGATCAGGTGTCCGCGCTGTGCAAGATCGGCTTTTATGCCACCCACGCACTGCGCAACGCGAATCTCTACATGAACGCCTACCGCGCCTCCATCACGGATGATCTGACGGCGCTCTACAGCCGCAAGCATGCGTTTGAGATAATTGATGAACTCTGCCTCTCCGGTACGCCGTGCTCTTTAATCATGCTCGATATCGATGATTTTAAGCTTTACAATGAACTTTACGGCTCCAGGGAGGGCGATCACTTAATCCAGCGCTGTGCCAAGATCATTCTCTCTGCTCTGGATGAGGACGACATGGCATTCCGTTTCGGTTCGGACGAATTTCTCATCTTAAGACACGGCAGTGATGTCGCAGCCTCCAAAGCGTTTGCCCAGTCTCTCGTGGAGGTTCTGACAAAAGGCAGCATGTCAGACATGGTGTGGGAAATTACCATCACCTGCGGCATCTCCGTGTTTCCGGATATTTCTGCCGACGGCAGAGAGTTGATCCACAATGTCGAGCAGGCTGTCTATTTTGGAAAGCTTGATGGGAAAGGCCATCTCATCGTTTACCGCAAAGGTCTTGAGAACCGCTCCCAGAATCCGGATATCCGCACCGCCTACGAGCGGGTGGCGCCGACCATCTATGCGCTGACCGCCGCCATCGACGCCAAGGATAATTTTACGTTCATCCATTCCATGAATGTCTCAAAATATGCGGTCATGCTCGCGGAAGCGCTTCCTATGAGCGACAATGATATCGAGGTGGTACGGGTCGCAGGCATGCTTCACGACATCGGCAAGATCAGCATCCCCGAGCACATTTTAAAGAAAACCGAGGGGCTGACGCCGGAGGAATACGCAATCATGAAAACGCATGTGGAGAATTCCATCAAGATGATCCGTTACCTTCCGAACATGGATTACGTGATCCCTGCAGTTGTCGCCCACCACGAGCGCTATGACGGAACCGGTTATCCCCGCGGATTAAAAGGAACGGAAATTCCCCTCATGGGACGTATCTTAACCATTGCAGACTGCTTTGACGCGATGACGGCCAGACGCCCCTACAAGCAGGAATGCTCGATCGACTACGCGGCAGGTGAACTAAAAAAGAACAGCGGCACGCAGTTCGATCCCGAACTGGTGCCGGTGTTTCTGTCCCTCATAGAGGACGGAAAGATTGCGGGGTGAAAATCCGCACCAGGTACACGTCTGCCTTTCAGTGATAAGTAATATTATAGGAAGCACACATCGTGGGATTTCAGCTGGAAATACAGCTGGATATTCGGTTCATAAAATGTGGCATTTCTAACCAGCCGGATGTTTGCATCCACGATGAATAAAAAATATTCCATCGTTTATAGCAGTTTAACAGGTAATACCAAGATGCTGGCTGATGCAATCCACGGGGCATTACCTCAGGATGAATGTGAGTATTTCGGTGTGTCCGACACAGTGATCCCTTCTTCCGAACTGCTCTATCATTGACGCAAGCAATGTTATCGTCGGAGAGTATATGTGTCAGGGAAAGATGCCCCAGTCTGTGCGTGAACGATATATAAAAATGAAAGAAAATCCGGAACACCCTGCGAATCTTGATCTGTTGATCAAAAATTTTGACTGTGCTTTGTCTCATCCTGATACGGACGACCTGGAAAAACTGAAGAAGATCATTATGAAATAAAAACGATGTACCAGCAGCTGCCAGTCAGCCGATCGCAGTGTATACAGAGATTTGACTTTACAGCAGAGAAAAATATCAAGTATAATACTATAGCATTATTAAAAATCCCTTCCGGGAAAACAGAAAAACCACAATGATAAAGGAATATAACAAATGAGTATTTTAAATGTAGAACACCTGACCCACGGGTTTGGAGACAGAGCGATTTTCGAAGATGTATCTTTCCGGCTTCTTAAGGGAGAACACATCGGACTTGTAGGCGCTAATGGCGAAGGAAAGTCCACATTTATGAGTATCGTGACCGGAAAACTGATGCCGGATGAGGGTAAGGTAGAGTGGGCAAAA
>OLQB01001167.1_pt1 | contig 19036 bp, 17 predicted proteins | sample 1672681 | NCBI WGS metagenome assembly OLQB01 (sample SAMEA3136713, study PRJEB25190) | human gut metagenome | reverse complement strand
AGGATCAAGTATATATGCCAAATTATATTTTTCATCCACTTGTATTTGTGACTCTATCGCTGTCTCCGGTTCATCCCATATATAAACGGATTTTTTCAACACAAGCGACCTTAGTATAGACATTTTTGCGAGTTCTCCTGCTGAATATTTGTGATATTCACTGAACTCTATAACTTCATCTTTAAAACTAACAATATTATTAAGATTAAGCATATCAACGTACTTCTTTACTTGAACGATAGGTAACTTTTCTCCCTCGAATAAACCAAAATTTATGGAGATGGGTTCGTCGAAAAAGACTGGCGTCTGTTCTATGTATTGTATAGTATCAGAGCGGAGCTTCTTTAAATTATACTGTCTTTGATTAACGTTATTTATAAATATTTCACCGGTATAATTTGAGTATATTCCAAGGAGCAAGAACATTAGTGTGGTTTTACCGGACCCGTTTTTTCCGCACAAACCATATAGAGTTCCTTTCTCGAAATTCAAATTAATATTTGCTAGTTCAAACCTTTTATCAAAAGAAAAACACACAGACTTGTACTCAATCAATGAGATCTCCGATGTGGTCAGTTCACCATCTGCTGGTATGGGTATACTTAGGTATTCCTGCAGTCTGTCATATGCAGCCCGTGCAAGCTGATAATTTTCGTTCAGAGCGAAAACTCTTTTTAAGGAATTAGTAACGTAGGCAAAATACACAACAATGACCACAAAACCACCTAAGCTAAGTTTATGACTTAATATAAGTGTGCCACCAGCAATATATATTACTACTTGAGCAATTGCACCAATAATTCCTTCAAGGCTAAGACTTAGAAATGCAATTTTTTGAAAGTTGATTGCAGCCGATAAATCAGCAAAAAAAGCGTTATTTAAAAAAGATTGGAATTTATTAAATACCCCATGTATTTTTGCAAACTGTTGCTTACTTACTGACATTTCGATTTTTGAGTAATATATATCTGACGCCTGCTTGCTTTTCAATCCAGCTCTTTTTATTGGCTCTTTTAGGAACAAATATAGCATACTATACCCAACGGCCAAAAATGCAAGAACGATAAATATTGTCTTGTTGTAAACGAACAATATGCACCCTGATGCAATTCCTATAATGGAATTTAACGGAACGGTAGTTACGGCTTCTATAAAGAACGAGGAAACAGCATCCGCATCCGATTTAACTCTTTGACTCATATACGCATATACCGAGTCGTTTCCATATATTATTTCACTTTCAGATAGATGCAGTAGAGTCTTTGATACTATGGCATAACTGGACTCTTTATGCAATCTAGTACCTAGAATTTTAGTGAAGTACATGACGCAAAGGTTAATAATAGAAATAACGCAAAATTGCACTATATAGAAAGTGTAGCTACCCTGAATCGTTCCTGTGAGTATATTGATGAACTTTTCATTTATTATGGGGGAATAAACTGCCATACCTCCAGTAATTAAGCTTAATAGACAGTACACCACTAATGTTGGCCTAAAGGTTTTTTGTAAGTATAAAAATGCGAACTTAACAACTTTCATCTATTACCTCGACATGATATTCTTTTGTATGCATTTCGATGAGAATTCCGTTTGCATCATAATACCTATAAGAGCTCTCAGGCATAATTGTTTTATATTTTATCCTGTTTTGATCTCCAGTCTCCACAATCTTTGCAAAAAAAGGGAACAGTTCAGAGGTGTCCTGTGCAAAAATCCGATTGTCCTTCTCTGGATCATAAAACAAAGGAAGGAAGAAAGTTGAAACATGACTTCCGAATGCAATCATTTCATCACAAAACAATGTGTTGAAAGCACTTTTCCACCCATCACGAATAGAAAACAATGGAAAGCTGCCGTCAGAATTGTTGCTCCTTGTTGAAACATTGAGGCTTATTCTTTCCTTTGACTGCAAGTTGAAATCTATATCCATTGTTTCAACTATTAATCTCCCGGTTTTTTCAAAACTCCAAGAAATACGCTGAATAGCAACAGGAACATCCGCTTTTCTTATTTCATATGTTCTTCTTTCCATTTTTTCTCCCATCATAATAGAACTCAGCAGTTTAGTTTTCTCAGCGTATATGTTGTGAAGTAATATCAATTAACCCGTCTGTCATGTACAATAACACAATAGCCCCTGTGTAAACAGTTTAGTTGATATAAAACATACTAACATAGTACTGAGGTGTATTTTCATACTAAATAGTAATTAGCAAGCGTTAGTGCTTGTGGCATACCAAGCAGCAGCCCATACTGCCGCAGCAGCGGCAGCAGCTCCTCCAGCAGCAGCTAACACAACGACCACACCTCCTCCAGCAGCAACTACAAGAGCTAGAACTAACACCGCAAAAACCAATGTACAAGCGTTCGGGCTTACATCGCCACCATTGTTTATGCTAGTGATAGAGGGTTTTTCATAGCTTCCTTTTATGATAATCACCTCCTTTCCCTAACCGATTTGCAGTCCAGCCGTTTCCAACAGGACCGCATCATATAATATGATCAAGGGCTATTGTGTTTAAAGTAAAAAATACCAATGGGAACATCCGTAAAAGACCTCTCATTATCCAAACTACCGCAAAGAGAAAATCCTGTTTCTTCAAGTTTTTGGCTGTATTGAGGGGATATGGTATCACTAAATAATAATACACCTGTGTATGTTTTGTGCAGTATTTCCCCTAGTTTATCTGCGCACCAAGAAATAAAACGCTTAAGCTCATCCATATCCAATGAATCATCAAAGGATAAATATCTCACACGCAGAAGAGAGGTATTAAAGAAGACAGGTGTTATCATTGAAACTATCGCACTGCTCTTTTTATTAATTGTCATTCGAAAGAATGACTCATTAAACGTGAAAGCGTTTTGCCTTATTGCGCGTTCCGACTGAAAAATTGTTGGTTGAAGATACGGTTCAAAAATAGCCCCATTATAATTTTCAACTTCAGCAACAGCTTCATCTTCCGTTAAAAGACAATAATCTCGGTTCTCTTCTGAGGATATATACATGTCAGAGAACGGATGCTGGTTAATCCATTCAATGAGGCCAAGTCTCCACAGAGAATGCAGTGATGAAAAAACATCAGCTTCAAACTCTTTGCGATTAACAACCGCTTTATATTCATGGAATAGTGCAGAAAACAAATCACTAACTGCAGTTTTGCCATCGCATCTCTCAAGAATATCTACCATTGTTGAGTTTAATACGAGTTGTTGAAGCTCCGGATGGCGTTTTGAAACAATCACCTCTCCTCCGTTTACTTCTTTTCTTCTATATAAAAACATATCCTCCCGATTAACCGGTATTGCATCATTTATTCTTTTGTTAGTTCCTGCAAGAGTCATATTTTTTTATCCTCCCAAATCCTCTGCATATTAGCAAGGCACAGGACTGAATTATGTCATGTACCATTACTCCTGTTTCTATAGCTATTGCCAAAATGTTTTTATGCTGTGAAGACAACCTATATAGCTCTTCCCCAAATGGAGCAGTAAAAGTGTCTTCTATTTTCATACCTTCTGAGAAGAATCTTGAAAGTAACAATTCACCATTTTGACATACTACTTTTGTTCTAGAAAAGTCAATGTAATACATTGCTGGATTCTGCTCAACATGAGCTAACATTTCAAGAAATCTATCCCGAGCGCGTTGGCAGGCTTTTTTTGCCACCAAAAGCTGATCCATGTGGTGAAGTCCAGCAGGACATAGGCAACACTCATTCCGCAAAAAGCATGGTTCACAGTCTTCCATATGCGCTTTCATTTCGTCCCGCATCTTTACTAAATAGGGGCTAAATATTCTGCTATAATCTTTCTCTTCGATTTCAAGAATATTGGGGATCATTAAGGAAACCGGCAATTGCTCTTTAAGAGAAATGCATGGAATTATTTCACCACTGGGTAATAAGGAATATGTACCGTTCATAGCAGAGCATCCCGGCATACTTGGGCATATGTTCGTTCCATACTCGTGATTTATCAAAACCACATCATAGGGAGAAAGCGACTTAAACCCCAATATATAGTTCTTGGGTTTTAACTCTAAATACTTTTCTACTATTGTTTTACAACAGGCGATGTATTTATCACTTCCTTGAGATAATATGATTCCTCGATTTTTAGCTGCATTACCGGATGCACCTATTGCACTAATGATAAGTCCGTCTATTGGCAAACCATTGAAAAAATTAGGCATGTCAGATCCTTCAACCACATTAAGCTGATTAATTGACATCTGGATAAAAACTCTTACCAATTTTTCTCGTTCTTTTGCGCAACGTTCAAGATTGATTAATCCGTTAAGAACACGTGCCAAAGTTCCTTTTCCTCTTATATAATCATTTGAGGATATGGTTATTCCTTCTATGCTAATGAACACTTCATCAACACCACTTTCGATAAGCGTTCTGCTCAGTTCGATATCATCAAGAAGTGTCCCATTAGTCACAATTGTAACAGACATATCATATTGTTTTGCTCTTTTTATTAATACATTAAGCCTATCGTATAGAAGGGGTTCGCGCGTAGAAAAAACGATCGTTTTTATCCCTAATTTATGCAATTTTTCTACATAACGCAAACCATTTTCAAGTGATGTTGTTGCATATCCATATTCGGTATCTGCAACAAAACAATGCTTGCATTTTAAGTTACATCTTGGCTCAATTTCCCACCTAATTGTATCTATCATAAAAGGCACTCTCCAAAGAAAGAGTATATAAGCAAATCTGCTTGTTCTCCATATGCAAGCGGAAGCATTGCCTCCTGTTTTAAATGCAATTCGTTTGAAAGCTCTCTAAAGCTTATCCACCAAGGAAGGTCAGTTTTAATTTTAATTTTAACCTTTGTCAATTCGTTTGCTGAGATAATGCTAGTAAAAGCCTCTTTTACGAATTCCTTAGATTGTTCAGAGTCACTTTCGCTCTTTAAGAAGCATGCCATTAAATATCCACTTTGCGCTTTGCTTGTTGGGGCAGGCATACTTACAACTGCAATAGAAGATATCTCGCCGTCCTCCCAGCTTCCGTATGCGCTGATGCTATAATTGAAAAAAGCATTCCTTAGAACAGCCTCTTCACAAAGGCTGACACCTTCGTCCGAAAGATACTTTGCAAACGACGAATTATCGCACTGTCTTATTCGTTTTAACACCTCAATTATTTCTTCTTCTCCGACAAAGAACTCTTCTTTCATAATATAACTCCTTTTTTTATTTGCCACAAATTTGTGCGCTCTTTCTATATCCGTGATACACCTTACTCATACTCTAAAATAGCTTGTTAAGGTAAGGAGTCTGCATTTTCGCATACTGGATTGTTTTCTATCTATTGAGCATGGCATCAAGAGATACATGCTCAATATAATCTTGATCATCCTCAATGAGATCAAACATCAAATTTTTTTCATAGTAGGTTTTGGGCAGTCTTTCCTTAGACAGATCCATAGAACTAATGCTTGTAATTAGACTTGCAATTTCTTTAATGACGCCGATTGACCATACGTTTTTCAATCCGCTTTCCCAGTATTCTTCAAGGGAATGTCGCTTAATACAACCTACGCTTATCGGAAGATACGGAGAAACTGTGATTTCTCCATATGCAGATATACCTAAGCTGGGATTAGAAATAAAACTGCTTGTTGAAAACTTCCTTAGATGATCAATCGGATCTCCCCATTCAACAACTGTACCATTATCAATCGACTGATATTTTAACTCCTGTAACTTACGTGATAGCTTTTGATATTCAAAATAGCTTGGGACAATCTCGTTATAGTTATCAATTGCTCGCCCTAATGGCATAATTGGTTGCATACGTATCTCTGAAACGCCTAGTTGTCTACACAAGTCAATGGTTTCCTCCAATCGCAACAAATGTCTTTTATGGGGCGCAGAGGCAACGACAACATTTAGTCCTGCTCTACGCAATATTTTAACTGAATTAATTGCATGATTAAAACTTCCGGGTTTGTTCCTGAACCAATCATGAATTTCGCTATTTGGCCCATCGATGCTAACTTGTACAGTCGTAATCCCTGCAGAATTAAGCCTGCTGGCTATAATTTCTGTAACTAAAGACCCATTTGTAACAAGATTAACTTGCGTAAATGGACTTTGGGACTTAATTACCTTGCAAGCATCGCATAAAACCGCCCATCTGAGGAGTGGTTCGCCGCCACAAAAACAAACAACATTGGGCTGTAAAACGCCTACTGATTTAGCAATTTCCAGTAGTTCGTCATCACTCAACTCTTCACCCAACATAGGAGCCCCACTTCCATTAAAACAGTGCTTACATCTAAAATTACATCGATATGTTACATCGATTGAAATCATTATCGGTCCACTTAGACCCTGTGAGTTTGCTTCCATATAGTCCCCCCCTTAGTTTTATTGTCTAATTATACAACTATATGTACATTTATGCAATATTTTTTGGATATTTCATCAAAATATATTTTTGGTCAGTTTGGGTTATTCTGATAAGTTAAAGAGTGCTGAGTTTCTTTCTCCGCAACCTCGCTTCCCCTTTGAACCCCACAGTGTTTTCAGGTATATTACTTCTGAGGAATAACCACACCCATATAGTATTGGATTGGTGTAGAATTGGGTTTACATTCTGTCGCACGCGGAATCCTTGAAAAAGCTAAACGGAAAGATTTGATTTCCCGTAGTCAGCGCAGAAGCGTTTGGAAAACGATCGAGAACGTAAAGGTCTACATCCGAGACTGCCTTGGTTCCGCCTGAATAGTGAGTATAAAGATAACCTACAGTGGTGGGACAGCGGCTATACCAGAGGCTCCTATCGCGCATCTGAAAGAAATCAAGACTGCCGTGAGAGGGTAAAGAACCCCAATGTCACTGGAAATTCTCTAATGGTAGGCTTCATAAATGGTAATACTTAGATGAAAAAAACAAGTAATTGACTGAACAAGTATTATCACGCACACAATTACAAATAAAAGACTCGCAGCAGCAGGACACTCTGAAATCCTGAGCTACTACGAGTCTTTGCATTTATGTGTTTGAACCGCTATGTACCGAACAGAGCACACAGTGGTGTGAGAGGTCAGTTCCAGTCACACCATTCCGCTCGATTCTATTAGGTGCATTCCTATCTTGCCTTTATTTTTATGTTCACACCGACAACGATAATTATGAGCATGAGAACATACGCGCCTAGGAAGACTAAACTACCGATAATTTGGTCTACCTTCGGCCCAGTATACATTATAAAGAACAAGATGTTGAAAAACAGTACTACAGTAAGATTGAGCAAATCGATCGTTTCGAGTTGTTTTTTCACAATTTCTGTGTTATCCTTTCTCTTGTCATACCCCGCAATGATGGAATAATCATTCTGTGCAACAACATGACAGAAAAGGAAATGAATTAACACCGATAGCGCAACGAGAACTCCTGGTCCTAACACTACATGTAGCATTTCAATCTTATCTAAGAAAGCAAGGACGAAATGCACTGCCATCAGAACAATATCGGTTATTAAAAGTGCTGATCGATATGGGGTCTTACCCCTTACGTTACCCCGTCCGCTATTTCCCCCGTTGATCATCACTGATAAATCTTCATCAAACAGCTTTGAAATCAAATTTAGGGTTTCCACATCCGGAGTTGCAATTCCGCGTTCCCAGTTTGAAACAGTCTGCCGGGAAATACCTATTTTTTCTGCTAGTTGTTCTTGCGAAAGCCCATTCTTCTTTCGCAAGGCACTAATGCTATCTGCAAGTTTTTTGTTCATGTGAAACACCTCCTTTTCTTGCAAACTTATTATACTCAATTTTGCATTGGAAGTCTATCAAATATGCTTGTCAATTACGCAAAGCATTCTTGCGTACTATCGCAATCTCGCAAAATAATCTTTGCACATCAATGGAAACAGCAATCACAGAAACAACCACTGCAGCGTTTCCGGGTGCATAAAGGAGAGCCGTTCTGCGGTTGCAGCGGCCAAGCGCAGCTTCTCGGCCGTTTTCTTTCCAAAAGCATAGTGCTTGTAGGCGGCAACGCAGATCATACGGGCCAGCTCGTTTTCATCTTTCAGAAGCAGGATCGGCGGTGTAGGGCACTCCTGCAAGACTGCCCTTGACGCTGCGCCGCCAATATTAGAAAACGCCTTGTCACAGCTAGGGAATATCTGATCCAGATATACGGTCAAGCGATTGTTATAGCGTGTTACATCATTCATCAGTTCTGCTCGCTGACGACAGAGTAGCCGAAGCCCCGCAGGCTATCCACCGGGACTTGGGATGTCCGCAGCACCTTAAGCCGATACAGCATGGCGATTTTATAAGCGTCTACCTTATCATTGTTCACTTTGCGGACACTGATATTATTCAATGCCCGCAGCAAAACAAGTCGGCAGAGCAGATGGGATTCGGTCTATGTTGATGTAGACGCTGTGACAGATGTTGCTGAAATGCCACTCGTCAACTTTGGGAGATGGTGAACAGTGAATAAAAGTAACCCTTATCTTCCATCAGTTCGTCAAATGTGCCATGTTCTAGAACGACTCCGTCCTTTAGTGTAAACACACCCGTACAGCGGCGCAGTATGTTTTCATCAAGATTGTGGGTGACAATTACGCGGGTGTAGCCCTCAAGGTTCAGGATTGCATTGAGAACCTCAAAAGAAGTTTCGGCATCAAGGGAGGCTGTCGCTTCGTCGATAAGTAACACTGGTGTTTTGCGAAGAAGCGCTCTTGCGATGGAGATTCTTTGCCGCTCGCCGCCGGAGAGACCAGAGCCGTTCTCTCCGCAGAGGTAGTCCTCGCCCTTCTCATCCAGTAGCTGCTTCAGCCCGGACAGTTGTACTGCACGGCTGACCTTCTCCTCGGGAAACTCGGTGAACATCGTGATATTGTCTCGGATGGTGTTGTTGAAAACAAATACATTCTGCTGTATGATGGAGACAAGATCGTAGAGCGAGCTCGGAGAAATTGTCCTCAAGTCCTTTCCATCGTAGCGGATCTCGCCCTGATAATCGCGGGAGGAAGCCATGAGCAGGTTCAGAATTGTCGATTTGCCGCTACCGGAGCCGCCGACGATGGCATAACAGCCGCCTGCGCGGAAATCCATGTTTACACCGGTGAGTACGGGTTTACCTTGCTCATAGGCAAAATCAAGATTATGCACTGAGATTCCATCAGTCAGCTGTGGGGCAATGTGCTCTCCCTCGTCAGGGATATTCCTGTTGAGTGCCTGTGCCAGCTTATCAATAAGCGCAAAGGAAGCCTTTGCTCCCGCGTAGAAAGCAGGAAAGACTTGAATGGGACTCAGGATGTAGTTCATAAGCTGCACAAACACGATTGCAACACCGCCTGTGATACTTTTGCCGGAAAGCGCGAGCGAAGCGGCAATAATAAACACACCGAGCTGCACGATAACTCCCGCTAACGCGGAGGCGTAAGAAACCAGTACGTTGATCTGCGTGCGCTTTTTCGACACTTTTTTTACTGCTTCATTTTTCTCATCATATACACGGGCAATGCTCTCTTCCGCTTTGAAACTCTTGATGACCGCAAAGCCAGCCAATGCGTCTTTGAGCATACCCGTATAGATTTCTTTTTTATTGGAAACGGCCTTTTCTGCATCCGCTGCCCGATTCCCGAGGACAATTGAAATGATAATCGGCAGCAGAGAAAACCCGATAGCGACAAGTGTCAGGGGCGGACTGTACCATAGCATGAGCGCTAAAGCAGCCACAAATGTGATTCCCGTCTGTATGGTGCTTTGCAGAGGCGCAATGAACGACCCCTCAATAGTATTCACGTCATTTGAGAGAGCAGAAATATAGAGAGACATGTTTTCGCCAGAAAAAGCCTGAATCCCCTTCTTCAACAACTGATTGAAAGTATAGGCGCGATACTGTTGCATCGCCTTGACGCGGAATCTCGGCAGAAAGAGATAATCAATGGCTCCTGCCAGCAATAACAGTGCAACCCCACCGGCTGTAACCAAAAGCAATGTGGAAATCGAGTATTTGCTAATGCCGGAGATGAGGTCAACGATCTCTTTGATCAGCCATGATATGACAAGGTTTCCCGCAGCACCAATCATGGCTGCCATCACCGTAAGCATAAGATTCAGCTTGTTTTTACGGAACAGTTCCTTGACGAACGGGCGGCGTAGACTTCTGATTTCTTTATTATTTTTCACTATAACCCCTCCCTTGTTAATTTTTTTGAAAAAAGAACACCTTATAAACAAAATATAACTATGCTATGCCTGAATGTGAAGCGAATTGGCTAATTCTATTGCCGACTTCATGTTCTGCTCAAACAGACGCAAGGATTCATCATCGGAGAACTGCGATAAGTGGTATAGAACCCGATTAATTAGCTCTTTTTGGGCAAAGCAGAATGGTGTCCTTAGTTTATTGTCTTTCCCTGTGGAAAGCAATCTCATCCCTGGACATTTTTCATCACAGATCTTACTATAAACGCAATCTATGCATTCATCAGGAGTACGTTCGTGACAACGCGACATTATACTATGTTGAGCTTCTTTAACCTCTATGACTGAGTCAATTGTTCCAAGATAGTCTGTTCTACTTGCGTAGTAAGCTTGGCATGGATAAACCTCTCCCGAGGCAGTGATAAACACTTGAGACAATCCAGCTCCACATTCTGATTTATGTGGTAAGCCGCAGACTATCGCCGCCGCAACACTCAGTACATTTTGAAATACAACAGTTAACTTTTCTGCTGTAGTCATCTGATTGAAAAAGTAATCTACCATTGCATTCATAAATCTTGCTACACCATTTTGACTGCGGGAATCCAGTTCTTCCTCGAAAATATCCATATATATTCCCACTAGTGCTGCTCCGCTCTGTTTGAAAAAATCAAAGTACTGAAATAAGCCCTCATCGGTTAAGTTTTGAATTTGAGGAATGGACACAGTAGCTTCAATTGCAAAAGGTATATTGAACTTCTTTAAGTAACCTAGTCCTCGCATTGTATCATCGAAAGAGCCTTTTGCTTCAGGGTAGATTCTATTTGCGTTGTGAATCTCTTTTGGCCCATCAACACTAACACACATTTTGATTCCGCACAAGGCTATCTGATTAGCGATATCTTCTGTTATCAAAGTTCCATTTGATGTCATTGTAAAATCAGGACATACAGCATCACTAACTTTGCATTTTTCTCGCAATTTTAAACAAAAACGCACAATTTCACTCATTGCAAGCAATGGCTCACCACCAAAGAAATGGATTGATGATACTCCGCGCGGATTAATCTCATTCGCAAATACGAGGGTTTTATCAAAAACATCTCTACTCATAACAGGCCTTTGCGGGTTCCTGTACGTCCCTGAATTTGCAAAACAGTATTTGCAGGCCATATTACATTTTTCTGCAGCACATACCACTAGGCTCTGAGTGTTTACAATATTCCCCTGATGGACAGGCTTGGGATTATCTGTCGCATCATTTTGCATAGAATCGATTTCCTCAATAATTGACTGTAGTGATTTCTCTGCATTATACAGTTCGTTTGTTTGAGAATTGTATGCAGTACAGACATTTCCTGTTTCGCCATCTAACAGCAGAATCCATTTCTTGTATACTTTATGTACTATATTTGGCAAAATAGCAGTACCTCTCTAAATTTATTTTTTCCATGAGCAAAACTTGAAAAATCTCAAGAAGGTTTTGTTCACGGCTGAAATCAGAACCACTCAAAAGAAGTAGGGCGAAAAAGCGGTAGCTTCAGCTAAGTTGCAGATCTTGCAGAATGTCTGGAAAGCAACCGCCTCATCGCGCATTTATGAAGTTTCAATATCATGCAACCGCTGTTGTCCTGCTGGATATAGGTTCCGGTTCTTTAAAAGCAGGGAACAAAGTGGTGGCGATGTGGGTGCAATAAGGAATCCTTAATGCACCCACCGTCCGGTAAAAAACATAATACTCGATACTGGTGGATTATGCAATAACAGTGCTGTTGCCATTGCAGCATCCGATCAAGCCAAAGCAACCAGCAGCACCAACAAGACGCAGAGCGCCAGCGGTAAAGGTAACCTTTTTCATCAATATCCCCCCTTTCCGTATGTGATTCAGCATATGTTTGTATTTATAATACAATAAAATTGGGAATGCATCAATGCTTTTGCCGGCATCTCCAAAAATATATTATTACGATGCATTCAGGAAAACGGGTAGAGATGATGTGGCAAGCAGGGCAAAGAGGTACCCACTTTGCTTTTCGGGCAATTTCCGCCGCCGCGAAAACTGCCCTCTGCTTGTCAGGGGCAGCGCCCCTGAAACCCTTTGAACACACATAAATGTGTGGCTGCGCGTTTCTGCGAAACGCTTTAGGAGCATGGCCGTTACTGGCGATCATGCTCCCGTTTCTTCTCCTCCTCGCGCTCGTTTTTGCCCAGCATACGATCCACGTTCTGCTTGTGGAGCAGCAGCTCGCGCATCTCATCGCGCGAACGCCGGTATTCGGCATACGCCGCCTTTTTTTCGGCAAGCAGCTTGGCATATTCCTCCTGCAAGCTCTTGACGGTGGGGAGCTTTTTCACGCCCAGCTCGTCAAAGGCGTTCTTCGCCGCCTTGTGCAGCAGAATGTCGCCCTCATGCTCCGCGAGATACTTTTTCGAGTAACCGGCCTTGCGGTAGCCCGCGTAAACGTCGCGGGTCTTGGCGTAGTTGGCGATGTGGGTTTTCAGCACGGCGATCTCCGCCATGCGCGTCTCCGCCGCCTTGATCTGCGCGGAAAGCGCGTGGAACTGTTCCGTTGCAGCAGAGGCTTTTTCCTCCAGCTCCCCGTAGTCCAACAGCCCATGCTCCCGGAGATAATTGTAGGTTTGCGCCATCTGCTTGACGTTGAACACCTTTGCCCAACGCTCGTAACCGCCGCCCTTCCCGGCTTGCAGCTTCGCCTCGATGTCGATGAGCAGCGTGTCCTTTTTCTGCGTGGCCTGCGTCCGCTTTTTGCGCGGCGTATGCTCCTTTTCTCCGGCGAGGACGGCGCGCAGCGCGTCCTCCGTGTAATTCTCAATGGAGGACAGACGGATAAAGCCCTTGCGGTCCGGGTGCCGCAGGGACAGCGTATCGCCGCGCCGCCTGACCTCGCAGCCAGCATCGCGCAGCAGCTTCAAAAGCGTGTCAAAGCCGTCGGGCTTCTGCAAAAGCGCCGCGTCGATGAGGCCGCAGAGCAGCTCCCGGTGGGAGGGCTTCGCGTTGTCACCCAGCCACTTGCCGTAGTGATTTTTCCCGCGCTTCGGATCGGCGATTACGGAAAGCCGGTGCTCGGTGCAGATGGCGTCGCTGAGCCTTGCCACCGCCCTGCCAGAGCCGAGGAAATCGCGGAACTTATGCTTGCAGTCCAGCGTGGTGGAGTTCCAGATGATGTGATTATGAATGTGCTTTTTGTCGGTGTGCGTGGCAACGAAAAAGGCGTGTCGTCCTTTCAGAAACCGCTCGGCAAACTCATAGCCTACGCGGTTCGCGTCCTCCGGCGTGATCTCTCCGGGCTTAAAGGACTGGCGCACCTGATAGGCGATCACGTCGTGCCGCTGCTCCCGCCCTGTGACGGTCTGGTACTGCCGCTTGGAGTAAAGAAACTCCGCGTCGGCGGTTTTCGGGTCGCATTCGTAGGCGGAGATCAGCTCGCCGCCCTGTGTCTTGTCTGGATTCTTGGAGTAGTCGATGCGGTCAGTCAGGCAGTCGGCAATCGTCTTGCCCTGATTAACGTGCATGGAAATGATGCGTGTGGTCGCCATGGACGCGGCCTCCTTTCCGGCATAATAATTGAGCTGCATCAGATGCCCGTCCGATGCAGCTCGCTTTCATGGAATGATTCAGTTTTCTGCGGCGCTCTCTGCCGCGTTGGGTGCGATTTCCGTCATGCGCTGCGCCTTCAGCTCTGCGATTTTCTTCGCATCGACGAAGTGGGTGGAATACCACCGCTCAATGTCAGGATCGCCGCTCTTGCTGAAGCGCAGCCGGATCACCGGCTTATGCCCCTGCCCGGATTTCTCCTTGACCGCCCATTGCTTATATACGGTCACGGAGGGCTTGAGGCCGCTTTTCTGCGCGTATGCCCGTATCTCGCGCATGATGAAAGAGAGCTTGCGGAGGTTGACGGTGCAGACGCGCTCCAGATAATCAATGCGCCCGCGCCGCCAGTCCTCGTATTTCTCCTTCGGCAGTACGCCGATCTCCATCAGCACATCCACCGGCGCGGCATAGCCCCGGCGCTGGCATTGATGATACACGGCGGAATGTACCTTGCCGGTCAGTTCGCGGTCAGTCATGTCCTGCCCCCTCCTCAGCGCTCCGGCTCGCTTCTCTTTGCGCTGGGACTGCGTTCGCATTTCCACAGCGCCATCGGGTGCGCGGAGATGCGTGAGAGGATTTCCGCTTCGCCTGCAAAGAGCAGCTCCGGTCTATACTTCTTTTCCGCAAATGCCTGCCAGAATAAAAGCTCGTCTTTCTCCGGGCGCAGCAGACTGGTCAGATAGTGCGTGGTTTCTTCCCGCGCCGCCGCCAGATCAAAGTATTCGCCATGCCGCAGCACCGGCAGTAGGTCCGTCTTAATTTTGTAGGGTTGGAGCTTGCCGATGCCGCTCAAATCAAACCGCTCCGGCACGGTATCCGCCGCGATGACGGCGTACAGCATCACACACTTGCGCAGCAGGGGTTCCTCCGATTCGTCGAACAATCCGAACTTGACCATATTGCTGATGTCGTACAAATCCCTTGCCGCCGTCCGGTTGATGAGCGCAACGATCTTGGACGCGAATATCTCAATCGGGGCAACGCTGAGAACGGTAAGTGCGCCGTTGTTCCACGGCAGCCTGACAGCTCTCCGCGTAGTCGGCAGAACATGGGCGCGGAGCATATAGTTGATCTCGATTTTCAGATTGTCCTTCATACCGCCCGCATTGACATACTCAAACACAAAGGAATCCAGCGCGTGATAGGTCTTACTTTTCAGGCTCGGTCTGTACCCGGCCGCCGCCATGTATTTGCGGATGCGCTCCGTGATGATTTCCCTCTGTGCCAGCATTTCCTCACGCGGTACGTTCTCGGAATAGTCAAGGTCAATGTCCACGGACAGACGCGGCAGATCGAAGATGGTGAGATTGATGGCGGTGCCGCCCTTCAGCGCGAGCGTTCGGGACAGCAGAGCATCGCTTTCCAGAAAGGCAAGCACGTCCGCAAGGCGGCAGACCTTTTCAAAGGTATCGCGCACAAAGCCCAGCTCTTTGGCCTGCCGCCCCAGCGTAATGCGGTCAAACTGCGTCATAGTATGTTACCCCCTTATCCAGTAAATCCGTCAGCTTTACAGGCGCGAACAGCTTCCATTTCTCGTTGAGCTTATCCTGCCAGCGTTCCCGCATGAGATACTTTTTGCTGCCGGAGATGTGCCGCTGGCACTCGTTGAAAAAGCTGTCCGGCAGATGCAGCCCGTCATTCAGCGCTTCGAGGATATAGCCGGTTTTCTGATACAGAAAGCCGTTGCCGTTCATGGCGAGCGCAGAGAGCAGCCGCTCCGGGTCAAGGGAGGGTATGAGCCGGATGCAGCGCAGCGTTTCCTCCAGACCGGCGATCTTTTCAAAGTCGCGGATGCTGTCTATGACCGCCTGCTCCACGCTGACCACCCGCGTACCATTTATAAGTTTCGCCTGCGCCGTCCCATGTGGAGCGACGCGGCGGTAGCTCACGCCGTCATATTCAAAGCTGCGGAAGCGGCTTTCCGTGGCGACGTACACCTCATAGAACACCTGATTGGCATATCCATAAAATTCAAAGGCGCTGTGATGGGAGATGCAGGCGTCCTCCGCCAGCTTTGACGCGATCTGATACCGCGTGGGGATCGGCTGCCCGGTCTCCATGCTGACGGTGGCATACAGGTCGCGGCGGATGCGTTCCACATACCCTTTTTTCAAATACGCCGCCGCAAGAGAAGCTGCGGCACTGCCCGATCCGAGAAGCTGCACAAGCTCCTTTTGCGAAAAGCAGCCCAGCTCTGCAAGCTCTTTATAGTATTTCATCCGACATCCCTCCTTCGCGTTTCTATTATAGCATGAAAGTATGTCTAATGCAATGGCTTTGTGTAAATTTAGAAACGTAGAGCGCTTTTCAATGACGAACAAGCAGAGCGCGGAGCATAAAACTCCGCGCTTGCTGCGTAATATGGCGTTTCTGAAATTGCGCAAAAGTGTGTCTTTTCAAATGGCTTTGCGCTTTTTCGGAAATGATAATGCAAGAGCAGTTCCGCTGTTGATACTGCTGACCTGATTTCTTACCCTCTTATGATACCCCGCTATGATACCCTCTTAATTTTAAGGGGTATCAACCGTAAATTCTGTCCTGAATCGCATAGCGCAGGACGTGGAGCTTTGCCACCAGCCAGCCCGCCAGCATAGGAAGCCCGTAGGGGCTTATGAGGAACGCGATCACCAGCAGCCCCACGCCGTAGCTGACGGAATCCACAAAGAGTATGAACAGACCGAAAAAGCCGAGAATGGCGGCGGGGATACAGAGGATGCCGCTGGAGAGGCCGACAACGAACACAAGAAACCATGACACGACGGCAAGCACAGCCATGACCGGCGCAAACAGAAGTTTCAAAAGAAAGCGCATCTCTTTTTCCTCCATTCGTTTTGTATTGTGAGAACAGGATACAGGAATATGCTCCAGATTGCAAGGATGACGGGGAACAAAAAAGCAGGGGCGGCCTGCGCGCAGCAAGCCGCCCCCACATGGGATAAATACCCCATTATCGGATGGCTGCAAGGCGGGACAGGATACCGCTTGCCGCCTGCCAGATCCGCTCCTGATTTTGGAGTATATCATCCATATCCGCAGCGTAAACGCGCCCTGTTTCATGCACCCGCCGCGCAAGCTGATTGAGATTGTTGGAGGAATACCGCAGCAGCGACACCAGCTCCCGCAGCTCCGGCAGATCGAGCTTCACCACATAGCCGTCAATGGCCATTTTCCGAAGATATGCGCCCATGTTCGTTGTGCCGAGCTGCGCCATCTTCGCCTCAATCATCGCCCGTTCCTCCGGCGTCACACGGACTTTGAGCTGGATGTCCCGTTTCCGCTTCGCCATGTCACAGCTCCAAATCCTTCTTCTTTGCGGCAGGCTGCTTCTGCTCCGCCGAAGCCTGTTGCAGCTTGGAGCGGACGGAGGGACGCCGGAGGTTCTGGCTGCGGTCCTCGTCCTTGTCGATCAGGGCAAACACGCCCCTGCGGTCTTTGAGGGTCGTGAGGGCAAGGGTGGAAAAGGGCAGCAGTTTTTGCAGCGCCGCCGTGTCCTTCGCTCCGGCGCGTTCCATGAAGTCACGGGACACCTCTGCCATGAAATGCGTCCCGTTTGGACTGTTGGGCTGCACCGGCTCTTGCAGCTTGCCCAGCAGCCGTGCAGCCTCTGTTTTGATCTCGTCGGCGGTGAGGGGCTGGCGCAGCCGCTGCTCGTGCCGCGCCTGTGTGAGAAACAGGTCCGTCAGGCCGGGGTGGGAGCTGACCACAAACTGCACCGAGCGGTCGCTATCCATGCCGTCTTTGTTTTCATAGACGGGGATGGTATTCGCCCAGCGCTTGTTGTCCCGCGAGATACGTCCGTCGTAATCAAAATGGCGGACGGTAGCCGCCAGGACGTAGAGCATCCGCTCCTGTCCGAACTGCTCCGCCACCTGTCCCACCGCCGTAGTGTCAAGGCGGTTGTCATGGTAATTGTCCCGGATGGCGGCTTCAATGGCGTCCTTACAGCTCACATTGGCGCGGAAGGACGCACGGTAAACGTCCAGCTCCCCTTGTTCCCGCGCGTGATCGGCGGGGTAGGGATAGACCGGCAGATCCCGGAGCTTTTTTGCTTCGTCTTTTGCCGTGTCCTCGATGCTGTCGCGGATCGTGTCCATGTAGCCGGTTTCCAGATCGGAGAACTTATCATAGAGGATCGCCATGGGCGAGGGGGACAGCAGCAGCGCCCGCGTTTCCGCCTCGCTGAGCGTCAGCTCCTCCATGCTCATCAAAATATCCTCCCGCACGGTGTATTCATAGCTGTGATGGAGGATTTCCTCCGGGGGCTGGCCCTTCAGCCAGTCCCGGTATTTGTCCTGCTCCCGCAAGAGCTTGTCCATGAGGGTGTTTTTCAGTTCTTCGTTCATATTCATCGTGCCTCCTGTTCGTGAGATTTTTTCTTTTCCCCAGCGCCGTGGACGCAGGGCGCTTTCAGCTTGCCGAGGACGGAGGGGCGTTTTGCCACCACATTCTCCGCCGCCTGTTCCATGGGCGTCCGGTCGTCGATGTTCAGCTCGGCGTTCAGCTCCGCCAGCCGCGCGGATTTTTCTTTCAGCTCCGTTTCCTGCGGGAAGGGCTTGCCCAGCTCCGCCTTAGCCGTTGCAAGCTGCGCCTGCACGTTTTCAAGCCTGCCCTGCACCGTTTTGTACCGCTCCGGCATCTGGGCGAGGGCGTTGTCGATGCGGACAAGGTTGCCCCTTGCGTCCTTGCCCAGCTCTACCCGGTGGCTCATCCTGCCCTTGAGGGTGAGGATGAAGTCCTTTCCGAAGTTTTCCACGGTCAGCGACATAGAAAAGCCGCGATAGCTGCCAATGGGAACGGGCTCCAAGCCCTTTGCGTCCTTGAACGCTTCCAGAATGGCAGCACCGGCATTGTCCTTATCGGTGAGGAAGTCGCCCTTGACCTCCATGCCCGCAAAGCCGTCCTTGGGGTGGGGATGGGCTTCCAGCGTTTTCATATCCGTCTCAAAGCCGGAGAGGAAGCCTTTGTTTTCCTCGATCTGCGCCGGGAAATGCCGCAGGATGTTGTCCTCCAAGCGGTACTGCTGGCTCTGGTGATTGGCCTTCATCAGCCGCAGCCGCGCCACGTCCACGTCGAGGTCCATCTTTTCGCGGATGCGCTCGTCTCCGGCGCACAGCGCCTTGATCTCGGCATAGGAGAGCGCCGCCTCGTCAATATCCTCACAGCTTCTCACCGGGGATTTTGAGGTCATGATCTGGGAGATGAACTTCTGCTTATTTTCTACCGTCT
>OLQB01001163.1_pt1 | contig 19078 bp, 14 predicted proteins | sample 1672681 | NCBI WGS metagenome assembly OLQB01 (sample SAMEA3136713, study PRJEB25190) | human gut metagenome | reverse complement strand
CCTGACCGCCTCGCCCCCCGACCGGGCGATCGCCGATTTCTTCACGTTCCGCCCCGGCCAGCCCGACTACGTCGACGGCCCGACGCGCAACGACCAATGGGGCTGGCTCGAGGTCTATCCGCAGCACGGATACGTCAAAAGCCCGGACGGCGACTTCGAACAGGTGGCCGTCGGCATCGCGCAGAACACGTCGCCCGACCGGAAAGGACACTGCGGAGCGTTCAACGTCAAAGATGCTTACGGCCGCAACTTCAGCGTGCGCAACGGTTTCGATCCGCGCGTGGACGGATACCTGTACGGCTGGAATTTCGACGAGCAGTGGGAACGCGCTTACGAGCTCGATCCGGAGCTGGTCTTCGTGACGGGCTGGAACGAGTTCATCGCCGGACAATGGTTGCCCAAGGATAGCTGGAACGGCGATCCGTTCTCGTTCGTCGATCAGTACAACTGGAACTGCAGCCGCGACATCGAGCCCAATGCCGGCTGGGGTGACCGAGGCGACGTATACTATCTGCAACTCGTCGACAAAGTCCGGAAATTCAAAGGCATGGACGCACCGGAAAAGCCCTCGGCTCCGAAAACGATCCGTATCGGCCGCGCCGACGGCTGGAACGACGTGGCGCCCTATTACCGTCATTACCGGGGCAACACGATGCACCGCGACCACCGGGGCCGATACAGCGAATATTACGTAAACAACACGGGCCGCAACGACATCGTCGGAGCGAAAGTAGCGCGCGACGACGACAACCTCTATTTCTACGTCGAAACGGCCGACCGGCTCACGCCCAGCACCGACCGCAACTGGATGCTGCTGCTGATCGATGCCGACAACGATTCCTCGACCGGCTGGTACGGCTATGACTTCGTGATCAACAAGAAAGTGAAGGACGGCCGGACGACGACGCTGATGCGCTACGATTCCGATTCGGAGCAATGGATCGAGGCGGCCGAGCTGCCTTACCGCTACGAAGGAAACAGGCTGGAGGTCATCGTGCCTCGGAAGCTGCTGGGCCTGACCGGCGACGGGTTTACGTTCGACTTCAAGTGGAGCGACAACGCCTACGAACTGGAGGACCCCATTTCGCTCTGCTTGCACGGGGACACGGCGCCGAACCGGCGTTTCAATTATCGTTGCATCTGGAATCGCCGATAAAATCGGCTCGGAGTGGTAAAAAATGGACCGCTTTCTTCTAATTTATTGGGGAATTGCTATATTTGCATGCGGCAACGAGGCTCCGGGTCGCGTATGCGAGGGTCGTATAATAAGGCCCGGGGAGTATGTCCGAATGTTTAATCTTTAAAAGAATATCGTTATGAAAGAGTTAGTAGCTCAAATCAAGGGGCAGATCGCCGCATTCACCGAGAACGCCGATCTTCAGGTAGAGAAGAACAACAAGGCTGCCGGCACGCGCGCCCGCAAACAGCGCACCATGAGCTTTAACGCGTTCATTAGCGTCAACTATCCGCCCATTGCCTACATCCGCAACGACCGCATCGTGCGCAACGGGCTCCACGGCACTCATCAGGGCGAAAACCCGGTGCGTTTCTACGACAGCATCGACCCGCGCGTATTTGTACTCAAGCTTACGCCCGGCGTAAACCCGGGCATCCTCGACGCCCTTGCCGATAGCTACGATGCTGTAATCCTTGAGACCTTTGGCATTGGCGGTATTCCCGAGTTTGGCGAGTCCGGCGATTCGTTCCAAGAGGCAATTTTCCGCTGGGTCGATTCGGGTCGAACCGTCGTTATGACCACGCAGGTCCCCGAAGAGGGCCTCGATCTGGGCGTTTATGAGGTCGGCCGTGCTTACGCCGATCATCCGGGCATTCTGCGCGGCGATGACATGACCACCGAGACGCTCGTGGCCAAGACCATGTGGGCACTCGGCCAGTCACGTGATGCCACCGAAATCCAGCGCCTGTTCTACAGCCAAGTCAACCACGACCGCATCCCGATGGCGTAATTCAGTTGTCGACGGGTATCCCCTATTCGATACCTTCGAGAAGCTCAGACACCGTCATGCCGAGTGCGGGTGCGATCTTAAATAGAACCTTGAGCGTGAAATTTGCCGTCCCATCTTCGATTCGGTCGAGGTAGGGTCGGCTGATTCCTGTCGCCACACAAAAATCAACCTTGGAGATACCAAGGTTCCTGCGTGTCTCTTCGACCCGCCTGCCAAGAATCTGTTTCGCACGTTCGTCCATGCAGCCGAGTTTGAAATGGAGCCGAACATAAACGTAAACTATAGTTTACGTTTTGCCGAATACACAGGAGTTTTCTATGTCGGGTTCTTCGGTCCGCATGTACCGAGCCACGCTTCGCACAAACAGCGCACCGCCCAAGCTCGTCGTCGTTGAAGCAGAATGCCTTTCGCCCGATGAGCGCACAGCATTTGCATTGCTATCAAGTCGCGTCGCCGCCGTTCTGGTCCCTTGCCCGGCGCAAGGTGAACTTGCCATCCAATGCCAAGCGCACAGCTGCCCGCTCAAGCAGGCTGCCGTAATCGCAACCAGCCAACGAGGTCTGCCCCTTCTCCTGGAAGCCGGTATCGCACTTGCCCTTCGCGGCGCCGGATACGAAAACGAGGCCGCCGCCGACATGGTCTTTAAACCACGATCGAGCGGCGGCCTCGCAGCAGCCATTGAATATGCGTGCAGGCTCGTTGCCTAAAAGGACAAGCTAGAAACCAAAGCCAAAGCCCGTTCCAGTAATCGCCGAATACATAAAGTAGACGTTGATTACGTTGAGGAACACGCCCGTGATGCAGCCGTTGCGCAGGTAGCGCTCGCACGCAAGACGTGCCATCACAGCGGAGTCCTCGTTGTTCTTTGCCTGGCGTCCCGCCGTAAAGTACGTCGCCACGCTCAGCAGCAGGTTGAGCACCGGCAGTGCCAGCAACTCGTAGCTCTTGCCCCAGCGCGTCACCTCACCGGCGGCGTTAAACTTCGTTGCCACCTCGGGGCCAATGTTGGGGATAACACACGCTGCAACCACCAGCGGAATCACCGCAAGTACGAGCAGCGCAATACCCATGTAGCCAGCTTTTTTGCCATATTTAAACATATGCGTCGTCCTTACACGTTAAAGCGGAAGTGCACGACGTCGCCATCGGCCATGACATAGTCCTTGCCCTCAATACGCAGCTTGCCGGCGGCCTTGGCGCCCTGCTCGCCGCCGAGCTCGATGTAGTCGTCATAGCCAATGACCTCGGCCTTAATAAAGCCGCGCTCAAAGTCGGTGTGGATGACGCCGGCGGCCTGCGGGGCGGTCGCGCCCTGACGAACCGTCCAGGCCTTGACCTCCATCTCGCCGGCCGTAAAGAACGACTGCAGGCCGAGCAGCTTGTAGGCCGCCTGAGCGAGCACGTCCAGGCCGGGCTGCTCCAGGCCCAGGCTCTCCAGGTAGTCGGCGGCGTCCTCGGGATCGAGCTCGGAAAGCTCGGCCTCGATCTTGGCGCAGATGGGCAGCGGCTTGACGCCGTCGATGGGTGCCAGATCGTCGTTGAGCATGTCCTCGTCCACGTTGGCCACATACAGGATGGGCTTCATAGTGAGCAGGAACAGACCCTTGGCAGCGGCACGCTCCTCGTCGGTCATCTCCATGGACGCGGCGCGCTTGCCTTCGTTGAGCCAGGCAAGCAGGCGCTTGGCGACCTCGAACTTGGGCATGAGCTCCTTGTCGCGCTTGGCCTCCTTCTCGAGCTTAGGCAGTTGCTTCTCGAGCGTGCCCATATCGGCCAGGATGAGCTCGGTCATGATGGTGTCGGCATCGCCGGCGGGATCGACGAACTCGCCCGTGCGGCCCACCTCACGCATGACGTTGGGGTCCTTAAAGTAGCGCACGACCTCGCAGATGGCATCGGTCTCGCGAATGTTGGCCAAGAACTGGTTGCCCAGGCCCTCGCCCTCGTTGGCACCCTTCACCAGGCCAGCGATGTCGACAAACTCGACCGTAGCCGGCACAATACGGCCGGGGTTAACGATGTCGGCGAGCTTTTGCAGGCGGCTATCGGGCACATCGACGATACCCACGTTGGGGTCAATCGTGGCGAACGGGTAGTTGGCGGCAAGGCCGGTCTTTTTGGTAAGCGCGGTGAACAGCGTCGACTTGCCCACATTGGGCAGGCCCACGATACCGATGGAAAGGGACACGACAGCTCCTTTTGGTACAGGTACTTCAAACTTCATAAGTATAGCGCCGCCGCAGCATCCGGGCGAATCCGGACACCGCGGCGGCGCAAATGAAGCAGAGATGCGTGAGAGTTCTAGACAGTAGTCCTTACTTAAGCTCGGGCCAGAAATCCTTGTTGGCCTCGATGAGCTCGTCCAGGATCTGCTTGGCAACGCTCGCCGAAGGAATGGTCTTGGAGAGCGTGAGTGCCTGCCAGAGCTTCTGGTAGCTGCCCTCGGCCCAAGCCTGGACAACGAGCTTCTCGACGGAAACCTGCTGCTCCATCAGGCCCTTCTGGAACTGCGGAATCGGGCCCTGGCAGATCTTCTCAAAGCCGTTGGAACCGACGATGCAAGGCACCTCGACCATGGCCGTCGGGTCGAAGTTGGGCACAGCGCCATCGTTGGGGACGATCAGCAGGAAGCGCTCGAGCGTGTTCTCGGCCAGTGCGCAGGCAAGGTCGACGATGTAGTTGGCATGCACATCCGGCTCAAAGCCGCCGTCCTTGGCAGTACCCTTGGCGATGATGTCGCGGCAAGCGCCAAAGACCTTCTTCTCGCGGCCGTCCATAACCTCATTGGCGCGAGTGTAGTTGGGGTCAGACGTCTCGACGACATAGTCCGGGTACAGGTAATACTTGAGGTAGGTATTGGGAATCGTCTCGGGATCTACAGCATAGACATCCTTGGCCTTGCCGAAGGTGTGAATCCAGCTCTCCTCGACATGCTGCTCCTTACCGGCCTCGTGCTCGATGCCGTCCAGGTAGCCGTTCTTAGCCATGTGCTCCTTAATCTGCGGCATGAGGTCGTTGCCATCCTTGTCGTAGATTTTGCTCCACCAACCAAAGTGGTTGAGGCCGTAGTAGCTATACTGCAGCTCGCGACGATCCTTGATGCCGCACATACGGCTCATCTTATCCATGAGGTCGATCGGCATGTCGCAGATGTTGATGATGCGGCTGTTGGGGCGCAGCACGCGGCAGGCCTCGGCGACGATGGCCGCGGGGTTGGAGTAGTTGAGCATCCAGGCGTTGGGGCTGTACTTCTCCATGTAGTCGAGGATCTCGATGACACCACCGATGGAGCGCATGCCGTAGGCGATACCGCCGGCACCGCAGGTCTCTTGGCCAACGCAGCCGTACTTGAGAGGAATCTTCTCGTCGAGCTCACGCATGGCGTACAGGCCGACGCGGATGTGAGCAAGGACGAAATCGGTCCCGGTGAATGCGGTCTCGGGGTCGGTGGTGTAGCTAAACTCAACCTCGGGAGCGTTCTCGTGGAAGTAGATCTCGCAGGCCTTGGCCACGGTCTCCTGGCGCTCGGCGTTGTTATCGTAGAAGGTCACCTTGTTGACCGGAAAGCGGTCGCGCTCCTCAAGCAGCATCAGAGCGATGCCCGGGGTGAAGGTAGAGCCACCGCCGGCAATGGTCACGGCATAGTTTTTCTTGGACATGATGTCCTCCTCATTCTGGCCGCTTGCTCAATCCATCCCCGTACGCGGCCTGCACGGTTTGGAATTGTTACCTAGAAGTGGAGTTTTTTATCTCTAGAATCGGCCTTGCGGTGCATACCGGCTCTGCAAGGCCGATTGTTTCGATGGACGATGGTTTACAGAAGAGTCTCGAACTTCAGAAGACTCTCGAACTTCTCGCGAACCTGCGGGACGCTAAGGCCGACGATGACCTGGATTGACTGACCTTGGACCACCAAGCCATGCGTACCGATCGCCTTGAAGGAAGCCTCGGGTGCAACGACGCTCTTGTCCTTGACGTTAACGCGCAGACGGGTAGCGCAGTTAGTTACATCGATGATGTTATCCGTGCCACCGAGCAGATCGAGGATGTTCTCGGCAAGCACCAAGCGCTCATCATCTTTACTCTGGGCGGCCGATTTGCCAGCAGCAGCACCGCCCTGCTTTTGCTTGTAGTCGGCCTTGGACTTGAGCTCGACCTCAACATCGTCATCCTCGCGACCGGGGGTCTTAAAGTCGAACTTGACGATCAGGAAACGGAAGACCACAACCCAAAGAGCGGTAAAGCACAGACCGACAAGGATGGAGATGGCGTACTGCAGACCGTGTGCGGCCCAAAGGGGCAGCCAGTCCCACGAGAGCATCGAGATGATGCCGCCGTCGAAGATACCCACGACGCCAAGGAGGTTTTGAGCCATGCAGCCGAGCGCTCCGAGCACGCAGTGGACGACGAACAGGCCGGGCGCGATGAACAGGAAGGTGAAGTCAAGCGGCTCGGTAATACCGCAAAGCATAGCGGTAAGGGTGACCGGGATCAGCAGAGCCTTGACGCGCTGCTTGCGCTCGGGTTTGGCGGTCATATAAAACGCAATGGCGACGCCAAGCGAGCCGAAGACCTTAGTCCAACCAGGGCAGGTATAGGCAGCCCAGGGTGCGGCATCCTTAAGAGCAATGCTCGGATCGGCAGCCAGTTGGGGCAGGATGTTGGCCCAAGCAGCAAAGATGCCGCCGTTGACCGCCGCGTTGTCGTAATAGAACGGCGTATAGATAAAGTGGTGCAGGCCTGTAGGGATCAGCACGCGCTCGAAGAAAGCAAAGACACCCACGCCAAACGTACCGGCGGAAAGGATGAATCCCTGGAAGGCGGAGATAGCAGCCTGAACATGCGGCCACACCAGGCAGGCGATAAGAGCGACCGGAACCATAACGAAGAAACCGATCATATAGATGAACACAGAGCCCGAGAACACGCCCAGCCACTCAGGAAGTTCGGTGTCGAAGAACTTGTTATGCAGCATCGTGGCGATACCAGAGATAATGAGCGCGCCCATGATGCCCATATCAAGCGTTTTGATGCTTGCGATAGTGGCAAGACCAGTACCGCTGCCCGCCTCGACAGAGTAGTCGACCCCAAAGACAGGGCCCCACTGCCCCAAGATTGTGCTTACAAAGTAGTTGAAGGTAAGGTAGATGGCCAAAGCCTCCATGCAGCAGCGAGCGTTCTGCTTGTTCGCGAGCGAGATTGGCAACGCTACGCAAAACAGCAACGGCATCTGGTTAAAGAGCGTCCAACCACCCTGGAGCAGCACATTCCAGCAATCAAACCAAAGATGGCCCGCAGTGGCCATCTCGCCAAAGATCGCCTCGGTGGTAAACAACGTACCCAGGCCGACGACGATTCCGGAAAATGCGAAAAGAATTGCAGGCGTGTACATTGCACCGCCGAAACGTTGTATCTTTTGCATCATGACGGGGAATCCCCCTCTCTTCATTCGGAGCGACTGCGGTTTTGGCTTCACTCGAGACCGCAGACGCGCCGTTTGCGTGTACCTCGTGCAATAGGACGGGTGGGACCGCTTCCCTGACTTCTTGCGTTTCTATTTTTATCATATCACTTATCTAGACAAGTTGGCATAAATACTACGGTCGGTAAACGGTTGATTATTGGCCGTAAACGGTATATGTCCAGTATTTCGCCTGTTAAATCTGACATAGTTGATGGCTGCATTTCAATTTTCTTTTCTACTTGTCTAGATGTGCTTGTCTATATCTATAGACATGCCTATACTTCATTACAACATTCACCGCCACGTTAAGGAGTCACCATGAAAAGCGCGGTCTTCTATGGAAAGCACGACCTCAGAGTCGAGGAATCGGCAAAGCCGGCCGTGGGCAGGCGCGACGTTCTGATCAACGTCAAAGCTTGCGGCGTCTGCGGTACCGACGTTCATATCTATGAAGGCGACAAGGGTGCAGCCGACGTTACCCCGCCCACGATCCTTGGTCATGAGTTTGCGGGCGTTGTCGAGGCCGTGGGCAGCGACGTCGCTGGCTTTAAACCGGGCGATCGCGTGTGCATCGACCCAAACCATCCCTGCGGCTGCTGCGAACCCTGCCGCGACGGAATCAACCACTACTGCGAGCATATGACCGGTTACGGCACCACTGTTAACGGCGGCTTTGCCGAGTACTGCTCCGTCGATATGCAGCAAGTCTACAAGTTGGGCGATCACACCAGCTTTGAGCAGGGTGCTATGACCGAGCCCGTCGCCTGCTGCCTGCACGGCATCGATATGTGCAACATCAAGCCCGGCAGCACAGTTGTCGTTATCGGCGGTGGCATGATCGGTCTGCTCATGATGCAGCTTGCTAAAAACGCCGGCGCCACCAAGGTTGTCTTGCTCGAGCCCGTCGAAGGCAAGCGCGAGGTTGCGCTCAAACTCGGCGCCGACCTGGCAATTGATTCCATCCACGAGGACGTCCCGGCCCGCCTGAAGCAAGAGGGCGTCGGCAACGTCGATGTCGTTATCGAGTGTGTTGGCAAGCCCGTCACCATCGAGCAGGCCATCCAGATCGCCGGCCACAAGGCTACGGTCATGATGTTCGGCCTCACCAAGCCCGATGAGACAATCACCGTCAAGCCCTTCGAGGTCTTCCAGAAGGAGCTTGTGCTTACCTCGTCCTACATCAACCCTTATACGCAGCGTCGCGCGCTCGAGCTCATCGACTCTGGCAGGCTCGACGTATCCTCGATGGTCGCCAAGGTGGCTTCCCTCGACGAACTCGGCGCCATCCTGTCAGACCCGGCCCTGCGCGCCATGGGTAAATATATAATCGACCCCAGCAAATAAATCGATTGACACCTGCGCGGACGGCCCTCATCCACCGCTCGCGCACCCAGCTCTAGGAGACCGTCATGGCGCGAGCCATCTTCCAAACTATTTATGACAACGTGAAGCAGTCGATTGACGACGGCACATACGCCTATCAGAGTTATCTGCCTTCGGAGACTGAGCTCACGCAGCTGTTTGACTGTTCGCGCATGACGGTCCGTCGCGCCATCTCGATGCTTGCGGCAGATGGTTACGTGCTCCCCCAGCAAGGCAAAGGCATGCGCGTCATTCGCAACATCAGTGACGAGACGAATCGTGGTGGCGGCGGACTCGAGACCTTTAAGGAAATCGCAGCCAGCCGAGGCTTTGAGCTCAAAACGGTTACCACTGTCTTTGAGCTCCTCGTCTGCAACAAGGCGCTCTCCAAGATTACCGGGTTTCCCGAAGGCTGCGAGCTCACGCGTGCCAAACGCATCCGTTATGCAGACGGACGGGCCGTGTGCTCCGACGACTCCTATTACCTAAGCTCACAGGTACCGGGGCTGACACCCGAGATTGTCAACGACTCGATCTATCGTTACCTCGAAGAAGACCTTGGCATTAAGATTGCCACGGGCAAACGCGATGTAACGATTGAGCATCCCACGCCCGAGGATGCACGCGTGCTCGATCTCGACGACTTTAACGCACTCGCCGTTGTACGCGGGCAGACCTACAACGCCGACGGTATCCTTATGGAATACACCGAGACAAAGCAGGTTCCCAGCTTCTTTTTACTCCACGAAACGGTCACCCGCCGCAATAACGGCAGCGAGACCCATCAGAGCAGCATGGGCTAACCATCTATTAGTTGCGGTGGAATAGTTCCTTGAATGGCCAGCTTAAGGGCAAAACAGGAACTATTCCACCGCAACTTTTTTGGCCGGTGAGACAGTACCTGTCCCACCGGTCATCATTTACGCTCTTTTAGCTAGTCCGCGAGCTTTTCTACCTGATCGAGCATCTTGTCAAGCTTGGCCTTTGCCTCAGCCTTGACCTTCTCAGCTTCTTCGTGAGCCTTCGCCTTCTGGGCGGCCTTTTCCTCGGCCTCGGGATCGACGACGACAAGGTTGGATGCATCATGCTCAACCAACTTAAGCGCATGCTCGGTGCACACCTTGACGCAGGCTCCGCAACCTAGGCAATACGTGGACTCCAGTGCAAAGCGACCGCTTCCCACCAAATCGCAGGCAAACGTGGGGCACACGTTGACGCACTCGCCGCACGACGTGCACTTGTCAAAATCGCATTCCGGCGTGCTCACCTGCATGTTCTGGGCAAGCTCGGGGTGGTTTTGCAACGTCGAGAGCACCAGTTGGCGCCCGTGCGTGAGCGAACGGCGACGCTTAGTCGTCGTGGTGCCGCACATGGTGTTGAGCGTGCGCTCCAGCTGGGCAATCTGATGGCGATGAGCCTTGAGCTTTTGCGTCACCGAGGCCAGCGCCGCCGTCGCCGGATTGAGCTTGGTCACCGTCAGGCCCGTGGTGCGGGCAATCTTTTCCATGTACTCCTTGCGCTCGTACTCGCGAAGCTTATGGCACTTGAGGCTCTTGGGGTCGACCTCAAGGCCCATACCCGTGCCAGACCACTCCTCGGCCTTCGCAATCGCCTCGCCCAGAATGTCCTCACCGCCGGTGTTGCGGCATTTATCGCACACGCCCAACGGCAGGTACACGCTCACGTTGGGATAGTCGGCCAGTACTGAGAACCAGGTCTCGGCCGTAATATCGCCCACGCAGGCAACGACGACCTCGTTTTCGCGCGGCATGCGCTTAAGGGCGCGCGTGCAGGTGACGTAGGCGGTCTCGTGGCTCGTAGCCGCCGAGACAATGTCGTCGTAAAGGTTTTTGGGCGCCAGGCGCGGCGAGATGATCGCCTCGGTCGGACAGGCAGCGGCGCACAGGCCGCACTTGCGACAGGAGTCGAGGATCTCGATGGCGTCTTCCTCGACCTCGATAGCGTTGACAGGGCACACGTCCATGCACGCGGTGCAGCCGCTCTTTTCGTTTTTGCAGGTCAGGCACGGAATGGTGTTGCCGCGCGGGCGCTCCTTGTAGTCGGCAGGATTCCACTGCGGCGCCGACGGATCGAGTGCATCGGTCACGCCGCCAAGCGGGTTTTTAAGAAAGTCGAAACCCTTGCTGATCTCGATAATGTCATCAAACAGATCGTGTTCCTGCGCCATGCGCGGCCCCTCCCTGAGCAGTGCAAACAAGCAAGAGATAATGATACGCTATCGGCCCACGCCTCGGGCAAATTACACGCGGCGCACCTTTGAGGCAAATAGTCTACGGCCTATCGCCGCCTCGATTACACAAGGCCAATCAAGTGCCAAGCTATGCCTCGCGCATGAGCTGCACGAGCTTTTGTTTGGTCATCTTGGCCTGCTCGTTGGCCATGTTGCGTTCGTTTCTAAAGACCGCATTTGCAACACCCTGCAGATCGCCATCGGAAATCACGCTGCACGGACCGTCCATCGACGCCGCCGTGGGGCATACGCACAACGACAACTCGGCATAAAACGCAACGGCCTTGGCGATATCGAGCATCTTGCCGCCGCCAATACCCACCACCATGTCGCAATACTCGGCCTGGGCTTCCTTAGCCATTTCGACAACGGCCTCTTCCGTACACGGACCGTCATAAATCTTAAAGAACGGCTCGCTTAGATCTTCGTCCAGAAATCCATCGACGATCTGCCTGCACAGCAGATCCTCGGTGCCCTGGTCAAACAAGACATAGGCAGCGCAGCCCAACCATGACAAATACTTGCCTTGACGCGACAGTTCGCTCGGCCCCTGAACATACCGGCCGGGACCGCCATAAACCATGGGAAGCGCCATACGAGAATCCGCCCTTCATCAAACAACGATTGGTGCAAAGTAACCTTGCCCCTTTGCACCATAGCAAAAAGGGGCAAAGCCATCTGCTGGCTTTGCCCCTTCCTTAGCTTGATTTACTCATCCATGAGATAGTAGTGGCCCAGTGCGTCTGCACCCAGAATGGCGTTTGCGACCATCTCGGGCGTCACCTCAAACGGCATGTTGCACATGGTGTCCTCGGGCGCGCACGCGGCCTCGGCAACAATCATGGCCTTCTCGCGCGTAAGCTCGGCAACGCCAAGTTCCTTCATCGTGACCGGCAGACCCAGCTCAATGCAGAAGCCCAAGACTTCCTCGAGCTTCTCGGTCGGGGCATCCTCGAGTACCAGCTGGACGATGGTGCCGAAGGCGACCTTCTCGCCGTGATACATGCTGTGGCACTCGGGCAGCATCGTCAGACCATTGTGGATGGCATGAGCAGCGGCAAGGCCCGAGCTCTCAAAGCCAATGCCCGAAAGCAGCGTATTGGCCTCGATGATGTGCTCGACGGCAGGCGTGAGCGCGCCCTTCTCCAGCGCGACCTTGGCCTTGACGCCATCGGCCATAAGCGTCTCGTAGCAGAGCTTGGCGAGCGCCAGACCGGCCATTCCGCCCTTGCCGCCGGCGCAGGTGCCGCCGTCGGCATCGTGCGTCGCCTGAGCCTCGAAATAGGTTGCGAGCGCATCGCCCATACCGGAAATCGTCAGGCGCACCGGGCTCGCCGCGATAACCGTCGTATCCATAAGGACGATATTGGGGTTTGCCTTAAGGAAGAGGTACTTGTCGAACTGGCCGTCATCGGTATAAAGAACCGAAAGCGCCGAGCACGGGGCGTCGGTCGAAGCAATGGTGGGGCAAATGATAACCGGGGATTCCAGGTAATAGGCAACGGCCTTCGCGGTGTCGAGGATCTTGCCGCCACCGACGCCGACGATGATGTCGCAACCGTTGTCGCGAGCGAGCGCAACCAGGCGATCGACCTCGCCCTTGGAGCACTCGCCGTTAAAGTCCTCAAACAGCAGCTCGGCCTTAGCCTCGGCAAAGCCGCCCTCGATCTTGGCACCGACGCGCTTCTTGCCCGAAGGCGTCACGATGACGAGGGCCTTAGCGCCAAGCGGCTCGACATAGGAGCCGAGCTTGGCGAGCTCGTCCGGACCCTGGATGTACTTGCTGGGGCTATTGAAAATTGCAGCCATAACTATCCCATTCTCTAAAAAAGAAAGGGGCTCCGTACGGATACGTGCGGAGCCCCTCGTTACGATAACAAGAGTCGATTAGAAATCGATGTCGGTGTCGTAGTAGCAGGCCTTGAGGATCTTCTCGAAGTCGGCAGCCTTGGTCTCACGCGGGTTCTCGGGCGTGCAGGCGTCCTGCTCGGCGTTCGCGGCGATCTCGGGCAGCTTGGCGAGGAACTCCTCCTCGGAAACCATCTGCGGGTTCTCGGCGTCGACCTTCACGCCACCATTCGCGTAATCCTTGATGGACTGCGGAATGTTGAGCTGGTCGTTGAGGTCGCGGATCTTCTGGACGAGCGCAGCGATGAGCTCCTCGTTGGTCTCGCCGGGAAGGTGCAGAATCTCCTTGGCCACGTAAGCGTAACGCTCGGCAGCACGGGGATCCTTGGAGTTCCACTGGATGACCTTGCCCAGGTACATGGCGTTAGCGGCACCGTGGATGATGTGGCCGTTCTCGAAGGCAGCACCGGTCTTGTGAGCCATGGAGTGAACGATGCCGAGCAGGCCCGAGGAGAAGGCGATACCGGCGATGCATTGAGCCTCGTGCATGTGCTGACGGGCCTCATGGTCGCCAGCATAGGACTTGGGCAGCCACTCGACGATCTCGCGGATGCCGTGCAGAGCGTTGGCGTCGGTGAACATAGAGGCGCAGGTGGAAACGTAGGCCTCCATGCAGTGGGTCAGAGCATCCATGCCGGTGTGAGCGCACAGCTTGGCGGGCATGGTGTAGGTGAGCTCGGGGTCGACGATGGCGACATCAGGGGTGATGTTGAAGTCGGCCAGCGGGTACTTGATGCCCTTGGCGTAGTCGGTAATGACGGAGAACGCGGTGACCTCGGTAGCGGTGCCGGAGGTAGAGGAGATGGCGCAGAAATGAGCCTTCTGACGCAGCTCAGGGAAGCTGAACGGCTGGATGATGTTGTCGAAGGACTCCTCGGGATACTCGTAGAAGACCCACATGGCCTTAGCGGCATCGATGGGCGAGCCGCCACCGATGGCGATAATCCAGTCGGGCTCGAACTCGCGCATAGCGGCTGCGCCCTTCATGACGGTCTCGATGGAGGGATCGGACTCGACGCCCTCGAACAGCTTGACCTCCATGCCGGCCTCTTTGAGGTCGGCCTCAACGTCCTGCAGGAACCCGCCGCGGCGCATAGAGCTGCCGCCAGAAACGATGATGGCCTTCTTACCCTTGAGGTTCTTCACCTCGTGGCGAGCGCCCTCACCAAAGTACAGATCGCGAGGATTGGTAAAACGTCCCATACTGTGCCTCCTAAACAAGCCCCTCTTAGACTTGCGTATATAACGGAGCACCCAATTGGCTCCGTTAGGACCGGTTTGCGCGTTGCCGGCGATGACAATGCGCGATGTCTAAACGTCTCAACGCTCAGACAAACACTATTTTACCGTTCTGGTTGGTCAGTTATTCACCTAAAGCCGCCAATGATGAAACGTTTTTTCTATCCCTGAAGACCCTTGTGCGGCATTCATACTCCCAAGCTGGGCAAACGTTTTATCAAGGTTGACTACATATCCCGGGCAGGACGGTGCCCTTCCAAAATATGCACCGTTCGCCGCCAAAAATCGACCGTTTGCGGCACCGTGATACCACTCGGTCGTCCAAGGTGCCGACATTTGTGCGACATCCGTCTTCGTGGTGCAAAGGTGCAAGTCCAAGTGCGGCACCCCCGGTGTGCCACATGCGGGTAAACTAGAACCTTATATAGAAACATTTGAACCCTAACCGCAGCAAAGGAGGCCCCATGGCATTCGATCCCATTCAAGAGGATTGCCATCGCCTCGTTCTTGAGGCCTTGCGCCGCGACAATATCCCGCTCACCGACGGTGCCGCCGTAGAGCGTCTGATGGAACAATTCACCCGCAACCCCGCACCGCTCATCGTGCACGACCGCGACCGCGCCGGGCATCTGATTGCCAAGGTGGTCGAGGCTGTCGACTACCGCATTCCCTTTATCCCTGACGATACCCAGGCAGAGCAAGAAGAAGCCGCAGCCGAGAACATGCTCCGCGAGGCGGCCGCACTCGATCCGGCCAACTGGGATGCCCAGCGCATGCTGACGGCACTCACCGCCGAATCCAACGAGGAATACGTGCAGTATCTGGTGTCCAAGTGCGACGAGGTGGAGCACGATCTGGCGCTCAAGATCGCCTCGGCGCAGGACCCCTACGAGCGCGAGGCCGCAGGCGACCTTATGCGCCGCCCCTACCTGCGCTGGCTTGCCGCCTTGGCATCGCGTTCGCTCATTAGCGGACGCTACCGCATGTCGCTCGAAGCCGCGAATCGCAGCTTGGACTTTGCGGCCAACGACCCCGCTGGTGTCCGCCACACCGCGATGCTCGCCATGGCAAAGCTCGAATACCCCGCCGAGGAGCTCAAGCGCTTTCGCTCCGCTCACTCCGTGCCGTACCTCGCGAATACCCCGCTGCGCCGCCGCCCCAAAGATGCAGAGCGTGACTTGGACCCGTGGACGCTCATCGCGCTGATGAGCGCTGCCTGGCGCGAGCTGGACTACGAGGGTGCCGAACACTACCTGCGTATCCTTGTGCGTTCGTGTCCGCACGCGGCCGAGGCACTCTACTTCCAAACCGAGTTTCCCGATGGCGTCTATGCCCGCGTCAACGTGGGTGTGGGCTCCACCGACGAGCTCGTCCTTGCACTGTCCGAGGCGACGCCGGTACTGCAGGAGGGCCTGGGCGCTCCCGACAACGCCAGCTTTGCCGCCTGGGTCGCCACCAACGACATCGTGCGTTCCCAGATCGACGAGCGCATCCTGCGCGCAGCCGAGCAGGGGCTTCCATTTAAGGGAGGGGACCTCTAATGGATCCGAGCGTCTACATCCCCGCCTACCTGGAGCGCACCTATCTGGCGTCGCACCCCGAGCTCACCGATGCAGCACGCGAGCTTGTCCATAACGACATTAGCGCGAATCCCCAAAAGTATGCGCAGTCCGAGCATGCCCAGGCGCTGCTGTCCTACGCCGGTGTTCATCGCCACCTGCTCGACGAGCTCCATCGCATCGAGGACATGGGCAGTGACGAGGAGTTTGAGCAGACGCGCAATCGCCTGTTCGACGACATGCGCGATGAGCTGCTCAAGATCGTCCGCATCGATGCGTATGTCCTCGACGCGCAGCTGCTCGCCATCATCCTGGCCGACACACCCGTCGACGCCTGCCTGGGCGACCTGATGAAGCTCGAGGCGACCACGGCCGATTACCTGCAGCAAAGCGTGCCCGGGTTCGACATGGAAGCCCCGCACTACTGGGCCAATAATGTTTTGGCCGACGGTGTCACCGCAACAGACCTTACCGTGAGCGAGCCGGCTCTTATCGGGTGGCTTCACACACTCGAGGCCATCTCGCAGCTGTGCATGGCGAGCGCCCGCTACCGTGCTGCCGCCAACTACGCCCGCCGTGTTCTTAAGGCAGAAGGCTATCCCACCCGAGCTGCAGGCACCGTGCTACTCGCCCTCGCTCGCTTGGAAGACGAGGACGGCTTTTTTACCCTGGCCCACCAGCTCGAGGAAGAGATCGGGGCTGACGCACTCGAGAACTCTCCTTGGTATCTGCTCGCCCGCACGATTCTGCTGTTCAAAACAAACAAGATGCGCCCGGCGAAACGCGCGCTGCGTGAGTTTGCCAACCGTTGCGAGGGCGGTGCATTTTTCTTACTGAACCCCATGTACCAGACACCGTACCTTCCCTGCCGGCCCGAGCCACGCGATCCCTGGGACCTTCCGCACCAGGCCGTTTGGGAAGCGGACGGTATTATCTCGGACACTCCCGACTTTGCCCCCTGGGCCAACGCCTGCGAAGATGTATCGCAGCTTGCCCAGGAATTTGCGCGCCGCTACGGATTTTAGTGACGCACTCGACCCGACCATGTCGTTTACGTTAGGAACGGTTTCATGAACCTCCGCTCATCTCTTGCCTGCACCTCGAGCGATATCGCTCGCTGGGGACTGCGCTCTGTCCTCAAACGCCAGGGCGGCGTACTCCCCGGCCGCATCGCCATGAAGATCGATCCCGAGTTGCTAAGCGACCTCGCTGGCCTTGTCGACCGCAGCGTGGTGATTACGGGTACTAATGGCAAGACCACCACCTCCAACCTCATCGCCGACGCCATTGCCGCCAGCGGCGCCACCGTGGTATGCAACCGCGCCGGCAACAACATGGAGCCGGGCGTGGTGGGCGCACTGCTCGAGGCGCGCAGCGGCCTCAAGCGAGTCGGCGGCGGCAAGCGCGTGGGCGTTTTTGAATGCGATGAGCTTTACACCGTACGCGTTCTGCCCAAGCTCAAGCCGACGTACTTCGTGCTGCTCAACCTGTTCCGCGACCAGCTAGATCGCTATGGCGAGATCGATCACACCCAGGAGGTCATCGCCCACGCGCTGGAGCTTTCACCGGCAACGACGCTCATCTACAACGCAGACGACCCGCTGTGTGCCGCGATCGCCGCGCGCGTTCCCAATGCAAGCATTGCCTTTGGCATCGACGGCGCCACCGACACCGAATCCGACCGCATTAGCGACTCGCGTTTTTGCTCACAGTGCAACGCGCCGTTGGAGTACGACTATGTGCAGTACGGACAGCTTGGCGCATACCATTGTCCCTCGTGCGGCTGGGCCCGCCCCGGGCTTGTCCGTCGCGTGACGGGCGTGGAGCTCGGCTGTGACGGCTACAGCTTTGACTTGAACTTTGGACCCGATGCCGACGCACCTGCCACGCACATCGCCACGCGCTATAACGGCCTGTACATGGTCTACAACGTAGCCGCAGCCTTCTTCGCCGCCCACGAGCTGGGCGTGGACGCGGCGCATCTGCAGCCCACGCTCGACGCCTACGTGCCAGCAGGTGGTCGCATGGGCCGTTGGAATATCGCCGGCCGAACCGTCGAGGCCAACCTGGCCAAGAATCCCGTAGGCTTCGATCGACAAATCCAGTCCATCAAGACGGCAGGCGGCAGACTCTGCGCTTTCTTCCTCAACGACAATGATGCTGACGGCCACGATGTATCGTGGATCTACGACGTCGACTTTGAGCGCATCGCCGACACAACGGGGCTTGTCGCCTTTGCCGGCGGCACGCGCGCGCACGACATGCAGGTACGCCTCAAGTACGCCGGCATCGATGCCACGATTATCTCGAATATCGAGCAGGCGATCGGTGCCGTTGCGGATGAAGCCGCCGGCGACACTTTCTATGCCGTCGCCAACTACACGGCCTTTCCGCCGCTGGTAAAGGAGCTCGACGGACTGAAGGGTACCACCGCCGACGCTGTTGCCGGGCGCGCCGTGGCCCGCGCCGATGGCAACGCCATCCCTTCCGCCGTCGCGCCAGTCAATCTTTCGCGCCCGTTGCGCATCGTCTACCTATACCCCGATGCTCTCAACCTCTATGGCGACGGCGGCAACGTCATCGCCCTCGAGCGCCGCTGCGCCTGGCGCGGCATCCCCGCGCGTGTGGACGAGGTCCGCATGGGCGAGAAGCTCGATCTCACCGACGCCGATATCGTCATGATGGGCGGTGGCTCCGATCGCGACCAGCTGGCCGTGGCGCACGAGCTGCTCGCTCAAAAAGACAAGGTCGCGGCCTATGTTGAGGACGGCGGCTCGCTGCTTGCCATCTGTGGCAGCTATCAGCTGCTCGGCCGTTCATACTACATGGGTGAAGATCGCATTGAAGGTCTGGGTGTCATTTCCGCCGAGACCGTACGCGGCTCCGACCGCCTGATCGGCAACGTCGCCGTCAAGACCGACCTGGCACCCGAGCCCTTTGTGGGATTCGAGAACCACGGCGGCCGCACGCTTTTGGACGCCAATGCCATGCCGCTCGGAACGTCCGTCGTCACGGGCACCGGCAACAACGGCGACGATGGCTTTGAGGGTCTGATCTACAAGGGCGTCATCGGCACGTACCTGCACGGACCAGCGCTACCCAAGAACCCCGAGCTCGCCGACTGGCTCATCGCCCACGCCCTCGAGTGCCGCGGCGATGCGCAGGCCACAGCCCTGCTGCCGCTCAAGTCCCTCGACGACACCTACGAGCACGCCGCCCACGACGCCGCCATGAAGCTCCTCCCCTAACGCCCCGCCACCACAAAGGGGACAGTGAACTGCGCCCCGAAACTTGGACTGAACAAATAGCGACTACGCCGCAAGGGCCC
>OLQB01001162.1_pt1 | contig 19085 bp, 16 predicted proteins | sample 1672681 | NCBI WGS metagenome assembly OLQB01 (sample SAMEA3136713, study PRJEB25190) | human gut metagenome | reverse complement strand
CTGAATTCAATGCAATGGACACCGCCGCCTTCAAGGGCGTGTGGGTATTCTGCGAGCAGCGCGAGGGCGAGATCCAGTCCATCAGCTATCAGCTGCTGAGCGAGGGCCGCAAGCTGGCCAATGACCTGGGCGTTGAGCTGGCAGGCGTTGTCATGGGCAGCGGCCTGGCCGAGGCTGACCTCAAGACGCTGGGCGGCTACGGCGCTGACCGCGTTTACAACATCGACAGCCCCCTGCTGAAGGACTACACCACCGATGGCTATGCCAAGGCGCTGTGCGACCTCATCATGGACAAGAAGCCCGAGATCATGCTGATCGGTGCGACCAACCTGGGCCGCGACCTCGGCCCCCGCTGCGCAGCCCGTCTGCACACCGGTCTGACCGCCGACTGCACCCATCTGGACGTCGATGTCGAGAAGTACAAGAACTTCCTGCGCACCACCTCCAACATTGATGTGGACAACACCAAGTTTGAGGAGAACACCAACCTGAAGATGACCCGCCCCGCTTTCGGCGGCCACCTGATGGCTACCATCATCTGCCCGCGCTTCCGCCCGCAGATGTCCACCGTCCGCCCCGGCGTCATGCAGATGCAGGCGTTCGACCAGGCCGGTGCTGACAAGGTCGTCGTCGAGAACGTCACTCCCGCTCTGACCGCGGACGACGTCCATGTTCAGGTGCTCGACATCAAGAAGAGCGCCGAGAAGCTCGTTGACCTGATCGGTGCCGACGTTGTCGTCTCCGTGGGCCGCGGCATCTCCGCTGACCCCGAGAAGGGCATCAAGCTGGCCGAGGAGCTGGCTGAGGCTCTGGGCGGTGTTGTCGGTGCTTCCCGCGCCGTCACCGATGAGGGCTGGCTGTCTGCCGATCATCAGGTCGGTCAGACCGGCAAGACCGTGCATCCCCGCATCTACGTTGCACTGGGCATCTCCGGTGCCATCCAGCATGTTGCCGGTATGCAGGATTCCGAGAACATCATCGCCATCAACAAGAACGAGAACGCCCCCATCTTCGATGTTGCCACCTACGGCATCGTCGGCGATCTGTACAAGGTCGTTCCCGAGCTCATCAAGGAGATCAAGGCCGCCAAGGCTTGATTCCCGCCCGTAATCAACAAGAGCCGTGCCCCGCAAAGGGCACGGCTCTTTGTTTTTTTGTATCGCTCAGTCTGCCACAGCCGGGGCGGTCAGCAGCTCCGGCGGCAGCTCACTCTCGTCCTCATTGACGAGGGAATCATCGACATCAAATGTCGCACCAAAGGCCTTTGCGGCAGCATCCGCCACCAGATCGGCATCGACCAGCTCACTGTCTGCCATGACATACAGCAGCTTATCATCAAAGCTGACCACGCGGGCCTTATCTGCCTCCACGCAGACCCACTTGCGCATACTGATGTTTTCCTCCATCGAATCGGCGATCTCGCGTGCATCGGCCTTGTCCTTGAGGCGCAGCAGCACCAGGCTGTACGCCTGGCTTCCGGTCATCGGCTCACTGACTACTGCGGCATCCACCTTGTCCACATTGTCCGCGGTCAGCCCCGCCAGATAGCCGTACCAGCTCTCGTCGGTCAGGTCGATGGCCACCGTCTCCATGCCCATCAGATCAACCGGCTGGACGCTATAAATAGCATCCACCATCTCGCTCAGCTCCGCGTCCGGCTGCGGCTCGGCGGTCTCACCGGTATCCTCACCGTCAACGCTGAACTCCGGGTCCAGCTCCGCGCCTTCCTCAGGTCTTGTGGCAGGTTGGTTCGCAAGATCGTTGCTGTCAGCCTTTTGACTGCCGCAGGCAGACAGGAACAGGGCGGTCAGCAGGGCTGTTGCAAAAAGCAGCTTTTTCATCGTAAAATTCCTTTCTCGGTCAGAATATTCTCGGGCGCAAAGCGCGCGTCCCAGTCGTCGCAGGGCAGCTCGTCCAGCAGCAGGGCCTCGGGGCAGAGCAGCAGCCCCGCTCCCTTATAGTGTGCCAGAAATCGGTCATAATACCCGCCGCCGCGCCCCAGCCGGACCCCGTCGCGGCTGGCGGTCAGGCAGGGGACAAGGGCCAGCGCCGCGGCGTATCCCGCCGGGTCGGCGGCGGGCAGGTCGGCGGGCGGTTCCTGAATGCCGAACGCCCCGGGCCGCAGCAGGCGCAATGCCGGTATCTCCACCCAGTCCATCTCGGTTTTGCTCCGCACGCGGGGCAGCAGCAGGCGCTTGCCGTCGGCCAGCGCGCGTCTTAGTATTTCCGCCGTGTCCGGCTCATCCGGCATGGCCGCAAAGGCCAGCACTGCCCCGGCACTCTGCCATTGCGGCAGGCTGAACAGCGCCTGCGCCATACCGCGGCCCACAGCCGCCATATCCAGTTCCGCGCGCCGGGCCTTGGCCCATGCGCGGGCTTCGCGTTTTGTCACTCTGCACACCACCTTCCGGGCTATCATACCATATCTGCCCTCCACTTAACAAGACGGAAAAGCCGTCCTGTTGTTACAGCAGCGACAAAATTTTTCCGCCATCTTGCCCGGCGCAGTGAAATAGAGTATAATATATCCTGTATCGCTATGTATTAGACTTATGAAATATAAAAAGGAGATTCCAAACCATGAGCAAGTTCAATTTCATCAAGACCGATATTCCTGACGTGCAGATCATCGAGCCGACTGTTTTTGGCGATGACCGCGGCTATTTTATGGAGACCTACCAGATCGACGAGTTCGCCGCAGCGGGCATCGACAAACCCTTCGTGCAGGATAACCAGAGCCGCTCCACCAAGGGCGTGCTGCGCGGCCTGCACTTCCAGACCAAGCACACCCAGGGCAAGCTCGTCCGCGTGACCCTGGGCGAGGTGTTCGACGTCGCCGTCGACTGCCGCCCCAACAGCAAGACCTTCGGCAAGTGGGTGGGCGCAACGCTGTCCGCCGACAACAAGAAGATGCTCTGGATCCCCGAGGGCTTCGCCCACGGCTTTGTCGTGCTGTCCGATGTGGCCGAGTTCTGTTACAAGTGCACCGATGTCTACGACCCCACCGCCGAGGGCGGCATTCCCTACGATGACCCGACGGTCAACGTGCAGTGGCCCGACTGCGGCTGCGAGCACAAGACCAGCGCCAAGGACAAGGAGCACACCCCGTTTGCCGCCCAGAAGTTCGAATATTTTGAGAAATATTGAGGGTAAACCGTGCAGAAACTGAAAGACACCTTCGCAGGCTTCTGGAAATACCGTTACCTGCTGCAAAACCTGATTTCCCGTGATTTCAAGCTGAAATACCGCCGCAGCGTGCTGGGCGTGGCGTGGAGCGTGCTGAATCCGCTGCTGACCTGTCTGGTCATGTGGGCCGTGTTCGGTGCGCTGTTCAACCAGCGCGGTCAGGGCATCGAGGACTTTCCGCTGTTCCTTATCATCGGCCAGCTGATGTTCAACTTCTTCCGCGAGAGCACGACCATGGCCATGGAGAGCGTGCTGAAGAACGGCCCGCTGCTGCGCAAGGTCTATATTCCCAAATACATCTTCCCGCTGGAAAAGTGCTGCTTTGCGCTCGTCAACTTCTTTTTCAGCCTCGTGGCGCTGTTTATCGTCGCGCTGTTGACCTGGTCGCACATCTCGATCGGGACTGTGCTGCTGGCCATTTATCCCCTTGTGATGCTGTTTATTTTCAGTCTGGGCATCGGGCTGATTTTGTCCACGCTCTACGTTTTTGTGCGTGACATCATGCATATCTGGGAGGTCTTTTGCACACTGCTTGTCTACGGCAGCGCCATCTTCTACGACCCGCGCCAGATGGAAAGCTGGATGCAGTACGTCATCAACCTGAACCCCATCTACTGGTACATCACCGCCGTGCGTTCCTGCGTCATGTGGGGCGAGGGGCTGACCCCCAACATGGTATTGATTCCGTTCCTCTGTGCCGCGCTGAGCCTGGGCCTCGGCATCTGGGTGTTCAAAAAGAATCAGGACAAGTTCGTCCTGTACATGTAAGGGGGCATCGAAATGGCAGAGCAGAAACCCATCATCTCCATCGACCATGTTTCGATGCGCTTCAACCTCTCCAAGGAAAAGCACGAAAGCCTGAAAGAGTACTTCGTCGCGCTGCTGCACGGCGGTGTGCGGTTTGACGAGTTCTTCGCGCTGGACGATGTATCGTTTGATATTATGCCCGGCGATTTCTACGGCCTCATCGGCCTGAACGGCAGCGGCAAGTCTACGCTGCTGAAAGTGATTTCCGGCGTCTACAAGCCCAGCGCCGGCAAGGTCACGGTCAACGGTACGATTGCGCCGCTGATCGAATTGGGCGCGGGCTTTGACATGGACCTGACCGCACGGGAAAACATTTATTTAAACGGCACCGTGCTGGGCTACACGCCCAAGTACATCGACTCAAAGTTCGACGACATCGTCGAATTCAGCGAATTGCAGGAGTTTCTCGACGTGCCGCTGAAAAACTACTCCTCCGGCATGGTCGCGCGTCTGGCGTTCGCCGTGGCAACGATAACGAAGCCCGACATCCTGATTGCCGACGAGATCCTGTCCGTCGGTGACTTCCTGTTTCAGGAGAAGTGTGAAAAGCGCATGGCCGAGCTGCTGTCCGGCGGCACGACGGTCATTCTGGTCAGCCACTCCATTGACCAGATCGAGCGTATGTGCAACAAGGTAGCCTGGCTCGACCACGGCCATCTGCGCCGCATCGGCGCGACGAAGGAAATTACCGCCGAGTACCGAAGGTTCGAGAAAAAGGACGCCATGCCGGCCAAAGTCACCGAGGAATAAGCTATGTCCGAGAACACGAAACCAAACAACGAGCGCCCTGCCGACCTGGCCGTACAGGACAGCGTCGGCGGCATGGCGCGGCGGCTTTTGAACCCCGCCCACCTGCGAGACCTCGCGGGGCGCAGCGTCAAAACCCTGCGGGAGCAGGGGGCCGAGCAGCTCTGGCGCGATGTGAAATTCCGCGTCGGGCTGGCGATGCACCACGACGACTGGCGGCACCGCGCCGACATTCCGCTGCGCCGGGAGCTGAAGGCCCAGCGCGCCGCGCACCTGCAGGGGCCGAAGATCAGCATCATCGTGCCGCTGTACAACACGCCCGCCAAGCTGTTTGACGAGATGCTGCAAAGCGTCATCAGGCAGACCTACACAAACTGGGAATTGGTGCTGGTGGACGCATCCGACGCCGACAAGCGGCTGGAGCGCCGTCTGCCCAAGGCTGTGCCCGGCACGATTGTGTATGAGCCGATTGAAAACGGCGGCATTGCCCTCAACACGACCCGCGGATTTGCGCTGGCGCACGGCGAGTACATCACGCTGCTGGACCACGACGACGTGCTCTACCCGAACGCGCTGTTCGAGGTTGTGCAGACGATACAAAACACCGGAGCGGATTTTGTCTATAGTGATGAAATCGTTCTCTCCGCCGATTTGAAGGAGCTGGGCGGCTACCACTTCAAGCCCGACTTTGCGCCCGACTACCTGCGCGGGGTCAACTTTATCACGCATCTGGCGGTGTTCAGCCGTCCGCTGCTGGACGCGGCGGGCGCGTATGAGTCGAAGGAGTTTGACGGTGCGCAGGACCATGATTTGATCCTGCGCCTGACAGAAAAAGCACAGCGCATCGAGCATATCAAGAAGGTGCTCTACATCTGGCGTGCCGCGGCCGGCTCCACCGCCGCGGGCATGGAGGCCAAGCCCTACGCCGTCGCGGCGGGGGAGCGCGCCATCGACGCGCAGCTCAAGCGTCTCGGTCTGCCGGGCCACGCCATGGCCGTGCCCGACGCGCCCGGCGCATTTCAGGTGCGGTACGAGCTAACCGGCCATCCGAAGATCAGCGTACTGATCCCCAGTAAAGACCACATTGACGACCTGGACCGCTGCTTGACGAGCCTGTACAAAAACGCGGGGTATGACAATTTTGAGGTCATCGTCATCGAGAACAACTCCACCGACCCGGCAACGTTTGCCTATTACGAGACACTGCCCAGCCGCTTTGCCGACTGCCGCGTCGTCTACTACAAGGGCGCATTCAACTTCTCGGCCATCAACAACTTCGGCGCGACGTTCGCCGAGGGCGAGCACCTGCTGCTGCTCAACAACGACATTGAGGTGTTGTCGTCCGACTTCCTGCGCGAGCTGCTCAGCTACAGCCAGCGCCCCGATGTGGGTGCGGTGGGTGCCAAGCTCTACTACCCCGACGACACGATCCAGCACGCGGGCGTGCTGATGGGCATCAACGGCAGCGCGGGCCACAGCCACAAGAGCTACCCCCGCACCGCCGTAGGTGACATGTACCGCTTGGTCACGACGCAGAATTATATGGCCGTGACGGGTGCCTGCCTGATGACAAAAGCATCGCTCTACCGCGCATTTAGCGGGCTGGACGAGGAAAAGTTTGCCGTCGCCTACAACGATGTGGATTATTGCTTAAAGCTGTGGCAGAAGGGGCTGTTGAACGTTTACACCCCGCGCGCCGAGGCCTATCACTACGAGAGCAAGAGCCGCGGCCTTGATACCTTAAGCGAGAACGCCAAGCGGTATGAGCGCGAAAAAGCGAATTTCTACGCGAAATATCAGCAGTATATCGACAATTACGACCCCTATTACAACCCCCATTTCAACAACCTGTTTGAGAATTTCGGGTTGAAGTGATGGAAACCGTATTGCCGAAGCGCAAGTCTCACCATTTGCAGGGTTACGATTACAGCCAAAACGGCGCCTATTTTATCACAATATGCACGCACCAACGCAGAATGTTGTTTGGCCCGAACCGGGCTCCCGTAGGGGCGGATTCCATATCCGCCCGCATGGCGGCGCGCGTTTTCCGGGAGATCATCGGCCAATATCCGGCGGTCCATTGCCGTTATTTTGTGGTGATGCCCAATCATTTTCACGCGTTGGTCGAGATTGAACGGGCACGGGCGGATATGGAATCCGCCCCTACGATTATCAGCATCGTGCAGGCGTTCAAACGGTATTCTACCGTCGAGTACATCCGTCTTGTCAAGCGCGGGCAAACCGCACCGTTCGATAAGCACCTTTGGCAGCGTTCCTTTCACGACCACGTCATCCGCAATGAAACCGATTACCGCATGATTGCGGAATACATTCAATCCAACCCCCGCCTTTGGCACAAAGACTGCTTTTATGAGGAGCCATCCCATGAGCCTTGAAACGAAACGCATCAAAGAACTGTTCGGCTATGCGCGGACGCTGACGAAAGAACAGGGCGTCGGCGTCATGGCCGGGCGGGCTGTCGGCTTTTTTAAGCGGCGGTTCTTCGGCAAACGTGCGCGGTATCTGCCGTCGAAGCAGACGCTGGAGGCCCAGCGTGCCGACGCAGCCGCCCGCGCCGACGGCTGGCCGACCATCAGCATCCTGACGCCGCTGTACAACACACCGCCGCAGTTTTTGCAGCAATTTTTGGACAGCGTGCAGGCCCAGACCGCGCCGAACTGGCAGCTGGTTCTGGTGGACGCCAGCGACGGTGCCCACCCCGACGTGGGCGAGACAGTCCGCACCCGCGCCGCGCAGGACAAGCGCATCGTCTACGCCAAAATCGAGAACAAGGGCATTGCCGCCAATACGAACGAGGCCGCGAAGCTCGCAGCGGGTGAGTATCTGGCCCTTGCCGACCACGACGACATGCTCGCGCCTCATGCCGTCTATTGCATGAGCAAAGCGCTGGCCGAGAGCGGCGCGGCGTTTGCCTACAGCGACGAGGCCCTGTTCGAGAAAACGCCCGAGCACCCGCGCGTCGGCCACTTCAAGCCCGACTATGCGCCCGAGTACCTGATGGCCGTCAACTACATCTGCCATCTGGCCGTGTTCAAAAAATCGCTGTTCGACGCCGTCGGCGGTGAGCGCCCGGCCTGTGACGGTGCGCAGGATCACGACTTATTCCTGCGTCTCATCGACGAAATGCAGCGCCGTGACCCCGCAGCCAAGCCGCTGCACATCCCGCAGGTGCTGTATTACTGGCGCGTGCACGCGGCGTCCACCAGCGGCGGCACGGCGGCCAAGCCCTATGTGGAAAAGGCTGCGCAAAAGGCCGTGGCCGACCATCTGGCCGCCACAGGGCGGCAGGGCAGGGTGGAGCCGGGCAAATTCCCGGGCACCTGCCATGTGGTGTGGGACATTCCCGAGCCGCAGCCGCTCGTGTCAATTTTGATTCCCAACAAGGACCACACCGACGATTTGGAAAAATGCCTGCACAGCATCTACGCCAAAACGACCTACGAGAATTTCGAGGTCATCGTCATTGAGAACAATTCCACCGACCCGGCCACAGCGGCCTACTACAAAAAACTGCCGGAGCGGTATGACCGCGCGCGGGTCGTGACTTACAAGGGCGGCTTCAACTTCAGCCGCATCAACAATTTTGGCCGCAGGTACGCGGCGGGCAAGTACCTGCTGCTGCTCAACAATGACGTCGAGGTCATCAACGGCGACTGGCTCACCCAGATGGTGGGCGAGTGCAGCCAGCCCGGCGTCGGCCTCTGCGGGGCAATGCTCTACTATCCCGACGACACGATCCAGCACGCCGGCATCATCACGGGGCTGGGCGGCTACGCCGGGCACAGCCACAAGTACCACAAGCGCGGCGGCAGCGGGTATATGTTCCGGCTGGCCACGGTGCAGGATTTCTCCGCCGTGACAGCGGCCTGCCTGCTGGTGCGCACCGCCGTTTACGACGAGCTGCACGGCCTGGATGAGGAGTTCACGGTTGCCTACAACGATGTGGACTTCTGCCTGCGTGTGCGCGACGCGGGCTGGCGCATTGTCTGGACGCCCTACGCCGAGCTCTACCACTACGAAAGCAAGTCCCGCGGCTCCGATGAGAACGACCCCGCCAAAAAAGCACGCTTTGACGCCGAGCATGAACGTCTCTACGCCGTGCACGGGCGGGAGAATATTCTGCACGACCCCTATTACAGCCCGTCGCTGTCGCTGGATTATGAGGATTTCCGCGAGAGCGGGGATTTGCGGAATCTGAAATGAGTGGATTGCCTTCCCCCGTGGGGGAAGGTGCCCGAGGCCCCGACCAAGGGCGGATGAGGGGCGGGTTTGCCCTATTGCCCGTCAGTGGGAAATTCCCGGTAAGTTTGCCCCTCATCAGTCAGCGGGCGGGGCCGCTGACAGCTTCCCCAGAGGGGGAAGCCATACTGACAAAAAATGCACGCCGTAAATTTTACGGCGTGCGTTTTTATTATTCTTTTTTATCCGGCGGGAACTCACCCTGCTTTTCGGCTTCCAGGCGGCTCAGGCGGGCTTCGAGCTCGGAGATGCGCTGGTTGACAATATCCGGCAGATCCTGCTGGTCCAGATCGTCCGCCGGGCAGCACTTGATATTGCCGACGCGGACGATCTCCGCGGGTACACCGACGGCAGTGGCGTTGGCGGGCAGGTTCTTCAGCACAACGCTGCCCGCGCCGACGCGGACGTTATCACCGATGTAGACCGGGCCCAGCACCTTCGCGCCCGCGCCGATCAGCACATTGTCGCCCAGCGTCGGATGGCGCTTGCCGGTGTCCTTGCCGGTACCGCCCAGGGTGACGCCGTGGTAGATCGTGCAGTTGTCGCCGATCTCCGTCGTCTCACCAAAGACGATGCCCATACCGTGGTCGATAAAGAGCTTGCGCCCGATCTTGGCGCCGGGATGGATCTCGATGCCGGTCAGGTGACGCGCCAGCTGGCTGACAAAACGGGCCAGGAAGAAACACCGGTGGTTGTACAGAAAATGTGCGATCTTGTGCGTGACCAGCACATGAAAGCCGGGGTACAGTATGATGACCTCCGCCACATTGCGCGCGGCGGGGTCCTTATCGCGGATATTTTTTGCATCTTCCCAAAGGCCCATAGTTCGTTCCTCTTCCTATTTACCATACTTATTATAAATATACCACAAAGCCGGACAAAGTGCAATGCTGTACGCGCCGCGCGCGGATTTTTGCGGATTTTGTCAAATCCTCCAAAAGTCAGCGCAAAAATCTATAAAATCCTTACTTTTGCAAAAAGCCCGTTTGCATTGACACCGCCGCCCCTACATGGTACAATAAGTTAAACTTAGGTAAAGCTATAGGAAGGAGTGTGCCGGGATGATGCGTTTTATTTCTGTCTTTAAAAATCACGGCGCAGTGTTCTTTCCCTTTGCTGCTTTGTGTGTGACTTTTTGACTTTTCCCTTTTTGGGAAAAGTTTTTTTTTGCAAAAATATCCCTGCGGGATGTTTTTGCATGGGGCTTTGTAGGGGCGAGCATTGCTCGCCCGCAGGCCGTTTGCCTCATGCGCGGCTTTCCCGCAGAAGCTCAACCACGCAAAGTTGACGGGCGAACAATGTTCGCCCCTACACTCTCAGCTATGACAAAGTTTCCTATTTTTAAGGAGGTTCCCACCATGCTGATCCGCAACGCAAAGGACAGCGCGGGCAAGGCCATTGAGGTCTGGCTGCGCGACGGAAAAATTGCCGCTGTCGGTCTGGGGCTGCTTGTCCCGGAAGGGGAGGAGGTGCTCGACGCGAAGGGCCGCACGGTCCTGCCCGCCTTCATCGACACCCACTGCCACTGGCGCACCCCCGGCTTTGAGTACAAGGAGGACATCTCCACCGGCTCCGCCGCGGCTGCCGCGGGCGGGTACACCTTCGTCAACCTGATGCCCAACACGAAGCCGGTCTGCTCCAGTGCCGAGATCGCCCACGCCGTCGAGGCCGAGGCCGCCCGCGTCGGCCTGTGCGACGCAAACCAGACCGTCTCCATCACGAAGGATTTCGACGGCAAAACGCTGGATCACCTGCTCACCCTGCCCGAGGACATCAAGTTCATCACCGAGGATGGCAACGGCGTCATGAACAACGCCGTCATGGCCCGCGCGTTCGCGATTGCCACCGAGCGCGGCCTGACCATCATGTCCCACGCCGAGGACCGCGAGATCAGCCCCTGGGACTACCGCCTGGCCGAGAACATCGAGACCGTGCGCAACTGCCATCTGGCCGAGTACTACGGCACCCGGCTGCACATGTGCCACGTCTCCACCAGGGAATCCGTCGATGCCGTCCGTATGAGCCGGATGCGCGGTGCGCGGGTCAGCTGCGAGGTCACGCCGCACCACCTGTGGTTTGACGACAGCCGCCTGACCTACCGCGTCAACCCGCCCATCCGCAAGGCGGACGACGTGACCGCGCTGATCGACGCCATCAAGGACGGCACCGTGACCTGCATCGGCACCGACCACGCCCCCCACACCGCCGAGGAGAAGGAGAAGGGCGCTGCCGGTATGGTGGGTCTGGAAACGGCCTTCGGCGTCTGCTACACCAAGCTCTGCCGTGAGCAGCGTCTGCCGCTGGAAATGCTCAGCTTCCTGATGAGCGCCGGTCCCGCCGCCGTGCTGGGCCTGGCCGACCGCAAGGGCATGCTGGAGCCGGGCTACGACGCCGACATCGTGCTGGTGGACCTTGACCACATGTACGAGGTCCACGCCGACGAGCTGCACAGCAAGAGCAAGAACTGCCCCTACGACGGCGCACTTCTGTACGGAAAAGTAGTAACCACGATCAAAGGCGGGAAGGTTACGTTCCAGATTGAAGAATAACATCCCTTCACGCACAAAACACCCGTAGGGGCGCATTCTATATGCGCCCGTGCAAGGCTGCCGCTGGCACAGTCCCGCGGGCGGATATGAAATCCGCCCCTACGATTCCCAACATTATATAATAGAGCCGCAATTTATATACATCAAACGGAGGAATCAGCATGCTTACCAACATGGACAAGCTCTACGAGAGCGTCGCAGCAAACGGCCCGGTCTGCGTGGGCCTGGACACCGAGATCAGCTACCTGCCCACCACCGACACCGCCAAGACGGCGGGGGAGAACGTCGTCGCGTTCAACCGTGCGCTGATCGACGCCACCAAGGGCGTCGCGGGCTGCTACAAGGTGCAGATCGCCTATTATGAGTCCCTGGGCCTGGACGGCATGCGCGCCTACGCCGAAACGCTGAAGCTGGCCCGCGCCACCGGCCTGCCCGTCATTGCCGACATCAAGCGCGGCGACATTGCCAAGACCGCCGAAATGTACGCCAAGGCGCACTTTACCGGTGATTTCGAGGCCGACATCATCACGCTGGCCCCCTACATGGGCCTTGACTCCATCAGCCCGTATCTGCCGTACTGCGCCGAGCAGGGCAAGGGCGTGTTCGTGCTCTGCCGCACCTCCAACCCCGGCGCGAAGGACTTTGAGTACAAAAAGCTCGACGATGGCCGCCATGTGTACGACCTCGTCGGCGACAGCCTGACCGCCCTTGGCAAGGACTACATGGGCGAGCACGGCTATTCCGGCATCGGCCTGGTCATCGGCGGCACCCACACCGAGGAGGCCACCGCCATCCGCGCGGCCTACAAAGACACCTTCTTCCTGATCCCCGGCTACGGCGCACAGGGCGGCAAGGCGGCGGACATCGCGCAGTACCTGACCAAGGGCAACGGCGGCGTTGTCAACTCCAGCCGCGGCATCCTGCTGGCTTACAAGAAGCAGCCCGGCGTTGCCTTTGACGAGGCTGCCTACAACGAGTGCGTGCGTATGCGGGAGGATATTCAGGGTGAATGCAACAAGCTGTAATCTGACGGTCCTGCGTCAGGAAACCGTCGCAGAGGATATTATGCGCCTTACGGTCCAGTGGCAGGACCGCAGCCGCGAGCCCCACGCCGGGCAGTTTTACATGCTGCGCGCCTGGGCCGCGGACGCCACGCCGATTCTTTCCCGCCCCATCAGCGTTGACGACTTTGACAACCAGACCGGCGCACTGACCTTCCTGTATCAGGTCAAGGGCGAGGGCACCCACAAGCTGGCCGCGCTGAAAAAGGACGACACGCTGACCGTGACCGGCCCCTGTGGCAACGGCTTTGACACTGCCGCACTGGCCGGGCAGTACAAACGCATTGCCGTGGTCGGCGGCGGCATCGGCACCGCGCCGCTGCTGCTGCTCTGCAAGGAGCTCTGCCGCGCGGGCGTGCGCCCCGACCTGTTCGTGGGCTTCCGCGACATGACCTACGGCATGGACCGCTTTGTGCCCTGGTGCCGCGACATCTACGCCGCAACCGACTCCGGCAAGGAGGGACACCACGGCCTGGTCACCGACCTGCTGGACGTGAGCAAGTACGACATTGTGCTGACCTGCGGCCCCATGGTCATGATGCGCGGCGTGGCTAAGCTCTGCGCCGCCGCTGGCGTGCCCTGCCTGGCCAGCCTTGAAAAGAAGATGGCCTGCGGTCTGGGCGCGTGCCTGGGCTGCACCTGCCATACGAAAATCGGCCCGGTCACCGTCTGCAAGGACGGCCCGGTCTTTAACGCACAGGAGGTGTTTGACTGATGGCAGACCTGCATGTTGATTTTCTCGGCAAGCGGCTGGCCGGGCCGGTCATCGCGGCCAGCGGCACCTTCGGCTTCGGCCCCGAGTACGCGGGCATTGAGGATCTGCGCGTGCTGGGCGGCATCTCCGGCAAGGGGCTGACCCTGAACGGCCAGCCCGGCAACGAGGGTGAGCGCCTCTACGAGACGCCGTCGGGCCTGATGAACTCCATCGGCCTGCAGAACCCCGGTGTGCAGCACTTTATCGACCACGAGCTGCCTGCCATGCGCCGGTGCGGCACCACCGTCTGGGCGAACCTCGGCGGCCACACGATTGAAGAAAACGTCGAGGGCGTGCAGATGCTCTGCGCCGCGGGCGTGGATTTTATTGAGCTGAACATCAGCTGCCCCAACGTCAAGCAGGGCGGTCTCGCGTTCGGCATCCGCGCGGCAGACGCCGGCGAGGTCGTCAGCGCGGTGCGCAAGGTCTGCACCGTACCGCTCATCGTTAAATTGAGCCCGCAGGCCGAAAGCATCCCCGAGATGTGCAAGGCCGTTGAGGCTGCCGGCGCGGACGCCATCAGCCTGTGCAACACCTTCCAGGCGTGCGCGATCGATCTGGAAAAGCGTCGTCCCGTGTTCAACAACACGTTTGCGGGCCTGTCCGGCCCGGCGGTGCGTCCCATCGCCCTGCGCATGGTCTGGCAGGCCGTGGGGGCCGTCAGCATTCCCGTCGTGGGACTGGGCGGCATTCTGACGGGTAAGGACGCCTTGGAGTTCATCATGGCCGGTGCAGCGGCGGTACAGGTCGGCACCGCGAACTTCCTGGACCCGAAGGCCTGCACCCGCATCACGAACGAGATCGGCCAGTGGATGGACGCCCACGGCGTCAAGACGCTGGATGAGATCAGAGGGTGCGCACGGTAAATCACCGGCTGCCTTCCCCGCGGGGGGAAGGTGCCCGAGGCCCCGCCCGAGGGCGAATGAGGGGAGAGTCCCCGCAACCGCCCGTTCACGGGCTATAACGGCAAGCTCGGCCCTCATCAGTCGGCGGGCGGGCCGCCGACAGCTTCCCCCGCGGGGGAAGCCGCCCCACCATATACGTTTTGCTTGCATTTTTATACAAAATATGCTACTATAAGTTGAATAACATACAGGAGGAACAAATTATGGCACGCGAAGCACTTGAAGTTTTAAAGGAATGTGAAGCATTTTTAGAGGGGCACTTCCTGCTTTCCTCCGGGCGCCACTCCGGCGCTTACTGCCAGATGGCATTTCTGCAGCAGTACCCCGACAAGGCCGCCGAGGTCATGGCCCCGGTTGCCGAGAAGCTCAAGGAGCTGAACATTGACGTCGTGGTCGGCCCCGCCATGGGCGGCATCGTCTACGCCTACGAGCTTGGCCGCCAGATGGGCAAGCGCGCCATCTTTACCGAGCGCGTCGACAACGTCATGACCCTCAAGCGCTTCAGGATCAACCCGGGTGAGCGCTGCATCATCGCGGAGGACGTCGTCACCACCGGTGTTTCCAGCCTCGAGACCAAGCGCGTCATCGAGGAAAACGGCGGCATCTGCGTGGGCATTGCCTGCGTCGTGGACCGCACCCGCGCCGAGGCCCCGTCCCCGATCCCCATCGTCGCCAGCGCCCTCAAGCTCGACCTGCCCAACTACGCCCCTGAGGAATGCCCCATCTGCAAGGAGGGCAAGCTCCCGCTGGTGCACCTGGGCAGCCGCAAAATGAAGGAAGCTGCGAAGCAAACCCTGTAAGCGCTGCTTGTGCAAATAATAAAGAATAAATAATAAATAATAAATAATGTGGTGTTTTCGCCTGAAGGCGAAAACAAAATTTTGAGCGCCGTCCCGCGGCGCGGTCCACCAAATTTATTATTTCTTATTTCTTATTTTTTATTTGCAAAGCAGTCACCTTGCAATAATCGCCAGCATAATATTCACGACCATCCCCGCCTGTACCAGTGCAAGCGCGGCCACAAGGCGGGTCTGGGCGGTGTCCTCGTCGGGCACGGCGGCCAGACGGCGGGGCAGGCAGGTCAGCAGAAGCAGCGGCAGCACGGGCAGGAAGTACCGCCCCTGCAGGCCGTACAGCGTGTCGTAATGGGTGGGTGTCCACAAAAGGCACCCGGCCACGGCCAGCAGGCAGCAGAGCACCGCCGCCGCGCAGCACCAGCCGCGCGCCTTACCGGCAGGCTTCATCACCGCGCCCTGCACGGGCAGCGCCGCGTAGGCCAGCAGCAGGTACAGCACCACGACCCAGCCCCAGGCCAGATCAACGGTGTAGTAGCTCAGACTGCCGCCCACCAGCGTACGGATGTAATGGTCGCCGTTTTCCACGGCGCTGCGCACAAACAGCAGCATCGTGTCCACGGGATGGCGCAGGATATAGCCCGGCGTGTAGGTGGCTTTGTCGGCCTCGTCCGCCGTGCTCTGGGTGCTGCGGGTCGCGCGGGCGGCCTCGACCTCCTGCGCCAGCACCGTGCGGTCCAGCGGGATGCGGTCATCCATCGTGCCGACGTCCACACCCAGCGCGGCGAAGCTCTCGACACAGCTAGTCAGGTTGAACAGCTGCTTGTAGGCCTGCACCGCGCCGCCCTCGGCAAAATAGGGCAGGTAGGCGTCCGCGTTGCCGTCGGTCACGTCGGTGCCCAGCAGCGCATAGGAGGCCATCGTGTAAAATGCCTGGCCGTCGGTGTAGCTGTTGGCCCTGTCGGGCGAAAAGAGGAAACTCTGCCCCAGCACCGCCGGGCTGACGTCGCCCTCCTGCATGGCCTGCACCCAGAATGCGACCTCGCGGGCCGCGGGGCTGCGGTTGTCGTCCACGTAATAATACAGCCGCTTGACGTAGTTTTCCAGCGTACTCTCGCCGCAGATCTCGGCCTCGTAGGCTTCGTCCGGCTCTGCGGGGCGGCTCTTGACCGTGCGGTCTGCGTCCTCCGCTGCCGTGGTCTGCACTGCGGTCTGCCCGCTGCGCAGCGTATCGGTCAGAAGGCCCGTATTCAGCAGCAGCGCCAGCGCCAGACAGGCGGCCAGATAGGCGCACTTCTTCGCCCTGGCGTGGTGCCCCAGCCGCGCGGCGGGCACCAGTAGCAGCAGTGCCGCCAGCGGCAGATAGACGAGCTTGCCCGGGGCCAGCAGCACGCCGCAGAACAGCAGCGCCGTCAGCCGGGCGGGGGAGAGCGCCTTTTTCTGATTCGGGCCGAACGCCGCGTCCATCAGCAGCGCCGTGAACACAAAGCACAGCCCCAGCAGCGACGCGTCCCGGCTGAAGCTGGCCGCCAGGTGCAGCGTCATGGGCAGCAGCGCGGCCACGGTAAAGACCCGCTTGCCGAACGGCGCGGTCTTGACCGCCAGCGCCGCCAGCGCCGCAAAGAGCAGCAGATTTGCAAGCCGCCCCAAAAACAGCGCGGGCGCAAAGCCAAAATGCAGCACATAGGCCAGAAATACCGCCGCCGCACTGACGACGTACAGAAGCGGGTTCTGGTCGGTCTGCAATTCATTATATTCCTGATGGCTGTCAAAGGGCTGGTCTGTGGTGGTGAACAGCTGGGAGGTGAACGCCTCCCACGTAAAGACCGTCGTGTTCTCGTTTTGCAGGTCGGCGTCCTCGTCACCGACGCGGCGGAAGCTCGTCGTCGTGGGCACCTTGCCCATCCGCCACTCGTCGTGGGACAGGTCGTTGGCCCAGCGGCAGGCCAGCGTAAAGCTCTGGTTGATGTGGTATTTCTCGTCGGGCGCAGCATAAGGCGGCAGCACAAAGCTGTACAGCAGTCCAAAGCCGAGCACCAGCACAAAAACAAGACGGTGCAGTGCCAGTTTTTTGCTAAGCACCGCCCACACGGCCAGCGCGGCCAGCACCGCGGCCAGCCCGCCCACAAGCAGGAAGAACCGCGTCAGGTAGCCGCCGATGCGCTGATAGGTGATCTGCATTGCCATCGTGCCGTCGATCGCACGGTCATCCACGGCCATCTGCTCCTTCCAGAGCGCGACACCGTCGCTGTGGCCGATAGCCAAAATCGCGTCCGTCGCGTAGTGCGGCGTGACGGCCAGCTTGTAGCGGCGGCCCTCCTGCCCGGTCACGGCGGGGTCCATCCCCAGGGTCGTGTACTGGTCGGGCACGATGTAGTCCATCGTGCCGACGGAGCGGGACAACTCCTCGCCGGTGTCGGCGTCGTAGAGCACAACGTCCAGCGCGCCGCAGGGCTGGTCACCCGGCAGGTAAAATTCAAGACCTATCGTCAAAATGTCCTTGTCGTAGGTAAAGACCTGCGTTGCGGTCTGGCCGTCCTGCAAAAGCTCGGCCCGCAGGAAGTCGGTGACGATCTCACTGCGGCCCTTGCCCACATCGGGCCGGACCTTCGCCAGCCAGATCAGCACCACGCCCGCCAGCAGCACGACAAGCGTTGCCAGTGCTGCCAGCAGGGGGGTATGTTTTTTGTTTTTCATGAAATCTCCTTCCGTTAGGCCGTAGGGGCGGATGCTCGCATCCGCCCGCGGGTCGATGCAAGCATCGACCCCTACAGCCGCCCGCAAGTTTAGCGTTACAATTCCACCTGAAACGCCTTTTTCACAGCGTCGTTCCAGCGTCCGTCCCCGCGCAGGATCTTCTCCACCGCTCCGCGGACGGCACCCTCGCCGCCGCGCTGGGGGCAGATATAGTCGGCGCGCACCCGCACCTCCGGCGCGGCATCCGCCGGGCAGGCCACAAAGCCGCACAGCGCCATGGCCGCCAGATCGTTCAGGTCGTCGCCACAGTAGGCGACATCGTCCCGCGCGTAGCCGTTTTCAGCCATGAAATCCCGCAGGAACGCGGCTTTTTTGCCAACATTCTGGTAGATGTCGGTGATTTTCAAATCTGCGGCGCGGCGGCGCACTGCCTCGCACTCGCGCCCGGTGCAGATCATCACGCGGATGCCCGCCGTGCGCGCCAGCACCAGCCCGGCGCCGTCCTTGATGGCAAATTTCTTCAGCTCATTGCCGGTGGCGTCGTAGTAGACGCCGCCGTCGGTCATCGTGCCGTCCACGTCCAGCACCAGCAGTCGTATCATCGTCAGGCCCTCTCGTACTCGCTGGGGGTGATAAATTCCACGGGCAGACCCGCCGCGCGGATGGCCCCCGCCATCTGGGCATTGTAGGCCGCACCGCGCCCGGTGTGGGTGTGCAGGCCCTCGTCCGCGTAATCGGGAATGAGACCGAGCCGCCAGACGGAGACCGAGGTCACGCCCACGAGCCTGGCGCAGGCGAGCTTCTCGGCGGTGCTTCTGCCTGAGGAGCTGCAGCACGTGATTGAGCGCGTCTACTCCAACGATGGCCCCCTCATGGCGTCGGAGGTTGTGCCCCTGAGCTGCCACGACGTGTACGGCGATCGCTTTGTGCGCATAGTTCCGACCTACAGCGTGGTGGGCATGCTCTTCGACGACCCGGCAGAGCCTAAGACCATCGTGAGAAGCACCGGGGATGGCGCCCTCCAGCACGACCCAACCACCTGGCAAGTACACGCTGACTGTCTGGACGAGGCAGACGACCTGCTCCCGCAGTGCAAGCTCGTGAACGCAATCTTCGACAAGTGGATGCGCGGCGCCAACCTTGCGGACCGCGAGCTCTTCACGCGTCAGGTCTTCGACGCCTTCGAGGCCGGGGGAGCGACCACGTTCGATGAGGTCATGGGCAATCCTGCCAGTACCCAGCGCGTGCTTGCGGCTCTGAGGGACGCGGACCCCCGCACCAAGGAGCTTCTCGGCGAGCTTGTCCAGGTTGCCGCCGGCAAGACC
>OLQB01001160.1_pt1 | contig 19108 bp, 17 predicted proteins | sample 1672681 | NCBI WGS metagenome assembly OLQB01 (sample SAMEA3136713, study PRJEB25190) | human gut metagenome | reverse complement strand
AGGTCTCCCATATTCGCCCTCGGCTCCCTAGGAGTGGGGAATCGTCCGGCGGCGGATTCTCACCGCACCATTGGCATTTCAGCCACCCCGCCTTCGTTATGGCCGGGCTACGAGTTACAGAAGTACCTTTTGCGAAGTACCGGACGATTGAACTATTCTGTTTTCAAGGTGCAGATTTTATAGAAAATCTTCGAAATTTAGGGCTTCCGAAAAAATTATCCCTCTAATTGATAGCCGACGGAAACACCCAAAATACAACCATGTTTTCAAAAGTTAACAGAAAAGTCACAGATTCGGAGTTCAGCGCTTAAGAACGCTGTCTGTACTATTAACAGAAAAAGTACTCTGAAATAGGGGGTGTTGAGAAAATTTTTCTGGCAGAATTTTGTGCCCTGAAAAAGAACCCTCCATATACTAGCCATCGAAAATGCCCATTTGGCACCCTTCAAGGTGATTTTGTAATCAAATTGTCATTTTCGCAGGTGATTTCAGCTAAAAAAACACCCCTCTACTTACTAGCCCGCGAAAATGGCTATTTCGTAGCATTGAAAGCGACTTTGTAACTGATTTGTAATAAAAAACGGCAAAGCAGATAGAATCCGCTTCACCGTTTTTTGATTGTAGACACGTATCAAATGATTTAAATTTCATCAAAACTCTGCTGGCTTTCCAAAAAAGTTTTGATTTTATTAAAATCATTTATTGCATTTAAAGGATCTTTGCGCATTTGCCGAATGGAGCATTCCCATACGATGAGAACTCGGATGCCGCTGTTTGTTAATTGCTCATAAACAATTTTGTCACGTGTTACATTTGTTTTAAATTTATTAGTCCAAAAGTCAATGTGGCTTTTCGGCGTATAGGCATATTTACATCCTTGATGCCTATGCCAGAAGCATCCATTCACGAAAATTGCGACCTTGTATTTTGGAAGATAAATATCTGGATGTCCAGTAATACGATTGTCATTCTTACGATATCGGTACCCTTTTGAGAAAAGCAGCCTTCTAAGATATATCTCCGGAGTGGTATCCTTGCTTTTAATAGCTGACATATTTTCACTGCGTTTTTTCTTTGAAACGATATCAGCCATTATAGATTTTCAACTTCTTTCACATACGTGACAAAATGACCCAGTGTCCAGATTCGTTCACGCCTATCAGCAGGATATGCCTGAATATATGGTTTTGGAACAACTAAAATGACATTTTCAGCCTGCATCTCGTCCATCTGTGCAGCAGAAATCCCCTGCTGCAAGGTACAAAGATACTTTGGCCGATCACGAAGTCGATCAGCCTCATTTAAAATTTGTCGCCAACGATCCTTGCAGGTTGTTTTCGCTGCAAGAGAAACCAATCGGTCAGTTGAATACGCTGCATCATGATACGCATCCTGTGAGGGAAAAATAAAATCAGGTTTCTTATTGCCCTCAGTGATTGCTTGAGCCTTATAACGGACCCCATTGCCATCAAAAATCGCAGCAAGGTGGTGTTCAAGACTTTTTCCAGCGCGGCTTTTTCTTCGATTCAGTACAATATTGGCTGTATTTATAAAGTCCTCAACCGATGGAAAGCCATGAGTTATCATATCACCATATCGTGCATATTCCAAAGCACGAAACAGTTTGAATTCCGCATCAGTCCAATCAAGCAATTTGCGATCAGGGTTATCTATAATAAAGTTTTCATGATCATACACAGCATTCTGGATTCGCCGCGCAGCTGCGGACATTTCTTCGGATGCAGGAAAATCTACCGTCAATCCAGAAATAAACTCTTCTATTGCTGTTTTTTCGCGAAGTTCAAGGTCTGCTTCACGAATTTGAATCAATCGATTTGTCTCTGTTGGACTGACACCAAATGCATCCAGAAACTGATTAATATCATCTTCTGTGTTAAGAACAAATCCCTGATAGTATTCTTCGCTATCCATAACCAGAACGAATAATGCACCAGTATATTCGGGACGCAAAAAAGGAAACCCTTTGCCAAAATTTGTGATACGATATTCGTTTCGTGATCCCTGTCCGTAGTAAATAAAACGGCTTCTCCTTATAAAATCACCCTGCCATTTTATTTCAACCCACCGATCCTTATTCTGTCCACGCTCACCCGGAGTTTCAAATAGAATGGGAATGGCTGGTTTTGCAATATAAATTCCTTCCTGATGACCACCGGTCAATCCGGTATCATTCGCTGCTAGGAATTTGCAAAACACCTTTTGACCATTTAATGCCGCGGATATCGCATAAAGTGCAATATTTTCCATTCAACCAACCTCAGAAATAATCATTTCATCCCTCGACTGGCTGCTTTCATTATCCAGCCGTTCAATCTCTTTTACAATAAGTGTGGCAACATTTTCCATAAGGGGAACAACAACTGAATTACCGAATTGACGGTAAGCTTGGGTATCCGAAACCGGAATTTTGAAACTGTCAGGAAATCCTTGAAGTCGCGCACATTCACGTGGAGTTAGACGCCGCGGGTTTTTTCCGGATTGTTCAATCAGGATTTCCGAACCATCCTTATAATATCGTGCGCTTAACGTACGAGATACACCATCTAATGGGGCAATGCCATATCCAAATCCATTTCCAGCGGCCTTGTGCTTTGCGGCATAGTTTTGAAGATATGCCCACAACTTGTCGGATAGCGTATATTTGGTATCGACATTTGTTTCCAGAATATCCCGAATAACCGGCTTCGGTGTTTTGGGCGTAATATCAAATCGGAATTTATAATTGTAACCATGGCCATAGCGTTTTCTATCAAATCCAACAATCAGAATACGCTCTCTGTGCTGCGGTACAAAATTCTTCCCATCGAGTATCTCAAAAAAGACTTCATAATCAAGTTCTTCAAGGGCTTCACGAATAATCTTAAAGGTACGGCCCTTATCATGGCTGCACAGATTTTTAACGTTTTCAAGCATAAAGGCCTTTGGCCGCTTTGCTTTTAGAATTCGACACACATCAAAAAATAATGTTCCCTGCGTTTTATCTTCAAAGCCGGTCGCTCTGCCAAGGCTCTGCTTTTTAGAGACACCCGCAATGGAGAAAGGCTGACAGGGAAAACCGGCTACCAAGATGTCATGATCTGGAATAGAGTTTGCATCTACCTGAGTAATATCGCCTTCTGGCTGTTCGCCAAAATTAGCCAAGTAAGTCTGTTGGCTGTATTTGTTCCATTCGCTGGAATACACGCAGTGACCACCAGCGTGATCGAATGCAATTCGCATTCCGCCAATACCAGCAAACAAGTCAATAAACGTGAAAGAGGCATCCACCTTTTTTTGAGACTTCTGCTGACTCAACATTCTAATTAAAACTCCTGATACACAGTTTTGCACGGATTGCCCGTTTTCATTAGCGTAATCAGATAATTCATCGAAAACATTATCTTCAAGTCGGATATGAAGCTGCTTGGACATTGTATGCATCCTCTCTGGGAAAATTTTTGTACCGTTATTTTCCCAGTATATCACCGGTTCAATCTTATCGCAACAAGAAATTGTTGTTTTGCTTGCCTTTTTCTCAAAAAAGGTGTATTATATATAATGGTTTTTTATGTCAGGGAGAGGAAATGGAATAATGCCAAACGTAATCGATCTTTACGCTGGAGCGGGTGGGTTAAGCTTAGGTGCTGCAAGAGCCGGCTTTACGGTTACCGCTGCTGTTGAACTTGAACCACACGCGATTGAAACACATTCTAAAAACTTTCCTAATACCATACATATCCGTAAGGATATTATGGAATTAACCGGTTCATCTTTGCTGGAGATAGTAAAGATAAAAGACAAAAAGCCTGATGGAATTATTGGAGGCCCACCCTGCCAAGGTTTCAGCAGCATTGGTCAGGGAAATGTTGATGATTCACGAAATTGCCTTTTCATTAAATTCTTTGAACTTGTTGAAGATATCCAGCCTTCTTTCTTTCTGGCAGAGAATGTGCCTGGGATTATGAATCCCAAATATGATGAAATTCGAGCAAAGGCTTTCCAGCATGTTTCACAATATAGCATGTTCCCCATAAAAGTTGCGGCAAACGAATATGGTGCGCCTACAACTCGTACACGTATTTTCTTTATTGGCTTTCTCCCTGGCAAAGTAAAGCCCATTACAAAGGAAGACATCGAACAGAAAAAGGTCTTTCCTGACGCAATGACGACCGTGCGCCAAGCGTTTGAAGGGCTTCCCGAAAAAGAACAAGTGAATGGTGAAACCGGATTTGGTATACTGGAATCGAGTTATTTTGATACGAATCACCAACATTCTCAAACGAAGTTCTTTTACGAACATACAGTTTCAAGACGCCCTCCATTAGTTGGCGATCCTGATTATATTAAAGGCTTTATGGAAAGGCATGAAGTAAACGGCTTTCTTCCGACAGTACATACAGATAAGGTAGCACAACGTTATGCCAATTTGGCCTATGGCCAAAAAGATGAAATTTCAAAGTCAACGCGCTTAAATCCAGATGGATTTTGCCCAACGTTACGTGCAGGTACCGGACCGGAAAAAGGAAGCTATCAAGCTGTACGGCCTATCCATTATAAAGAAGCTCGTGTTATTATGCCGCGAGAAGCGGCCAGACTTCAAGGATTTCCGGACTGGTTTTGCCTGCCAGATACGATATGGCACAGTTTCAGGCAAATTGGCAACAGCGTTTCTCCGATTGTTGCTGAACAGGTTTTGAGTGTGATCTTTCAAAAGCTGACCAAATGATAATTGGGATAGTATTTGTAGTATGCAATGTAACTGTTCACGGCATCCAAGTGCTTATCATCAAAGATAAATGGAAAATCTGTCATAAGCGTTTGCTGATCGGTGATTGGCAAACGCTTATTTAATTCTGAAATTTCCTGAACCGAGAGAGCAGGGATTTCAATTCTACTGGGTTCAGTATCCCAAGAAAAAGTATTATGCGGGTATGCCTTTAGCGAATCTCTGATTCTTGATTCCAAACTGGGGTCATTTAAAATGATGCCGGTAAATGTAAGCATTTGCTGTCCGTCTGCATAGACTGTTGAAAAAAGTGGAAATAAGAAGTTCGCACTGTATTCAAAGCTTAGCAACGTTGCTGCCTTTAAAATTTTCAGCAACGTTATTGGATAGTTGTGCCGCGTAAGACACTCTGCTGTGAGTTCTGGAGGAAGGTATGCATCCTTGACTCTGCTTCTCAATGTTTCTAATCGCGCTGCCCGAATACTATCCGGATTTTCTGATTTCTTCCCAAGAGAATCCGGGTTAGCGTTTAATGTGATTCTAACGATATCTCCTGGATTCAATCGCTCCAGCAGTGTTGTATAATCAGCTAATTGGGCACCCAGTCCTGATGGTGAAACAAAATCAAGCCAGAAAATATTATGGTCGGTATCGTTGGGCATAAATCTTGTCAGATACGCAGTGCTGTCCATATTTTTTACATCTATACAATTGTACGGCAAATTGAACTTTGCGCGAGAAAACACCTGTGGATCGGCTTCAAGTGAGATCATTTTGGAAATATTTAAGCGTTCATGTAATATTTTAAAATCATCAAACATATATGATCCGAATCCTGTATACCAATAATCAGCAACAGGAAATACCGATGTCAAGCCTATCAGTGTTTGCACAAATAGATTACGATCAATACTTTTATTTGGCCGAAGATGATAAAATGGTTGGCTGGCCATATTAATTACCTTCTTTTTTTCTGGCTTCGTCCAGAATCATTTCAAAACACTTTTTTCCAACGTCTGAGGGGGAAATGGAAAAAGACCGATCATTGTATACATATTCAATGATGTCTTCAATTTCATCCAATGCTTTAGTGTATCGAATGACTTTATAGGGCTTGTCATTTGGAGGTTCTGGCAAATCCGGACTATAAACAAGTCCACCCTTATTTTGACGCAACTTGATATGATTGTTTTTCTCCAGTTCACTGGCAGGAACGAGCAAATCGCCGACAGAGGTTCGTTTTGCAGCAGTAGAATACAAACGTTCTGTTTCATTTTGCCCTTTCCAGCGGTTTGTATAATCTGTAAACATTTTTAGACCTTGGCGCATTCGATTTTTAACGGCAGCATAAATATATGATGAAGTATCTACACCGCGTTTGGTTGTTGTCATGGGAAGCTTTTTCGGGTTGTTGCTTTCGAAGATTACAATGCCACGAATTCCTATGAACTGTGTATGATACTGCGGCACGCCTGCTTCTCCCCAACCAGTAAGATGAGACTTGTCATTGTATAGCACCACACGATCATTGCATACGACCGTCCATCCGGCATCTGCTGTCGAACGCTTTAAGTCGTTTTCATCATCGATATCTTCCGGAGAGGGAGGTGGAGCATAAAATCCGATTACAAGCTTTACACTTACGTCATCAAAATTCTGCGTATAGATGAATGGCTTTATTCCAGCATCTTCTTTTGTAACAAGAAGTTCAATAGGGAGTGGAGTTACTTTTCTACCATTGATACTTATTTCAAAACCCTTTTGAATAATAAAACTGTAACTTTGCTCGATTGCCTTTATAAGCTTGTTAATGTACATACCAAGCTTATCAGCGTTGTTCCAAAGCTCAGCGATTCCATTGTTGATATTTTTAATTTCAATGCTTGTCCCTCCAGTGGGAAGAACATTGTCATCGTGTAATTCTTCAATCGGGAAGTTCCAATCGTCTTCAGACGAAGACCAGTCTTCAGGGATAGTTACAGTATAGAGGCAGCCATCATTCCGCGTAGTTACGACAGCAGACCTGCCGATTTTAAAAATAGCACGTTTCATACCGATTCCGTAGATACCAACTGTTGGAAGTTCATCATCAGACTTTTCTGCAGAGCGTCCCATACGAAACGCGTATTTTTCAGCCACTTCCATCGGGATGCCACCACAATTATCTTCTATGGTGAAAGAGGTATCGGTTATTGTGATTTTAGAGTAGAAACCATTATAAAAGTCTGGTGTATCACGTGTTGTCAAGCCTTTTTTCTGACGTACCACACCATCCAGACAATTATCCAGCAAATCAAGAATAGCATCATTTAACTCAATATCACGAGTAAGCATTCCCACAAAAAACTCTTTTGTAGGAAATCCCTGTGCTGTTTTTGCCATCTCAGTTCCGCCTTTCATTTTTTATTAGGGGAGCACACTTTTGTCTATTATACAACTATACATTATGTGTAGCAATAGAAATTTAGACAAAATACCCAGTAAAGAAACAGCACGCCAGAACTAAAAGCCCTGGCGTGCTGTTTCTTTATTGATAACTTGACTCAATCAATCGAAAAAGACCATTTCTTTTGCTCGATTTTGAATATCGTTCATTCTCTGTACCCATTCCATCTGGTTGGCAGCTTTCAATTCTTCAATCACGCCTTCAGCATTTGACATCTGCTGAATGAGAAGATTTAACTGCTCGTGCACTTGTTCGTCAACAGTGAGCAGATAACTGTTCATCTAAAGTCAGGTCGGGAAGATAATAATCACCAACAGGGACATAGTCCAGATCATTAGTTTCATGATGGAATCTGATTTTCAACTTTTCCATTGTGCTCTTCTCCATATTCTTCCCATTTACTTCTTCTGTGGTGGAAAGTTCCAGCTGTCCGTTTGCAGATCCATGAACCCACTTTTTGATGCAGCCCTTTATAAGTCTATACCCGCCCACCACACGCCCGATTTTTACACCAAAACTAGAACAACGCTCTTTTTGCTCTGCACAAAATCCTGCATCGTTTGGCGTAAAATTGGCGTATGGCGTAGTTTTCGCTGGAAATTCATCAAAAGAAAAAGCCTGAAACTTCTCGTACCATCAAGAAGTTTCAGGCTTTGTTTTGCTTAAATTGGAAATTTACTGCTCAATCGGCTTCATCGTGGGGATACTTTCCGGAACCGGCTTACAATGCTTCGTGATGCTTCACAATCGCGTTTTCACTTGCGTTCCCGGTATTCACAATCCTTCGTGATTCGCCGTCATTCTCGTAGTTTTGCTGTCAATTTGCTGTCCTTGGAAGAATTTTGCTGTCAGACAAAACGCTCAGTAAGAGCCCTTCTTTGTTGCTTCAAAAAATGTCCAGTGTAGCAGCCAAACGCTCAAATGATTCCTGTTTTTTCTCCTCAGTCGCTTCGGCATAAATGTCCATCGTAGTCTGAATATCCTTATGCCCCATGACCGATTGGATGACCTTCAGGTTGGTCTCTTTTTCGCAAAGCCTTGTGCAGAACGTGTGCCGCAGATGATGTGCCGAAAAATCCGGCAGCAGAACCGCTTCGCGATGCTGCTTCTTTGCTTCTACTTCCTCGCCCGCATTGTAGTCTGCAATAATGCGTTTAATGGCACGGTTCACAGATTGCGGATTCGGAACATTGCCAAAGCGGTTGCAGAAGATGAAGCCCGTCATACCATCAATCTCCACATCGTTCCAGTCGGATTCTTTCTGCTCCTCATGCAGCATTTCAAAGGCATCCTTCACGGTATCAAACATAGGGATCGTCCGAACGCCTGCTTCCGTTTTAGGCTTTGAGATGTGCAGAACCGAATTGCGGCTTTCGCCCACCGGGTAATAGACCAGACTGTGATTGATGCTGATAGTACGCCGCTCATAGTCCAGATCATCCCAGCGCAAGCCCAACGCTTCACCAATGCGGCAGCCTGTTCCCAGCAGCACCGTAAACAGCGGCCACCAGTGGCAGTAGACCGGATGATTGGCGATATGCTCCATGAACGCCCGCTGCTGCGGAATCGTCAGGGCATGACGCACACCAGTGGTCTGCTCGGAACTTTTCTTGATTTCTGCCATCACACCATCTGTGGGATTCTTGCGGACGATCTCATCCCGAACCGCCAGCTGAAAGGTGGGATGCAACAGCGTGTGAACGCTTTCGAGCGTGTTCGTCTGCAAGCCCTGCTTATCCAACAGGTAATTGTAGAACTGCAGCACATCCGAATACCGAATCTCTGCAATTTTCTTCTTGCCGAAGGTATCGCGGATGAAGCGGTCATACATATAAAGATAGTTGCTCCGGGTGGTCTGGCGTAGATTCGTTTTTAGGCTCATGTAGCGGTCAAACACAAAGTTGACCGTTGCTTTGCCTGCAACGTAAATATCCAGACCGTCCATCTGGTCTTTGGTGAGCCGTGCTTCCTTCTCCCGAAGGGTCACAAGGTCATTTGCGTAGATGTATTTGCGCCGCCCCAGCGGGTCCGTGTAAGAATACGCATATCGCTTATCAGAGCTGCGCTGCATCTCACCTTTTCGCAGGGTACGCCCCCGCAGGTCTTTTCGTGTCGTTGCCATATCAATTCTCCTTCCCGAAAGAAGAAGGGCTTGATACTATTTAAAGGTCGGACAAAACTTTGTCCAGCCCCTGCAAGACAACTTCTGTTACAGTCAGTTGATGTTGTTCGGCATAATTGCAGATACGCTCATACAGGGCATCCTCCACCCGAATGCTCAAGGTTTTCTTTTTTGCATTTTCGGATTTTGGTCGTCCCATCTTTGCCATAGCTGCTCTCATACCTCCACAGCACCAGTATACTTTCCGTGTGACAGGAAGTCAAGCTGCAAAAAGCCCTTCTTGAAAATTTTTACGAAAAATCGAAAGTTCACACTCTGCTCATTGACATTTCGTCCTTGATTTGCTATTATAATGGTAACAACTCCCCCAGGCCTCTGCGCATAGCGTATGCACACTTGGGGGCGTTTTGCTTATAAAGGAGATTTTTCATGGCAGACAAGGACTTCAAAACGATAGACGAACAAATCGAGATTCTTCGTTCACGCGGCCTTACCATCGAGGATGAAGCCGAAGCAAAGGATTTTCTGCTGCGGAACAATTATTACCGTGTCAGCGGCTATTCTCTGACGCTCCGCAAGAACGATGTTTTTGCGAAGTCTGCCACGTTCCAAAATATCGAAGACATTTACAATTTCGACCATGAGCTCCGTCATATCATCCTGCACCATATCGAAACCATTGAGGTACAGATAAAGTCCATCTATGCCTATGAATTTACAAAAGTGTATGGGCCGCTGGGTTATCTGGATGCCGCAAATTTCTCCAATCAGGCAAAACATAAGGAAATCGTCGACAAAGCCAACCAGCAGAAGCGGCAGCGGCTGGCCCACGAAGCCTACTTGAAGCACTTCATCAACGATCTGCACCAAGAGATTCCTCTCTGGGCATACGTTGATTTGCTGACGATTTCCGACATTTCTTTCCTGTATTCCATCTCCGAACGCCCAATAAAAGAAACAATTGCCCATCGGTTCGGGCTTACCATGAATCGCGGCCCGGAAATTCTGGGGCAGTATATGCACAGTATGACGATCATCCGCAATCTTTGCGCACACGGGAGCCGCATTTACAATCGTCTCTTTGAGCAAAAGCCTTCCCTCAACAAGAAAGAACAGGCATTGCTGATCCGCCGGGAAGATGGCACAATGGATAATGCCCATTTCTTCGGGTTCTTCCTCATCATGAGAAGGCTTCTGCCCGCTGAGAACTTTGCGGAAATGAAGGAAGCCGTCATTGCTCTGACGGAAAAATATCCGTTTGTGCGAATGGATTATTACGGCTTCCGGGATGACTGGAAAGAAAAGCTCTAATTTTGCATAGAATAAAGGTGACTTCTCCCACGAGCTGCTCTGCAGCGCAACACTGTGGGCGGTCTGGAGCCGGGGGATTTTCCTCCGGCCTATTTTTATGCAATGCGGAAGGTTTCCAGATACCGCTCGAAAATCTCGCAGTTGACCAACGCCACCTTGTCGATTTTATAAACGGCTTTAGCTTCCTTCGCTAACTCCTGAAATTTTGTCAGACCAAGACTGTATTTTTCGGCCCCTTCCTGATAGCGGACAAACTTTTTCGCGTTCATTTTTGTTTTTTCAACGTCCTTTCGGGCGTAACCCATAAGCAAAACCTCCATGTTTTATTTTTGATATAAATTCAAAATCACCTGCTCACTCTGCTCATCCTGCACTTTTTGCGCACTGTGAGCAGGCTGAGCAGGGCTTTTTCAAGTTGATTCTTATTTTTAATCCCACGGACTGGGAACATCAACGGGTAAAAACAGGTCAACGTCTACATTGTGAAAGCCCCGGTTTGTGCCAATGCACTTATCGTCATAAACGATGCCCAGACTTTTCTGATTATCTTTTAGATGGTGGATAAAGGTGGATGCAGCCAGTGGCTTTTCCAGATTGTCCAGACACCAGCGTTCATAGACTTTATAGAAATCCGTGGATTTGCACTTGGCCCCCTGCCGAATTTCAAAATAGCCCTCGGATTTGAGAAAGCCCAGGATATTGTTGCCCTGCTCCATCGCTTCTTTCAGATTCGCGGCGGTGCGTTCGCTGATGGTAAACCGATAGTTGTTCCGAATCAGCCGATGCAGCCCCTCCAATGCCCAAAGCAGGATACCTTCTTTTTCGTTCCGCATCTTATCAATGAGAAAAGGATCATCCACTCGGCCAACGGGCTTTTCCTTAGTGGTGAGCAACAGCTGGCGGCGATAGAAACCGTTGGACTTGTCATAGAGTGCGTGTAAGCTGCCATTTCCGAAGCAGGCAAACCGAACATACAGCGTACCCTGCACACTCTGCTGTCCTTTGCGCTCAATGTCGATTTTATCTTCCAGTGTGACAAGTGTCTTGATGTTGTTGGTCTGCGGCAGGGCCTCGGTTTTCATATCGTCATCTACCAGAAGAAGCTTATACTCCAAGTCTGCACGGGCAAAGCGGTTGGTTTCTACCTTTTGCAGACTGCCTGTGTACATACTGCTGCCGAACAATTCTCGCAGGATCAGCCCGATTCTGGATTTTCCCTCACCGCCCTTGCCGACCATCAGCAGCATTTTCTGCGCTTTGGTAACAGGCAGCAGGCAATAGCCAATGTATTCTTGTAAGGCCGGAATATCTTCTTCGTATAGCAGTTCGTTCAAGAATTGCAGCCAGCGCGTTGGTGCTGGTGCATTCGGCACATAAGCGATGGGCAGACGGTTCATGCAGTATTCTTTTTCAGGAGTAAAGTGACCGTCTGCAAAATATGTACCGTTTCGGACATGGATGCGGTCTGTCTGAATCTCCGGTGGTTCGGATGCACAGGCCAGCTTGATGGCCTGCACGATGTGTTCAATGCGCCGCGCTACGCTGGTGGTGGCATAATAGCGAATCTGCTCATAGATTTCCTTTTTCAGCGGGGCTTCATCCTCTACCATGCCATCCACCGTGAACAGCCTGCCTTGAAAGCAGCGCATGGGGTGCAGGCTCAAAAAGTAATCTGCGAACAATGGTTCAATGATTTTCCCGTTGTCACCCACCCAGTTTCGGGCAGGTGCACTATGTTGCTGCTTCGGTTTCTTTGTATCGTTCGATTGCTTTTCCAAGGGCGGTCACTTCCTTTCCGTTCAATAGTTGTTGCTTTTCATTTGGACTTCCCTGCAAAAGAATATCCAGCAGATATTGCACACGGTCTGCATAGTGTAGACTTGCTACAAAACAAGGATGCAGGGACGCTTCTTGATTTTTGGGTGCATAGGCCATGCGCCAATTTGCTAACAGAGAACGATAGCTGCACAAGATTTTGTAGAGTTGCTCTTTGGGATTTGATGACTTTTCCACAAGTTTATAGCGTATCCGTGAAAAGTCATCCGTTCCAGAAAGCCCGAAATCTGCGGCCAGTTTTTCCACCGCTTGCCGCAAAGAAAGTTGAAATAATTTTGCCACAAAGTCGATTACATCACCATCCGCTCCACAGCCAAAACAGTGAAACCGAAAATCCACTTTCATACTGGGATTGCGGTCTGCATGGAATGGACAGCAAATCATGCTGCTGCGGTTTGGACGAAAACCATAGGCTTCTGCGGCTTGTCGGGCGGTAATATTCCGCTTTACGATTTCAAATAAATTGTTGTTCTTGAAAGTTGGCCTCCTTTACAGTTCCATGCCATGACTGCGCTTCTTTGGTTTGGTGCATGTCTGCTCACGCTGATTGATTTCTTCCTGCCTCTGATGCAGCTTTTGTAGAACAGACGGACGAGTATTTTCTTTGATTTGCTCGATGGCAGGCTTTTTGATTTCCGGCTTTATAAGGACAGTTGTCAATCTTGCGGTAATCCTGTTTACTGCTGCAATAATATTTTTTCGCAGCGTTGTGATTTGATATGTGGTGTAGTCCAATGTTTCCTTGCTTGCCGTTCGCCCCGGCTCTTTCAGCCAGTCCAAATATATATCGACCTGTTCTGTGCTTGCTTTCAAAGCATCGTTCACAGCGTTTCCTGAAACAACAGCCACAGCTTTGTCGTAGGCAACCGCAGAAATCTCATCCAACAAGTTCTCGGTATCTTCAATCTTCTGAGAAAGTTCACTTAACTGTTTTTCCTGCTTTTGAATTTTTTTATCGTTGCTCAGAAGTGTTAGGGACTGATAAGTTGTACGGCGAACCTGCTGATGATGTGCTTTCTCATTCTCTTGTTTCAAATTTTCAAGCTGAGCGGTCTGTTCCTGTACGGCTTTTTCCTGTTGAGCAAGTTGTTCTTTTTGCTTTGACATGATATAGTCCCGCTTTTCCAGATAAGCCCGTCCGCCGTATTCCGGCACTTCGTCCAGTTCCAAGCCGTGGCGTTTGGCAATCTCGAATAGCATCGTGCGGCAGGCTGCATCAAATGTGATCTTGCGGTTGTTGTAGCGTCCAAGGGGCTTGTCTGGTTTTGGCAGTTCAAAACCCAGTGCTTCCAATGCCTTTTCCTGCTGCGGAGCAATCTCGCCATACTTGTTTTCACAGTCAAACACATGGCGTTCGTGGATGTGCGGCGTACCTTCATCCAGATGCAAGGCCCAATCCAGAATGTGAACGTGTTTGCCGAAACGCTCATGGAACTCATCCATAAATTCTGTGGCGATTTGAAAAAGTTCTTTGGGCGAAGCGTGGCTCTCCAGCGTTCCAAGCTGATAGATGCTTTCTTCGGGGCAGGTTTTCTTGCTGGTAAGCAAATCTTCGGGAGAACGGTTTCGTTCCGTGTGCCGGATTTTGGCGTTGCGCTCATTCTGCTTTTCGGTGAAGTTGGTGTAATGGAGTTTGTAGTAGAGCTTTTCGACTTCTTCAAAGGTGTCAGCCAGACTATCCACATCTTTGGGCTGCAGGGCAGAACGGATGCCGTTATAACAATCCCAATAAATGTTTTGCTGGACACGTTCCGGGTCGATATGCTCACTGTTGGCAATTTCAAAACTGCGGTCATTGTGCTTTGGGTTATAAGTGCCGTGCTTTCCGGCGCGGCCATTGTGTCGGGTCAGTTTCAGCGACCATCTCTCCTTTCTGGGGTCACGCAGAGAGCGCCGTGCGCGGGGTAGGGGCAACGCGGTGCAGCGAAGCTGCAAATCTGCCGCCCGCTATGCGCCAGATAATACCCAGTAGGATATGACGCAGGGCATCACATCCACTGGGCAAGGCTGCCGCCCTTGACCCGCGCAAAGATCTGCGATCTCTGCACTCTTGCGCCGAACAACCTGACAGACAAGACTTTGCGAAGTCCTCTCTGCCAGCTTGCCCGGTTCTTCTTCGGTGTCGGTCTGCCCGCAAGCTGTTCCTGCCCGATTTCCTCTGGCGTATGGCTTCTTCTTGGTGCGCTCTTGTCGTGGCGGCACTTCTCCGAAAAAGCATAGTGGCTTGCAGCCGATCATGTTGTTGTCAAGGTACGATGTTGTTTTGTAAGAAGTTGAGGGCTTTCAAAAATACCGGTAGGGCTGTTTTTTGAAAAGTAGTCCCTATACCCTATACAAACTTAAAGGGGTATTTTTAAACCGTCTTTCCGAAGAGTTCAAAATTTTTTAACTTTTTCAAACGACTTCCTATACCTATAACATTCTAAAACGGGTGTTTGGCAACCTGATTTTCAAATTTTGTTTGGAAAACTTCTTACACCAATATGAATCTATAGGGCCGTTTTGGAATACCATTTTGAAAATTTCACAATTTAGAGCAAAAAGAAAAACGGCAAAGTTTGCAATGAAACTTTGCCGTTCTTGGACGAGATTGTAAGGTGGTTAGGTATGCAGTTTTGCACATTCAGATCTTTTCTACGGGGATAAATTGATTGTGGAGTGGTACAATGATTAGGCTCGTTATGAGTGTGCCAAACCGATGCAGACCTGTACACAGGCTATATGGAGTTTGAAATCCGTAAGGAATGATTTTCTTTTTGTCTGACTGCTCCGTACAGCGAGGAACGCAGACAAAAACCTGCTGACTGCTTGTCAAAAGGAAACTCAAACAAATCAAAAAAGTGAACGCGCAAGTCCAAACGGCATCTATTAAAAACAATGGCTCACTGATAATCCACAGCGAGCCATTGTTTTTCCATCCATCTTGTGGTACTCTATTACACAGATAAACATGTTTGGAAGGTACATTGCTATGCCTGAAAGAAATATGGTAAATCTTACAATTACTATGACAAGAGAAGAACGCAAGGCTCTAAAGCAGTTTGCTCTTGATAAAGATATTACAGTTTCTGCGTTAGTCCGTTTGTGGTTGCAGGAACAGCAGAAAGTCGAGGTGAAAGGATAATGGCTCGCAATAATGAGTTAGGTGCAGCAAAAACAGCTAAAAAAGATGAATTTTACACTCAGCTTACTGATATAGAAAAAGAAATGCGATATTATCGTAAGCACTTCAAAGGAAAAACCGTCCTTTGCAACTGCGATGACCCATTCGAAAGTAATTTTTTCAAATACTTTGTATTGAATTTCAATCGGCTTGAACTAAAAAAGCTGATTGCCACGTGTTATGCGACTTCCCCAATTATGGGAAGTCAGCTAAAATACTGTATGGACGCCAGTGGACAGATGTATATATCATTTGATAGTGAACTCACTGCGGACAACAATACTAAACGTCCTTACAAAGCAGTAGTTTCTGTAGTTTATGATAAAACCGGCGACGGCGGTGTGGATATGTTCGATGTAGCAGAATTATTCCGGTCTGGAGAAAATCAGCTTACGGAACTTTCCGGCGATGGAGATTATCGTTCCGATGAGTGTTTAGAACTGTTACAAGAGGCCGATATTGTTGTAACAAATCCACCGTTTAGCAAGTTCAGGGAATATGTTTCAACATTGATAAAATATGACAAAAAGTTTATTATCATTGGTAATATAAATGCAGCGACATACAAGGAAACATTCCCCTTGATTCAGCATAACAAAATGTGGCTCGGTGCAAGTATCCATTCTGGAGACCGTGCGTTTTATGTTCCCGATGATTATCCACTCGACGCAGCTGGTTGCGGCATCGATGAAAGCACTGGGAGAAAGTTTATTAGAGTTAAGGGCGTTCGCTGGTACACAAATTTGGATCATAAGCAAAGACATGAGGAACTAATACTTGTCAAGCGATATTCTCCTGAATTGTACCCTCGTTTTGATAATTATGATGCAATAAACGTTAACATCACAGCAGATATTCCTTGCGACTACGCAGGAATGATGGGCGTTCCAATTACTTTTTTAGATAAATATTGTCCGGAACAATTTGAAATTATTGGACCGGAAAGTGCCCCTAGTAATCCTGAGACACTGAATTTGGGAAAAGATTATAGCGAATATATTGGTTACTCGCAGGATCGCGTTCCTAATGGACGTACCGGGTCAACATTTGGAAAATGTCCTGTTATAGAAATGGACGACAAGAAACACCCCTATTATGAAAAAGATGGACGTAGGGTGCAAACAACCTACCACCGAATATTCGTTCGGAACAAACATCCCGAAACGCCGAAGGAAGTGCAAGTGTAATGGAAATTCAAGAATTAAAGGTCACTATTGGGCAAGTTTATGAGGGCTACTTCAACGATGCTGAAGAAGGCGTTGTTGGTTACGATGAACGTCTTGATATTCGCCCAAAGTATCAGCGAGAGTTCGTTTATAAAGACAAGCAGCGGGACGAGGTAATCCGTACCGTGATGAAAGGTTTGCCTCTAAATGTGATTTACTGGTGTAAGGTCAAAAAAGAGGATGGTTCTGACGGTTTTGAGGTTTTAGATGGGCAGCAACGTACTATTTCCGTTTGTGAGTATGTCGATGGTACATTCTCCGTTGATGATAAGTACTTTTATAACCTGCCTTCTGATAAGCAGAAACAGATTTTAGACTATCCTCTGTTCGTTTATGTGTGTGATGGAACTGATTCTGAGAAGTTGGATTGGTTTAGAATCATCAATATTGCCGGCGAACAGCTTACCGATCAGGAACTACGAAATGCGGTTTACGCTGGTTCTTGGGTTTCGGATGCCAAACGGTATTTTTCAAAAACCGGTTGTGCCGCCGATACTCTTGCAGGTGATTACTTAAAGGGTGCTTCTATCCGTCAGGAGTATCTGGAAACTGCTATTTCATGGGCAGCGAATGCCGAGGGAAAAACAATTGAAGCATACATGGGCCAGCACCAGAACGACCCAAGTGCTGTTCTCCTTTGGAACTATTTCCGTTCTGTAATCGATTGGGTACAGGCTATTTTTCCTAAAAAACGTAAAGAGATGAAAGGGCTGCCCTGGGGATTGTTTTACAACACACACGGCAAGCGAACAGACCTCGACCCTAAAATGTTGGAGGCAGAGATTCAACGCCTTATGGGGGATGAAGATGTCACAAAGAAATCTGGCATTTATGAATATCTGCTGACAGGAGAAGAAAAGAAGCTGTCCATTCGTGCTTTTGACCGCCGTGATGCTCTTGCGGCGTATGAAAAACAAAAACATAGATGCGCAATTTGCGGCGGAGAATTTGAGTTTGAACAGATGCATGCCGATCATATTACTCCGTGGAGCAAAGGCGGAAAAACAACACCGGATAATTGCCAGATGCTTTGCCGCGACTGCAATTTGAAAAAGGGTGCACAAGAATAGTTACTAGGAGCAAATTATACTTTCGTTTAGAAGGAGCGTTATGGGCGTAAGGTTAACGGGTATAAGCACACCTGTAGGTGGGGTTTCATGGGAATATACCAAAGGAGCGGAGCGCTCCGCTCCTCTGTCGATATTTCCTAGACAAAAAATCCAAGTATTCATTAGCTCGATTTGCGGTGTGGAAAAATATGATAAAGTACGAGATGAATTAAAAACTGCTATTGAGCGCACACAATTAGCGGATGTCTACACTTTTGAGAGTAAAGAGGCGTCTACATTGCCTGCGGGCAATCATTACACATGGGCATTAGAGGATAGTGACATTTGTATTTTCTTAATAGATAATACAGATGGAATAAAGCCAGGAGTACAGGCGGAGATCGACACTGTCAAAAAACATAATATTAAGGCTTTGTGTGATGAAACGCAAAAAGAAAAAACAGCACTGGAACAAAGCTTGATGGGGGCACATTTTGCCAAAAGTAAAACCGTTCACCATTTTAGTGAATTGAGCCAAGATGGGGCTCAGGCGTTGATAGACGACATCGTTGCTGTATATCACTACTATTGTACCGGAAAAATAGTTTTGAACTCCGGTGAAAATGATGAAATTCAAGCAGTGGACGTTGTTGGTACAGAAAAGTATCAGCTTCCTACAATTCCCAAATCTACATTAAAAAATGTGGATAAATGTAGAGATTACTTTTTGAAGTTTGTTCTTGGATATTCCCGAGGCAGATACCCGGATGAAACGGAAAATACAAGTGAATTTGATGATTGGGGTATCCAGTTTCTCCCGATATTGTTTGAAGGCAAATCAATCAAACACTTTAATACAGCAATGTATCTGGATGCATTAAAGGTGCAGCAAGATAATGGACATTATCAGGTCGTTCAAATTCGCTGGCAAGCAATTCAGGCGTATTTTGCTGGAAATATCGAAAAGTGTGTAGAATATCTTGAATCAGCGTTAAGTCTTGCAAAAGAAACGAATCAACCAACATGGGTTATAAAAGATATTCTGGTAGACCTGCGCAATCAGTCCTTGACCCGTTGTATTATAAGAAATGAGTATTCTGATATACCCGCACAAAAAGAATTAACGGAAAGTAGCGAAGAACTCTATTATCCAATTCTTGACCGTATCCATGAATCGCTACATGAAAAATACATAGAGGGTTTGTATAAAAAGAAAATAGAATCACCTT
>OLQB01001158.1_pt1 | contig 19180 bp, 14 predicted proteins | sample 1672681 | NCBI WGS metagenome assembly OLQB01 (sample SAMEA3136713, study PRJEB25190) | human gut metagenome | reverse complement strand
AAAACCGCTGCTGAAAAATCCCCAGCTGCTGGAAAAGCCGTTACAGGAAGAGGTAGATTACTGATGGAAACAATCACCGCAAAGACCCCATGGGCTGGCTCCATGGGCAGTATGCCCATGCACCTTGATTACTTTGAAGGCTCCATGTTTGAGGCTGTGGAGGCCATTGCAGAAAAATACCCCAATTACGTTGCCTTTGACTTCATGGGCAAGTCCACCACCTACAAGAAGCTGGTGCAGGAGGTGGAGACCTGCGCCAAGGCACTGAAAACCATTGGCGTCCGGGAGGGCGACAAGGTCACCATCGCCATGCCCAACTGCCCGCAGGCCATTTACCTGTTCTACGCCATCAATCTGGTGGGCGGCATTGCCAACATGGTGCATCCTCTGTCCGCCGAGAAGGAAATTGAGTTCTATCTCAACGAGTCCGAAAGCGTCACCGCCATCACCCTCGATCAGTTCTACAATAAATTCGAGTCCGTCCGCAAGAACACCAAGGTGGTCAACATCATCATCGCCAGCATCAAGGATGCGCTGGCGCAGCCCATCAAGGCCGGTTACATGCTCACACAGGGGCGGAAGATCGAGAAAATTCCCGAAGACGCCCCGGTCATCCGCTGGCAGGAATTCGTGCGGATGAGCCGCTATTGCTTCTATGACTACAAGATCAGCCGCACCGACGACGATCCCGCCGTCATCCTCTACTCCGGCGGCACCACCGGCACCACCAAGGGCATCGTCCTGACCAATAAGAACTTTAACGCGCTGGGGCAGCAGGTCATCGCCGCCAACCCCATGTTCCGTCCCGGGGACAAGATGCTGGCCGCCATGCCCATCTTCCACGGCTTCGGTCTGGGCGTGTGCATCCACACCATGCTGACCCAGGGCGGCCGGTGCATTCTGGTTCCCCGGTTCACCCCCAAGAGCTACGCAAAAGACCTGGTCAAGCAGCGCTGCAACTTCGTCGCGGGCGTTCCCACCCTGTATGAGGCGCTGCTCCGTCTGCCGGATATGGAGGGCGCTGACCTCAGCTGCCTGAAGGGCGTTTTTTCCGGCGGCGATTCCCTGTCCGTCGAGCTGAAAAAGAAGCTGGACAAGTTCCTGTACGACCACAAAGCCTCCATTCAGGTGCGGGAGGGCTACGGCACCACCGAGACCGTCACCGCCTGCTGCCTGACCCCCAGCCACATGCACAAGGAGGGCAGCATCGGTCTTCCCTTCCCCGATACCTACATCAAGATCGTCAAGCCCGGCACCGAGGAGGAGCTTCCCTACGGTGAAGAAGGTGAAATCCTTCTGGCAGGCCCCACGGTGATGAAGGAGTACATGCACCATCCGGAGGAAACCGCGAAAACCTTACAGCACCACGCCGACGGCCTGACCTGGGTCTGCACCGGCGACCTTGGCACCATGGACAGCGAGGGCTTCGTGTATTTCCGCGGCAGAGCCAAGCGGATGATCATCACCTCCGGCTACAACGTCTACCCCGCCCAGATTGAGAACATTCTGGACGCCCACGAATTCGTGCAGATGAGCTGCGTCATCGGCGTGCCGGATTCCTACAAGATGCAGAAGGTCAAAGCCTTCGTCAAGCTGGTTCCCGGCGTGGAAAAGAACGACGAAACCAAGCGTTCCATTATGGAGTATTGCCGGAAGTACGTGGCCAAATACGCCATGCCCTACGATATCGAATTCCGGGACGAGCTGCCCAAGACGCTGGTCGGCAAGGTTGCCTACCGGGTTCTGGAGGAAGAGGAGCTGAAGAAGCTCCAGGAACCTGCTCCCGTCGAATAACATCACAAGCGTTTATTTCCGCGTACCCCTTGCCGGGGTACGCGGATTTTACTATTCTTGTCATCTACACGCCAAGCAGCAACAAGAATTGCCGCCGAAATCCATCGTATAACGAGTAGCCCCATGGTATAATGGCAGCATCTGGTATTTTACCGTACCGCCAATACAAGGAGGACTTTACCATGCGAAGAACGATTCTTGCTCTGCTGCTTGTCTGCCTGTGTCTGCTGACGGCGTGCAGTTCTGCCCCGCAGGAAACCACAGCCCCCACCGCTTCCGAAACGACTGTCCCCACTGAAACCGAGCCGACGGAGACCATTTCGCCGGTGGCGGAGGAAAAAGAGGTCATCGTCTACTTCGCCAACTGGTATCTGGACACCAAAACCGCCGAGGAAGGCGCGGAGGTGTGCAGCATTCCATGGGATAAGGTCACCTGCATCAACCACGCTTTCTGGGCGGTAGAACCCGCCGACGGCTCCACGGAGACCTCATGGGACCGGCTGGCGGCGTCCGGGGAACCCCGAACCAGCTTCCGCGTGGCGTCCACCCTCCCCAAGGCGGATTTTGATAATGACGAGCCGAGCCGGATGGCGCCCGGCCTGCCCCGGAACCACTTTGCCCAGTATCAGTATTATTCCGAGCAGTACCCGGATGTCAAAATTCTGATCTCCATCGGCGGCTGGACCCGCTGCGGCTATTTCTCCGAAATGGCCTACACCCCCGAGGGCCGCACCTCCTTCGTGGAGAGCTGTCTGGACATTCTGGAGGAATACCCATGGGTGGACGGCTTCGACATTGACTGGGAATATTTCGGCGGCAGTAAGGACGGCGCGCGCCTGCCCGAAAGCGAAGAAGATCAGGGCTGTCCCATCTGGGGTACGCCGGAAGAGGACAGCGCCAACTTTGCCGCCCTTGCCCAGCAGCTCCGTCAGGCCATGGACGACGCTTACGGCCCCGGCGTGAAGCGGCTCACCGCCTGTGCCTCCGCCTCCACCGGCTGGACGCTGCCCATGCAGAACTGGCGTCTCGTGTCTCCCTACATGGATTTTGTGAACATCATGACCTATGACATGGCGGGCACATGGGATAAGATCACCGGCCACGCCAGCAAGCTGCAGCACGCGAAGGACGCCGTCACCGTCATGAATCTTGGCTACGGCGTGGAGCTGCGCAAGATCTGCATCGGCAGCCCCATGTACGGCACCGATCTGAAAATGTTCCCCCCTCCCTCCGGCAGCAACCCCGTGGGCGTTTCTGTGGAATCCAAGGCCCCCTCTGACGTGGAGATCACGCAGGAAATGCTGAAAGCGTGGGAAGCCGAAGCCGTCAGCGGCTACACCACCGAGTGGGTGGACGGCAAGCCTGTCATGGGCGAGTCCTTCGATAATGGCGGCACCGGCTGGCATTACGGCTACGATGCCTTCAACCGTGGTGCGTATCTGTACAACAACGACGAAAAGTCCCCGTATTACTGCTGGTACATCTCTTACGAGACCCCCATGACCCTACAGGACAAGCTGGACTTCATCGAGCAGAAAGGCATTGCCGGTCTGATCGTCTGGGAGTGCAGTCAGGATACTTACGACCACGCCATGATCTCGCAAATGGCGGACAATCTGCTGAAATAACGCGCAAGGGAGAGGCTTCTCCGGAAGCGCTCTCCCTTTCCTGATGCAATACAGCCCCGCGGCATTTCAAAATGCCGCGGGGCTGATTTTATTTCCGTCTGACCAGTTCCAGAACCTCGCTCATTTTTCCGCAGATGGCATTGTAGTTCTCCCGGCGGTGGGGTCTTAAGCAGGCAGAGCAATCCTTGATGCCGCTTTCCGTATACCGGAACGCGCCGCCGCATTTGTCACCCAGACAGTACAGCGGGCAGTAGCAGAACAGGCAACTGAAGGTCTCCGGGTCAGCGCCCTGATGGCAGGGAAAATATTCGCATTCCCGGTTCTGGAAGAAATCGTAGTGAGTCTGGCGTCTCAGGTCAATCCAATAGCGCTGCTCCACCACGCCGTCCACTTCCACTTCGTTTTCCAGGACGCCGCCGTTGCGCCGGATGCTCCTGGCAGAACCGATGTTGTCCTTGTCACAGACCATCAGCACCCGGTCGATCCCCAGCTTCTTGCATTCCTCCAGCGCAAGAGCGATCATGCGGGTGGCGACGCCCCTGCGCCGCTGGGAGGGCAGCACACCGTCGCCGATGTGGCCGCCGTCCAACAGCAGCCTGTCATTCAGCCGGTGGCGGATATTCACCGCGCCCACGAAGATATCCTGCTCCGTGTCCAGACAGAAGAATGTGGAGTCCGGCACAAGTCCCTCCGTCTCGTCCTTCACATCCAGATTGGCAAGGTAATTGTCAAAGTCCCGGTAATCCAATCGGCGAATGGCGTAAGGGACGATCTTCTCCCCCGTCGCGTACCACTGGGACATCATATCGTTCAGGTGCCGCCGGTACTTTGGTTCCAATTTTACAAGCTTTAACGTCATTTTTCTTCCTCCGCTCTTTTCAGCGCCGCAAATCTATGGTATAATCTTCCCGAATTCCGTCCACGGGAACGTCGCGGGCGGCTCTTTGGAGAACTCCACCCACGCTCCTGTTCCCGGATGATGAAAGCCGATTTTCGCCGACCACAGGGCAATTTCACAGGGGTCGTCCAGAACGGCATACTTCCGCTCCCCCACCAGCGGCATTCCCCGGCTGGAAAACTGCACCCGTATCTGATGGGTGCGCCCGGTGTGAAGCCGCACACGCACAAGAGACATGCCATCCGCATATTCCAGAACACGGTAGGAAAGCGCCGCCTCCTGCACGCCCTTCCCCGGCGCGTCCGCCACGAAGGTCATCCGTCTTGCCTTGTCCCGCGCCAGCAGGTCACGAAGCGTCCCCTCCGGACTTTCCGGTCTGCCATGGACGACGGCCAGATATTCTTTGCGGAACTGGTCTTCCCGAATCTGTCGGGACAGCTCCGACGCCGCGCGGGCGTTTCTCGCCAGCACCATCACGCCGCTGACCACCCGGTCAAGTCGGTGCACCGTGCGCACGTCGGCCTTGGGGTCGCCCAGAGCTTCCCGCACCAGCTCTGGCAGTCCCCCCGGCTCGTCGGTGGAGAGGACTCTCGCCGGCTTGATGCAGACCAGAATATTAGCGTTCTGATACAGAATTTCCATCGCGCACCCCACAAAAGCGTTTTCCCTATCCTATCAAAAATACGCCTGTTTTGCAAGGAGGAATTGCCATGAAGATCGTCATTCTCGACGGTTACGCCTTAAATCCCGGCGATTTGAGCTACGAGCCTCTTCGCCAGTTCGGCGAACTGACCATTTACGACCGCACGGACACCGAGGACGAAGCCATTGCCCGCATTGCGGATAGTGAGATCGTGCTGGTGAACAAGCTCCCCGTCACCGAGCGGCTGCTGGATGCCTGTCCCAGCATCCGTCTGATCTGCGTTCAGGCGACGGGCTACAATACCGTGGACTGTGCCGCCTGCGCCCGCCGGGGCATTCCCGTGACCAACGTCCCCACCTACGGTACTGCCGCCGTGGCGCAGTTTACGCTGGCGCTGATGCTGGAGCTGTGTCACCGGGTCGGCCATCACGACGCGCTGGTACATGCTGGCCGGTGGGAAAGCTGCGGCTCCTTCTGCTTCTGGGACACCCCGCAGATGGAACTGGCCGGGAAGACGCTGGGCATTGTCGGCTTCGGGCGCATCGGTCAGGCCGTGGCGAACATCGCCCGCGCCTTTGGCATGAATGTTCTTTCCTACAGCCGCACCCGCCGTCCGGGCGGGGAAGCGCTGGCACGGTACGTCGATCTGGACACCCTGCTCGCCCAGTCGGATTTTGTCTCCCTCCACTGCCCCCTCACCCCGGCGACAGCGAAGCTGATAAACGCCGTCACCCTCGCGAAAATGAAGGCGGGCGCCATCCTCATCAACACCTCCCGGGGCGGCCTTGTGGACGAAGCGGCGGTAAAAGCCGCGCTGGAAAGCGGCCGTCTCCGCGCCGCCGCTGTGGACGTAGTATCCGAAGAACCCATCACGGCGGACAATCCCCTTCTGACCGCGCCCAACTGCATCATCACGCCCCACATGGCATGGGCGCCGCTGGAAAGCCGCCAGCGGCTTCTGGACTGCGTTGTGGAAAACATCCGCTGTTTTCTGGAAGGAAAGCCCCAGAACGTGGTAAATATGTAAGCGCGCAAGCTCCATCACGAAAAACCTCCGTATGACCAAAGTCATACGGAGGTTTTGTCGTCCCAACACAGGGTGTACATTTTCTGATTCACCGAACCGTCCACGCAGACGGCAAAGTCCGCGACGCGGCGGAAGCCGCATTTTTCGTGGACTTTCAGGGAGGACAGGTTTCGCTTGTCCACATGAGAATAGAGCTTCGTTTTTCCCTCAAGGAAGCACTGTACCGCCCGTATCAGCGCGGCGGCAAACCCCTTTCGCCGCTGCTCCGGGGCAGTCTCCAGCGCTTCCAGTAAAAGCCCGTCCCGGTACGGTTCCAAACGCAGGGCGCTGACATACCGCCCGTTTTCCTCCCAGACGGCGTAAACCGCCCCCGGTGACCTAAAAAACACCTGACTCAGATAGCGGTAGAAATCTTCTTCCGCCAACTGGATTTGACGCATTTCCGGCTCCTCCGGCCAGAATTCCCGGCCGTCTTCCCGGTTGGATTCTGCATAAACTGCCATCAGGCTGCTAAAATGCAGCCGGGAAAGGCTCCGCGCAAGATACAGCATTTCTTCTCCTTATACCGCGTACTGGCTGGTGTAGAGGTCGTAATAGAAGCCCTTTTTCGCCAGCAGTTGAGCGTGAGTCCCCTGCTCCACAATGTGGCCGTGATTCAGCACCAGAATGAGGTCGGCGTCCACGATGGTGCTGAGCCGGTGGGCGATGACGAAGCAGGTTCTCCCCTTCATCAGCTTGTCCATGGCCTTCTGCACCAGTATTTCCGTCCGGGTGTCCACGTTGGAGGTGGCCTCGTCCAGAATCAGCAGCGGACGACTTGCCAGCAGCGCACGGGCGATGGTCAGCAGCTGCTTCTGCCCGCCGGAAAGGTTGGTGGTGTCCTCGCTGATCAGGGTGTCGTAGCCGTCGGGCATAGTGCGGATAAAGTGGTCGCAATAAGCCTCCCGGCAGGCAAGCTCAATTTCCTCCCGGGTGGCGTCCGGCTTGCCGTAGGCCACGTTCTCGGCAATGGTACCCCGGAACAGCCATGTATCCTGCAAAACCATGCCGAAATTCCGGCGCACCTCGTCCCGGGATAGGGACTTGATATCCTGCCCGTCCAGCAGAATTTTTCCGCCGTCCACGTCGTAGAACCGCATCAGCAGATTGACGATGGTGGTTTTTCCCGCGCCGGTGGGGCCGACGATGGCCACCCGCTGGCCGGGATGGACACTGAGGTTCAGATTTTCGATCAGCGGCTCGTCCTTGGTGTAGGAGAAAGCAGCTTTGTCAAAGACGACCTCGCCCCGGCAGGGTTCCGGAAGCGTTCCCTCCGGCTGCTCCTCTTCCTCCATGTCCATTATCCGGAACACCCGCTTGGCGGAGGCTTTGACATGGGTCAGGTTCGCAAACCCCGAGGCGATCTGTTCCAAAGGAGACGCAAACTGCCGGGCTAACAGCACAATGGTCACCACAGTCCCCACGCCCACGCCCCGGCGCACGATCAGCCATCCGCCAATGAGGTTGATGCAGATATAGGCCATGGCGTTGGCGAATTTGATCAGCGGCTGCACGATAGAGCCGGTAAAGTTGGCCTTGGACACGGCCTTGCGCAGCTGCTCGTTGACGACGGCGTGCTTCTGCACCGTGTATTCTTCCAGATTGTAGGCTTTGGCTGTTGCGAAGTTGGTGAAGCTCTCCTCCACGATCTCCGTCAGCTCTCCGGATTTTTTGAACCACTCGTCGTAGTATTTCCCGCTGGCGCCCGCGATTTTCGAGGAGATCCACAGGGAGATCGGGGTCAGTACGATGACAAGGCAGGCCAGCACCCAGTTTTTCAGGAACATGGCGACGGCGATCATGGTGATCTGGAAAACGCCCTCCACCATCACGTCAAACACCTGATGGATGTAGTTGCCCATGGCGCTCACATCGTCAATCATGCGGTTCAGTACGTCACCCACCGGGGTCTGATCGACGTATTTCACCGGAAGACGCCGGATTTTGTCGGAAATGGCAATTCGCAGGTCACAGGTAAAGTGACGGCTCACCGTCCGGTTCATCAGCTGCATATTCAGATAGCGGAACACGCCCTGCGCCGCGTACACCGCTGTCAGCAGGAGAAGTCCGCCGACAAGGCTGTCCCGGATGGGCGTCTGCCGGTCGCTCAGTCCGAAATCATAGAGCTTTTGTATCAGGTTTCCCAGAATTTCCGGCGCGGCAATGGAGCACAGCACCGCGAGAATTCCCAGCACCGCACTGACCGCGACCCATCCGGCAATGCCCTTCGCCTCCCGGATGATCCGCCATGTGGTCTCGTCCAGCAGTTCATTCTTTTCACGCATTCAGGTTCCCTCCCGTCTGGGACGCATAGATTTCCCGGTACACCCCGCACCGTTCCAACAGCTGGGCGTGGGTGCCGCTGTCCACCAGCGCGCCGCCGTCCATGACGAAAATCACATCGCAGTGCATGGCGGAGGTCACCCGCTGGGTGATGATCAGCTGGGTCTTCCCTGCAAGATTCCGGTTCAGGGTGGCACGGAGCTTCGCTTCCGTCAGGAAGTCCAGCGCGGAAAAGCTGTCGTCAAAAATGTAGATGGGCGCATTTTTCAGCAGCGCACGGGCAATGCTCAGCCGCTGTTTCTGTCCGCCGGACAGGTTCTTGCCCGACTGGCGGATCATGTGGTCGATACCATCCGAGAAGCCGTTCACGAATTCTCCGGCCTGCGCGATCTCCAGCGCTTCCCGAATCTCCACGTCCCCCGCTTCCAGCCTGCCCATGCGCACATTGTCCCGGATGGTGCCGGAATAGATGGTCGCGTTTTGCAGCACGCAGCTGATATTATCCCGCATGGTGCGGCGGCTGAGGGTCTGAGTCGGCATTCCGTCCATGCGAACCTCCCCGGAGGTGGGCATACGAAAGCCCAACAGGAGCTGTACCAGCGTGCTTTTTCCCGAACCGGTGCCGCCGATGATCGCCGCCCGCTGTCCCTTTTTCACGGAAAGGGTGATGTCTTTCAGGGCGGCCTCCGCCGCGCCCTCGTAGCGGAAGGTCACATGGTCAAAGTCGATATCCCCGGACAGGGTGATGTCCTGCCGCTCGATGGGGTCGGCCATGCCCTTGGCATGAAGCACCTGCCCGATGCGCTTTGCCGCCACTTCGGCCTGGGGAAAGCTGATAATGGCAAACGCACCGGTGACAACGCCCGCAGAGACCAGAGACACATACTGGACGATGGCAAAAATGTCGCCGCCGGTCAGACCGGTGGATGTCTCCATCCGCCAGCCGCCTAAGTACACGATCAGCACCGCCGCCACGTTCAGCAGGAAGGTCGCCAGCGGGGAAATGGCGCCCATGGCCACATTGCCCCGGATGAAGCTGTCCACCATAATTCGGGTAGCCCCGGACACCCGCTCATGCTCCCGCTTCTCGGAGTTGAACGCCCGGATGACCCGGATGCCCCGCAGACGCTCCCGCATGATCTCATTCTGCCGGTCTACAAACTTGTCGGATACTTCCCAGATGCCGTCGATCTTCTTTCCGATGAAGATAACGATTGCCAGAATCACAGGAACAAAGGCCAGCATGGTCAGCGACAGCGCAGCGTCCTTCCGCAGGGACAGCACCACACCGCCAAAAAACAGCACCGGGATCATGATGACAGTGCCGGACAGCTCCGCCGCGATCCAGCTCACCGTCTCCACATCGTGGGAACAGCGGGTCACAAGCGCCGCCGTCCCCAGCTCGCCGAATTCCTCGAAGCTCATCTGGTTGACCTTGCGGAACACGGCGGCGCGGAGGTCGGCGCAGAAAGACGCCACCACGTCGTTGGAAATTTTCGATCCCAAGAGCACCGTTCCCAGCCCCACCAGCGCCACCGCCGCCATGACGGCGCAGCATCTGACGATGTAGGCAAAATCCGCCCGATAAACGCCCTTGTTGAGAATTTCGCTCATGATGGCGGGCAGCAGCAGGTCGCAGACGGTCGATACCGCCACGGCGATGGTCGCGGCGAGCAGCCCCCTCCAGTAGGGCTTCAGATAATGCAGCATTTCTTTCATTTTTCTACCTCAAGCAATAAAACTTCATGCATGTGCGCTGCACCGTGAAAATGCGCAAATGCTGATGCATGAAGTTTTTGTGCATCATTTCCGGTTGCCCCGCAGGGGCGAGGAAATGGCACATTTCTTATTTTTCTATGCATTTGCATAGAAAAACGGCCCAGGCCGAAGCCTGCGCCGCACAAACAGCCCATGCCGGTATTCCTACCGCACGGTTCCCTCCGGAGCAAGTCTTCTGCCATAAACGTTCCAGCCGTTCTTCAACATATTCACTTCCTCCTTTCTCATAATTGTGAGCATATCATAACACGCCGGTTTTCCTTTGTCAACCAATATTCTCCGTTCCGGCGGTGGATAAGCCGGGTTTATTCACACCGTTATACACAGTTTCCACAATTTTATCCACAGGCGATATACATAACACCCGCCAAAATCCGTTATGATCCGAAAAATGTAATGTATTTGTAACCTTTAGTTACAACTTGGTTTGCATCCACCGTATATTCGTCGATATTCATGCAAAAGGGGGAGACTTCCCGTCTCCCCCTATCTCATAGTGCTTCTCCCAGAATGGACTTGGTGGCGTAGGCATTCAGGCTCATGTCGGCCACATGCCCCGCTTTGTACTCGTAATACGCCTGAGCGCCGATCATGGCGCCGTTGTCCCCGCACAGGTGAAGCGGCGGCAGATAGACCTCCGCCCCCAGCTTCTCCGCCGCCGCGAGGATGTCCGCGCGGATGCGGGAATTTGCGGCAACGCCCCCGGCCACGGCAATTTTCCGATAGCCGGTCTGTTCCAGCGCCATTACCGCCCGGGGCACCAGCGTGTCGGACACCGCCGCGGAAAAGGCGGCGCAGAGGCTGGGAATATCCAGCTCTTCCCCCACCTGTTCGGCATGGTGGATCAGGTTCAAAGCTGCGGTTTTCAGCCCGGAAAAGCTCATATTGTAGGGATTTTCCCCGGGTTTGCTGCGGGGAAGGACGTATTTTGTCTCGTCCCCCTGCCTTGCGGCCCTGTCCAGCGCCGCGCCGCCGGGATAGGGCATCCCCAGCACCCGCGCGACCTTGTCGAAGGATTCCCCCGCCGCGTCATCCAGCGTCGTGCCGAGTATGTTCATGTCCGTGTAGTCTTTGACCTCCACGATCATCGTGTGGCCGCCGGACACAACCAGACACAGGAACGGCGGCTCCAGCTCAGGATAGGCGATGTAATTGGCGGCGATATGTCCCCGGATGTGGTGTACCGGGATCAGGGGTTTCCCCAACGCCAGCGCCGCCGCCTTGGCGAAGTTCACTCCCACCAACACCGCGCCGATCAGGCCGGGAGCATAGGTCACGGCCACGGCATCGATATCGCTTCTTAATAGCCCCGTCCGCGCCAGCGCCTGATCCGCCAGACCGTAGATGGCTTCAATGTGCTTCCGGGACGCGATCTCCGGCACCACGCCGCCGTAAATGCGGTGCAGATCAACCTGAGACGCGATGCAGTCCGTCAGGACCTCCCGTCCATCCCGGACAATGGCCACAGCGGTCTCGTCACAGGAGGACTCCACAGCTAAAATGTTCAAATTTCCCACTCCTTTCTCAGAATGAGAGCGTCTTCTTTGGGATTTTGGTAGTAGTTCCGGCGGGTTCCCACGAGGACAAAGCCCAGCGATTCGTATAGGGCGCGGGCAGGGTCGTTGGACGCGCGAACCTCCAAGGTCAGGCAGCGGCTTCCCCGTTTCTTCAGTTCCCCGATCAGCGCCAGAATCAGCGCCCGGGCGACGCCCTGCCGCCGGAAGTCCGGGTGGACGGCGATGTTCATCATGTCCGTCTCGTCCATCACAGTCTGGGAGCCGACGTAGCCTGCCACCGTCTCGCCGTCCAGCGCCACCAGCCAGCAGGAAAGGGGATTTTCCAGCTCGGAAGCGACGCTTTTTTCGCTCCACGGGTCGGAAAAGCAAACTTTTTCCAGTGCCGCGACCTGAGGGACATGCTCCGCCGTCATGTGCGCAATTCTCATTTTGCCTCGTACCAGCTCTTTCCGAATTTTGCTTCCGCCGTCAGCGGCACACTGAGAGACGCCACGTTTTCCATCTCCCGGCTGACCAGCGCCGCGACCTCTTGGGCAATGCCCTCCGGGCATTCCACGATCAGTTCGTCGTGAACTTGCAAAAGGAGCTTTGCGTCGGGGTATTTTTCGTTCAGGGCGTTTTCTACCCGAATCATGGCCAGCTTGATCAAATCCGCCGCCGTTCCCTGAATGGGCGTGTTCAGCGCAATGCGCTCCGCCCCGCTGCGGACGTTGAAATTGCTGCTTTTCAGCTCCGGAATATACCGGCGGCGGCCGTACAGCGTCTCGGTGTAGCCGATTTCCCGGGCATCCGCCACCACCTTGTGCATGTATTCCTTCACACCCCGGTAGTTGTTCAGATAATTGTCGATATACGCCCGGGCTTCATAGCGGGAAACCCCGATATCCTCCGCCAGAGAGAACTCGGAAATGCCGTAGACAATGCCGAAATTGACAGCCTTGGCATGGCGGCGCTGCAAGGGCGTGACCTCCTCCACCGGCACGCCGAACACCTGGGCGGCCGTAGCCGTGTGGATGTCCACGTGGTCGCAGAATGCCTTGCGCATGGCGTCGTCACCGGCAATATGCGCAAGCACCCGCAGCTCGATCTGGCTGTAGTCCGCGTCCACCAGCACGCAGCCGGGCTTGGGAATGAACATTTTCCGTATCTCCGCGCCCAGATCCGTGCGGACTGGGATATTCTGGAGATTGGGTTCCGTAGAGGACAGCCGCCCCGTCGCCGTTACCAGATTCTGGAAGGTGGTGTGAATCCGCCCATCCTCCCGGATTTCCTTCATCAGGCCGTCGGCGTAGGTGGATTTCAGCTTGGTCAGCATCCGGTAATCCATGATGGCCGGGACGATGGGATGCTTGTTTTTCAGCTTTTCCAGAACTTCCGCATTGGTGGAATAGCCGGTTTTCGTCTTTTTCACCGGGGGAAGTCCCAGTTTTTCAAACAGCAGTTCTCCCAGCTGACGGGTGGAATTGATGTTGAATTCCCCGCCGGAATAGGAGAAGATCAGCGTTTCGCAGTCGGAAATCCGCCGGGAAAGCATATCGCCGAACTGCCTCAGCTGTTCCCGGTCGATGCAGATGCCCCGGTTTTCCATGCGGTAAAGCACCCGGCACAGGGGAAACTCAATCTCCCGGTAAAGCCTTTCCATGCCGTTCTTTTCCAGCTCCCCGGCAAGCACCGGGCGCAGGTGCCACAGAGCTTCGGCACAGGCTGCCGCGTCGGCGTCCTCCACGCTCAGCCCCAGATAGTTGGTCGCCAGCTTGGAGACGGTATAGTCGGAAGACGAGGGGTTCAGGTCATAGGCCGCCAGCGCCGTGTCAAACACGAACCCGTCCGTCGGCAGGCCCTCGGCGAGCAGCGCGCGCATGAGGTCTTTGATGTTGTGGCCCGCCTTGCGCACGCGGTCGGAAAACAGCAGGCGCAAAAAAGCGTTATAGTCATCGCCAAGCTGCGCCCACGCGAGCGCATAGCACGCCTTGCCGTCGCAGAGCGTGAGCGCGTCGAGCCCTTCTGGCGCGAGCACCGCGACATACGGTGCCGCCGTGACCGCCTGCTCGAGCGTGTGTAGCGCGGCGCTGTCCGTCACGTCGACGGTCGGCAGGGGCGGCAGCGCATTTTCCGGCGCGGCCGCGCCGTCAGCCGGCTGCAGCCCCCACTTTTCCGAGAGCTTCAAAAAGCCCAGCCGCCGGAACCAGTCATAGAGCTCGGGGCGGTAGTCCCGATCCCAGACGGCGGATTCGGGCGCGAAATCAATGGGCGCGTCCGTGCGGATGGTGGCGAGGTCGAACGACAGCTGCGCGCTCTCGCACCCTTCCGTGAGCTTTTTGCGCACGCCGGGCTTGATGTCCAGCGTGTCGAGATCGCGGTAAATATCCGCCACCGTGCCGAAGCGCACGAGCAGATCCTTCGCCGTCTTTTCGCCGATGCCGGGCACGCCGGGAATGTTGTCCGAGCTGTCGCCCATGAGCGCCTTGAGGTCGATCATGTGGATGGGGTCGAAGCCGTACTCGGCGCGAAAGACTTCGGGCGTGTATTCGATCGTCTCCGTCTGGCCCATGCGGGTCTTGACATGGCAGACATGGGTGGTATCCGTGATGAGCTGGAGGCTGTCCTTGTCGCCGGTGACGATCTCGCACGCCCAGCCGGCGGCCTCGCAGCGTTTGGCGACCGTGCCGAGCAGGTCGTCCGCCTCCCACCCGGCCAGCTCCAGCCGCCGGATGCCCATGTGGTCGAGCGTCTGCTTGAGCAGCGGCATCTGCACGACGAGCTCCTCCGGCATGGGCTTGCGCTGGGCCTTATAGGGCGCGTACTGCTCGTGACGGAACGTCGGCGCGTGCACGTCGAACGCCACGCACACCGCCTGCGGCTGCTCGAGCTCGAGAATGCGCTGGAAAATGGTCAGAAAGCCGTAGACCGCGTTCGTCGGCGTGCCGTCGGGCGCGTTGAGCATGCGGATGCCGTAAAAGGCGCGGTTGACGATGCTGTTGCCGTCGAGAATCATGAGTTTCATTTGGGTGTCCTCCTTGCACGTCACTGGCCGCGCAGCTCAATGAGCCGGTCGCGCAGCACGGCGGCGTACTCGTATTCGAGCATTTCGGCCGCCTTTTTCATCTGCGCCTCGAGCCGCGCGATCTCGGCCCGGCGCTCGGCCTCCGTCATCTTCACGCCGTCGGCGCGTTTGGGCGCTTCGACGTCGCTCGAAATTTCAAGCAGTTCGCGCACGCTCTTGACGATCGTTTTCGGCACGATACCGTGCGCCTGATTGTACGCCGCCTGCTTGGCGCGGCGGCGGTTCGTCTCCAGGATGGCCGCGTGCATGGCGGCCGTCTCCTGATCGGCGTACATGATGACCGTGCCCTCGGCGTTGCGCGCCGCGCGGCCGATCGTCTGGATGAGACTCGTCTCGCTGCGCAGGAAGCCCTCCTTGTCCGCGTCAAGGATCGCCACGAGCGACACCTCCGGCAGGTCAAGCCCCTCGCGCAGGAGGTTGATGCCGACGAGCACGTCAAACGCACCGGTGCGCAGGTCGCGGATGATCTCCATGCGCTCGATCGCGCCGATGTCGTGGTGCAGATAGCGGCAGCGGATGCCCGCATTCGTGAGGTAGGCCGAGAGATCCTCGGCCATTTTCTTCGTGAGCGTCGTCACGAGCGTGCGCTCGTTTTTGGCGATGCGCGCGTTGATCTCGCCGATGAGGTCGTCGATCTGTCCCTCAATGGGCCGCACGAAGATCTGCGGGTCGAGCAGGCCGGTCGGCCGGATGATCTGCTCGGCAATCTGGCCCGCGTGCTCGCGCTCATAGTCGCCCGGCGTGGCCGAGACGTAGATGGCCTGATGCACCCGCTGCTCGAACTCCTCAAACTTCAGCGGGCGGTTGTCATACGCGCTCGGCAGGCGGAAGCCGTACTCGACGAGCGAGTCCTTGCGCGCACGATCGCCGCGGTACATGGCGCGCACCTGCGGCAGCGTAACGTGGCTCTCGTCGACGAAGAGCAGAAAGTCCTTCGGGAAATAGTCCAGCAGCGTCATCGGCGCGCTGCCAGGGGCACGGCCGCTGATGATGCGCGAATAGTTCTCGATGCCGGAGCAGTAGCCGAGCTCCTGCATCATCTCAATGTCATAGTCCGTGCGCTGGCGAATGCGCTGCGCCTCGAGGAGCTTGCCCTGCTGCTCGAACGTTTTCACGCGCGCGTCGCACTCGGCGCGGATCTCGCCAATGGCGCGCTCCATCTTCTCGTGCGTCGTGACGTAGTGCGACGCGGGATAGATTGCCACGTGGCTGAGCGTGCGGATGGGCGCGCCGGTGACGACGTTGATGTCCGAAATGCGGTCGATCTCGTCGCCGAAGAACTCCACGCGCACGGCATGGTCCGAGGAATAGGCCGGGAAAATGTCGATCGTATCGCCGCGGACGCGGAACATATTGCGCGCGAAGGCAATGTCGTTGCGCTCGTAGCGGATGTCGATGAGCTTGCGCATGAGCTCCTCCGGGTCGCGCTGCTGGCCGGTGCGCAGGGAGATGACCATGTTGGCGTAGTCGATCGGGTCGCCGAGGCCGTAGATGCAGGACACGGACGAGACGACGATCACGTCCCGCCGCTCGAACAGGCTCGACGTGGCCGAGTGGCGCAGGCGCTCGATCTCATCGTTGATGGAGGCGTCCTTTTCGATGAACGTGTCCGTGTGCGGGATGTACGCCTCCGGCTGGTAGTAGTCGTAGTAGGAGACGAAATACTCCACGGCGTTGTTCGGGAAAAACTCCTTGAACTCGCTGCACAGCTGCGCCGCGAGGATCTTGTTGTGCGCGAGCACGAGCGTCGGCCGCTGGACGCGCTCGATGACCTTGGCCATCGTGTACGTCTTGCCGGAGCCGGTCACGCCGAGCAGCACCTGCTCGTCGATGCCGTTTTCCAGCCCTTGCACGAGCGTGTCGATCGCCTCGGGCTGGTCGCCCGACGGCTCGTAGGGCGAAACAACTTCAAAATCCGGCACGAAACGGCCTCCTTTCGTGAAAAATCAAATCAGAATATTATACCACCATCCGCCTTGTTTCACAAGCGGAAAACGCCCGGAAGCAGTGGCTTCCGGGCGCACACATGTCTGCAATTATTCGCCGAAATCGAGCACACGGCGCATGCGGATGAGCGTCAGGCGGTTGCGGATGGCCGCCGAAACGCTGAGCATGTCCTCCGACAGGGCCGGATCGATACCGATCTGCTCGGGCTTGTAGAACGCGCCGAGCTTCTCGCACAGCGCGGCCAGCTCCTCGGCCGAGGGGATCTCGGCGATGATGGCGCGGATCTCGTCCCAGTGGTCGACGATGTTCTGCGGGTCGAACGTACCGAGCACGTCGTTTTCGTTCTCCTTCATGATGCCGTCGGCGAGCGGGCCGAACTTCTCGTCCACCCACGCGCGGCTCAGCGGCTCAAAGGGCTTGGCCTTCGGCGTCGGGAGCGAGGCGAGGTAGTGGTACTCCTTCGCGCACAGGTACGTGCCCACGCCGACGCACTGGCCGTGCATGCCGTGCGCATTTTCAAACCGCGGCGGCTTCATCTCCACCAGATGCGCCATCAGGTGCTCGGCGCCGGAGGCGGCGCGGGAGTGGTTGAGCAGCTGCATGGTCAGGCCGGAGATCATCTGCGCCATGGTCATGGCCTCAAAGTCCGGCTTGCCGCCGGCCGCCATATCGTCGGCCGCCTTGCGCATGATGGTCAGCGCCTCCTGCGCGAGGTCGGCGACCATTGGGCAGTAATACTCGCCCGAGACGAGGTGCGCGATCTTCCAGTCCGCGAGGGAAATGTACTTGGCCAGAATGTCCGAAATGCCGCTCACGGTCAGCCACAGGGGCGCGCCGGAGACGACGTTCAGGTCGCAGACGACGAGCGCCGCCGCCTGCATGGGGATGGACTTTTTCTGTCCGTCGATGATGATCGAGCAGATGTTGGCCGTGAAGCCGTCGGAGCTCGCCAGCGTCGGTACGGCGACGAACGGGATGCCGAGGTGGTAGGCCGGGTAGCGGCCGAAGTCCATGATCGTGCCCGAGCCGACCGCGACGATGACGTCCGGATGGTCAAGCTGGCGCATCATGTCCTCGATCATGCCCTTTTCGGAGTGCAGGCCCTCGGCGTTGAGGACGATCTCCTGGTCGGCGCGCACGTGCCTGAGCGTCGGGAGGTTGTAGGTGTTCGTATCGTAAATGACGGCGCGCTTGCCGCTCAGGCCGACCTCGTCCATGTACTGGTCGAACTTGTCGAGCGCATTATACTCCACGACGACCTTCTTCGTCTCCAGTGTGTGCTCGCGGCCGCAGCGGCACGGGCCGACATATTTGCTGCAATCGAGAATCATGCAAACATCGCTCCTATTCCAGATAGAATTTTTCCTTACCAGCATATTGATTTTTCCCGGCAAAGTCAAGCCCTCCGGCCGGATATCGCACCCAAAACGCAGAAAACATTCTATTTTCGTTTTCATTGAAAAACATTCATCCAAAATTTTAAGGGTCGATGCCGCCGGTAACGGTTGCAAAATCCATGCGCACGGTGTAAGATTGCAAAGTCGCTTTACAGAGATTTTAAATCCTTTTTACACTCTGGCGAACTTTTTCGTCTTTTCTATAGATATTCTTTGTACCTGGACGGTGATTTCTTATGGAACTGACTGCGATCGCGCAGTGGCTCAACACCACGTTTGCGGGCTATGACTACGCCATTTTGCAGGCACTGCACAATCTGGCCGAAGCGGCCGGCGGCTTCTTCACGCCGCTGTGCCGGGCCATCACTTTGCTGGGCGAGAAGGGCATCCTCTTTCTCGTGCTCGGCATCGTGCTGATGCTGTTTCCAAAAACGCGCAAGGCGGGCATCTGCATGTTCGGCGCCGTGTGCTGCGGCGCGCTCATCACGAACTTCTGGCTCAAGGACTTTGTCGCCCGGCCGCGTCCGCTGACGGTAGAGCCCTTCCGCACCTGGTGGCAGGCTGCCGGCGCGTATGCCGAGAGCGAGTACTCCTTCCCCTCCGGCCATGTGACGGCCGCGATGGCCGGCGTGACCGCGCTCGTGCTCGCAGGCAAAAAGCCCGCGCGCTGGTGGGCCTATCTGTTCGTGGCAGCGATGGGCGTGGCGCGCAACTATCTCATGGCGCACTACCCGTCAGACGTGCTGTTCGCGGCAATCATCGGCGTGGCCTCGGCCTTCATCGCGTATTACATCACGCGGCTCATCTTCCGTCTGCTGGAGGATCACGAGGACGCCGGTATATGCGCGTTCGTGCTGAATTTCGACCTTCCGGTACGGCTGCCCGGCGGATATAAGGGACGGCACGAAAAATAATAAAACTCATAAAAAATAACGGAGAACTGCTTTTCGCAGTTCTCCGTTTTTTACATTTCGGGGTCATTACATAACGCCGGTGGCTTCCTTGCTCTTGGCTATCGCCGCGTTGAGCTTGCGCGCCGGATAGTACAGGACGAATCCCAGCACCATGAACAGCACGCACATCAGCAGCAGGATGATCGCACAGCGGGCGTAAGTCCCGTCGTAGAAGCCGCCGATGGTCTCGCGGATCATGTCCATGCCGTAA
>OLQB01001152.1_pt1 | contig 19241 bp, 18 predicted proteins | sample 1672681 | NCBI WGS metagenome assembly OLQB01 (sample SAMEA3136713, study PRJEB25190) | human gut metagenome | reverse complement strand
ATTTTTCTTATGCCGGGTTCTGTTCAAACAGAGCAGCCTCCAGCTTGTCGGCGGCTTCCTGCTCGACTTTTTTCAGCACATGACTGTAAATGTCCATGGTGATCTGATAGCTGGAATGTCCCAACCGCTCTTGTGCGACCTTGGGAGAGATACCCAGCGAAAGCATGATCGTGGCATTGATATGCCGAAGGTCATGAAACCGAATGTGCTTCAGATCATTCGCTTTCAGAAATCGCCGAAACTTCATGGAAAAGGAATCGCTTTTGTAGGGAGAGCCGTCCTCCTGGCAGACGATGTAATCATTTTGTCCGGCATGGCGTTCTGCTTTGGTGCCTTTCAACAGCCGCAGCAGCGTTCCCGGAATCTGAATCTCCCGTCTGCCGCTTTGTGTTTTCGGGGCTTTGGTGATCGTTTGATTGTTGACAGTTACCAGATTTTCTTCGACAGTAAGACAGCCGGTTTGAAAATCCACATGATGCCACCGCAGTGCGAGCAGTTTTCCACGCCGCAGACCCAAACAAATCTCGATCATCAGCGGCAGGTAAAGGGCAGTGTTTCTGGCACATTGCAGCAGGGTATCCACTTCTTCCATGCTGTACACTTTTGGTTGGTAATGTTCCAGCTTGGGCAGCGTGAGATCGTCACAGGGATTCTTTGGAATCAGTTCTAGCATGACTGCCTTTTTCATTGCCGCCGAGAGATTCAACAAGATGTTTTTGATCGTCTTGGGCGAAAGCGGCTTTCCTGTTCTGGGAGATGCCTTTTGCAGGGAAAAGACCCATTTCTGAATGTCGATGTTTTTCAGTTGCTGCAAACAGGTATCTCCAAACTGTGGAATGATGTACTTTTCCGTCTGATCGATGTAGTGCTGTACAGTGGTAGGGGAGAGCTGATTTTTTACGTAGATCTCCAGCCACTGGTGCATGAAATCCCGAACCGTGATCCGATTGTCTTTGACAAAAGTTCTGGTTTCCAGTTCATGGATCATATCCCGCATGACTTTTTCTGCTTGTTTTTTCCCGCCCTGAATGGTCTTGTAATAGCGTTTGCGTTTTCCGTTGGCAAAAGAGGATTCTTCTTCCACGATGACCTGATAGGTTGTGATCCCGGATTTGGTCGTCCGCTTTCGCACATGACCGGTATATGGCATAAAACCGCCTCCTTTGAAAAGTATAACAGAATGTTCTTCGGGCTTTTCTTGAAAAAGACGGAAAAAGATTAGTATTCTTCTGCAAACAGCATGGTGGCATAGGGCTTTTGGTTTGCATCATATTCTGCAATCACATAGATTTTTGCTGTGACCGGCGAAAACGGCACGGCAAACTGATAGCATTTTTCATAAGGCGGAACTTCCTGACAATGCAAAATGATCTGCTGGCTGCCTGCTCCGGAAAGCCGAAATATTTGCAGATAATCCTTTGGAACAGGCAGTTCTGCAATGCAGTTCCAGAGAAATAATTGCAGAAAAAGCGGTAGTTCCTCATGGATTCTTTTTGTCAGATAGCGGTTTCCCGAAAACATCAGCAGCATCTTCTTTCCACAAGTTCCTGTGCTTCTGTGGAAAATGGGATGTAGATATCCTCGCTGTATCCGTCCGAAGATGCCCAGACAGTGTGGATCCAGTCAGCATGGGAAAAGGAAAGAATCTCATAGAATTCCAAACCTTTGTCGAGCAGATAGGATTCCTCCTGCTTTTCTAAGAGAATCACAGAAAGGCTATCACCCGTGTCACAGTGATAGGTCTTTTCGATGTTTTTCATTTTCTGCACCAGATATGATTTGAGATCTGACGGCATTGCAGCATTTGAAATAGTTGCAATAGAGTGTAATTTTTGCATGATTTTCCTCCGATCTTGCTCTAAAAAAAGAGGCTCAGCGTTATGCCAAGCCTCCCGCAAACAGAATTTTTACTTACTCTTCTTGACCAGTGCCAGCAGTTCTACGCCGCAGGCGACTCCTGCCAGAAACATTTCAATTGCAATCGGCATTGATGTACTTCACCTCCTCCCGCTCCTGCATTTCGATGGCGATCCCGATGCCGCCGATCACCAGTGTCAGTACCAGTCCTGCGATAAATTCCTTCATGTCAAATTCCTCCAATTTTTCGTTTTGATTTATGCTTCACACTGTAACAGTGTTTTCGCCTCGTTAATTGCTTCCTCCATTGCCGCTGTATCCATGAGCAGTTCTTCGATCTCGTCCGGATCATAGCCGACTTCCAGCAACAATTCTACTTCTTCTTCCGAAACGCCAAATGTACCGCAGTACTCCAACAGCAGTTCTTCCCGTTCGTCTGCTTCCCACCATTTTGCATAGTTCAGGTAATTCCAATTGTATGGGTTGAACATGGTATGGATGTAGTCCTGCATGGTAAAGGTGCTCTTATGGAGATTGCCACTCGAAGACATTTTGACGATTTCACCCTCTGAAACATCGACTTCGCTGTACTTGCCATTCAGCTTTACCTTTTTCAAAGCATTGTCCAAAATGCTCTTTGTGCTGGCGTAAACGTACAATCCCAGTGCGGGAAAATGATACAAAGTCAGCGGGTTATTGCCTTTCACCAGAAACAGCGTATTGTCGTTTCTCAAAATTGTAAAGACAAAGCTGCCCTCCACCAGTTCTGCGGTTCTCCGGACGTTTTCCGTGTCCAGCTGCTGCCCCTGTTCCAGAAGTTGCACAGCGATGTAGCTATCGGTTTCAACCGGGGTTGGCGGGAGATGCTGTTCCCGGCGAAGCTCTTTGTCGTTGTACAGCACGCCGTTGTGGGCGAGGGCGAACGCCTCTGTGCCGCAGTGTCCATCGAACGGGTGGTTGTTGCAGTTCCGCTTTTCGCTGCCCTGTGTCGTGAACCGGGTGTGCCCGATGACCGATCGTGTCCCTCTGGGGAAGAACAGCTTGACCTTGTGTGACGGCTTGGGCTTTTTGTAGGTGACCATGCTGCCGTCCCGGACGTAGGCGATTCCCGTTGCGTCTGTGCCACGGACTTCCGCAGCGACAGAGAGGTAGTGTATCAGCTTTTTCAAAACAGCATTGCTCACTTTTTCCTTGTAGTCTAAAAATCCAAACACTGCACACATCTTACATCTCCTCGCTTTCTGTCACCACTTCATTGATGTACAGTCTTCTCTCTTTGAGATACTGGATCAGTTCCGGTTCTTCGATGGAACTTACAAATTCTGACCAGCTCATGGCATCGATGCCCTCCTCAGACAAAGAAATCGCCGCATCACAGATGTGGTTGACCATCTGCAATGTGGCGATGAAAGTGTTGTATTTGAGTGTCCCTCGGAACAGGCGAAACTCAATGGTGTGGTAGTTATTGAGATTGACCGCAACGTATCTGCCGTTGCAGCCACTTTTGGCTTTCTCTAGGATTTGTTTTCCGGTTTTCTCAAAACCGAATCGTGCACTCCAACGGCTCATGTTGTAGCTGCTTCTGCGGCTGAATGTGAACAACTCGTTCCAATGCTTTTCCACAAAATAAAGCAGCCTTGCGATGGCTGCTTCCTGCTGCGCCGCCGTTCTGCCGAACGCAAGACGGCTGATATGGATATGCAGACCGCAGGTACAGGCCTGATGGGAACGATAGCCGAGCGAAACCGCTTCCGCCATGACTGCCTTCCACGGTAGCTGCGTCAAATGATATTCCACCGTTGCCGGATGGCTGACGATTTCAAACCCATCATCCAGACTGCCATCATGCTTGCAGTAGTAAAAATCATGCTCCCGGTTTCCAACGGCAAGGATCTGCTCTGCGTTGCTTCCGATTTCGCCGCCCTTGTCGATTTCCAGCTCTACGCCGAAGTATCGTGGCCCGTCTCCGTAGAAAATCGTTTCCGGGCGGTAATCGTAGTTGTGAATGACCTGATTTTTCAGAATATGATAGCAGTTTTCGCAATAGGGATTGTCCTCGCCGTCTCCCAGATAATACGCATTCTCGCAGTCGATCAGTTCCCCACAGCGTTCACAGTCTGTGTAATGGCTGTCATAGCATCGCTGGCAGAGCGGATGCGTCCGCGAACCGGCATTGGCGTCATTCCAAAGCCGCTCCCCACAGTCCGAGCAGACAACGGTTTCTTCGTCAAGGCAGTGCTCGCAGAAGTAATCTCCCGCAAACAGTGTCAGCGCATCTTCTGGGAATTTCCGTCCGCAGATGCTGCATCCATGGTAGTCTCGCATAGTCGTTTTTCCTCCAGATAAAAAGATAACCGCCGGACGCATCTGCATCCGACGGCTTCACAGCGATAATATGTGGTTGAAATCAGCGATTTTTACGCAGTTTTCCGGAGAAATAAGGGAACATCATGGTAAAAAACAAAGAAGGAGTTTTTATCATGAACGATTATGATAGACAAGATTTGATCAAGCAGCGGGCCGGTTTGGAACCGCCCGCCCACGAAGGAGATTACTGGAGCGATGAAGACCGTGCGCGGTTGAAATGCCTGTTCGACATGGGTTTTGGTATCAGCGAAATTGCGCTGGAGCTCCGGCGCGGAGAGCCTGCTATCTGTCAACAGATAGCGCATATGGACCTGTTTGAGCGTAAGCGCCGTCGGCACAGGGTACGCCCCGCGTTTCCAAGCGGCTGCCTGTGCAAAGAATGCACAGCAGACCCGGAGGACTGCACCATCCGCCGGCTGCAGAAAGCAGCAAAGGAGGCCGTGTAATGTTTGAAGATTACCCGGATATCCTTTCACCGGAGGAAGCCGCAGACGCCCTCAGGATCGGCGAGAATGCGATTTATGAACTGCTGAACAGCAAAAAACTCAGTGCCTATAAAAACGGCCGCAACTGGCTGATCCCAAAGGAAGCTGTGCGAAAATATGTTGTAGAGCAGTCAAAGCTGGAATGATCCACAAAACAAGGTCCGAATCAGGAACGATTCGGACCTTGCTTTGCTTTTGTGATCAGTTCAAGGATTCCCTGCAAGGTTTTGTCGATGCTTTCCTTATAAGCAACGTCAAGCTGACTGATTTTTGATGTTGTATCAGACCATGCGCTTTGATTGACCGTATTCCCGAATAACAGTTCATCGCTGCTGCAGGAAAGAATCTTGCAAACCGTCATAAGCGTGTCCAGACTGAACGCAGAATCGCCCAACTCGACATTTGCCAAAAAACGCGGACTGAGAGAACAAAGCTCGCTGAGCTGTTCTCTGGTGTATCCGGCAGATTCGCGTTTTGCCCGAAGCCGCTTCCCAATTTCTGCTTTTGTTTCTTTATCCACGAAATCACCTCTAATCACAAGTTTAATATGTGTTATAAGAGGTTGAATGTGATAAAAATTCATGTAAAATATGTGATATAGAGTGATACGGAAGAAAAGGGAGGTCTTTAGATGAAGTTTCGGCTGCTCGGTCAGGACGTAGCAATCAGCGAAGCGGCAGAAAGCTACAACACATATCGGAAACTGTTCATTGGACAGGCCAAAACCGCGGCCAATCAATTCTTTGATACGTATGAAAGAAACCAGTCGCTGGAAGACGTTGTGAGAAAAACACCGGATCAAATTGCAGCGTGTATTGCGCCGTCGGTCGAGCTGTGTATTCAGATACTGGTCGACCACGGTGTTTATACCATTGACCGCGAACAATTCTCCAGCACATATCGGTCTTATCTGGATCGATGGAAGAAAGCGTATGAGGCGATCTGCGACCAGTATGACAGCATTGTTTCTGAGCAGGAGAGCTGGATCAGTATCGTGTTGCGCGCCGGGAGAATCGCGGCCGCTGGGTCGGCGGAGGCTTCGGCGTCGGCGGTGCATTGAAAGGAGCTGCGACCGCAGGGGCTATGAACATGGTATCCGGCGCTGCACACAGGGTCGTAAACGGCGTCGGAAAGATTTTCTCATCATTATCTGCTTCAAGCGAAATGCGGAAGATCTTCAATGACAGCAAAACACGATCCAGTTTGGCCAGAAGCGTCTGGAATACAGTTTTTTATCTGCATTACGCGCTGATCGACTGCCTGGATCGTACCGGGGCTGATCACCTGCCTTATGAGGGACGCGAAACCTCAGGTATGGATCAAAAGGCAACCGCGATTTTGAATAATATCGGGCATATAGCCGACGCTTCTCAACGGCGCGAGGCGTTGCTGGAGGCCTTTCGGATCGACCCATATCTCTCTGACTGGTATTTGCTTGCGCTGCAAAGCGATGGCGATCCGGATGGAAAGCTGCAGGAAGCCGCAGATTATTTTGATATTCCCGGCATTGCCAGTACAAAACAATAACAAAAGCGACCAACCTTTTACAGTCGATCGCCTTTGGCTTGGTCATTTATTCTGTGTATGCATACGGCGGTAGCCAGCGGCAGCTGGCGCGGGGCTGAACGGCAGTAGTGCGGTGCCAGCGGCAGCAGCTTGATATAGTCTACAAATCCCTCATAATAGTGGTATCCGCGACAGCGGAAATACACTATTCATAAAAAAGACTTTCTCGATTGAGCAGCGGGGAAAGTGTGAAGGGGGCAAAAAGTCCCCTTCGCGTTCAATCAAACCGCACGCTGGCTTATCAATGATTTTCGGCAATTTCTTCGTTCTGCCGTCCTTTTCCCAGTTCATGGCCGGCAGTTCGTTACAATTTGCCGGAACCGGGAGACGCGGAAGGCGTTCCCCCAGGGGGAGCGTCTTCCGCGTCTTGTTTCGTTATCTGCTGTTGGCCCGGCTCCAGATCTTTTCCAGCGCCGCCCAGTCGCGCTGCGGGAGCTTGTCGTTCCAGGTCTCGACACGCTTGCCCATCTGGTAGGTGTGGCTGTTGGTAGCCTCCATGATCGCCTCATAGAACCAGTCTGCCGTGGTGCAGTCCGGCCAATCGATGCGGCCGGAGATCTTCATGTGAGACTTCGACGGCTTGCGGCCGAGCACGCGGTTGACGATGGCGCAGGCCTCGGCGCGGGTGATCCTGTTTTCAGGTTTGAACGAGCCGTCGGAATAGCCCTCGATCAGACCGCTGTCCTTTGCTGCGGTGACGTACGGGGCGAACCAGTCGGTCGTCTTCACATCAGTGAAGTAGCTGTAGACGGCGGAGCCGTTTGCCTGCGAGAAGCTCACGGCGATCTTGGCGAATTCCGCGCGCGTGATAGGTGCGTTCGGACGGAAGGTGCCGTCGGAGTAACCGCCGAGGACGCCCATATGACAGAGCGTGGAAACGGCGTTGTTGTACCACTTGTCGGCGCTCACGTCGGAGAAGTTATTCTCGGAAGACCAGTTCCGCTGGCGGGCATCGTCGGTCAGCAGGCGGAAGAAGATCGTTGCGACCTCCGCACGGGTGATCCTGCCGTTCGGGCGGACCGTGCCGTCGGAGTAGCCAATCAGATAGGAATAGTGATCCTTGGTATTGAGACATGCGGCGGCGATGATGGACTTGGAAACGTTCCAGTCGATTTCGGTCGTTTCTTCTTCATAGCCGCAGTAGTTGCATTTACGCGTCACGGTTCTGGTATAGGAGCCGTCTTCCTGCTCGGCCCAGTCGGTGGCGGTAGTTTGGACCTCATTGTCCTTGTAGCCCTCTGCATACAGGATGTCGTTTGCGCCGGAACCGCCGTTATCATAGGTAACGCCGTCTACCGTGACGCCCTCGTTATGGTATGCCTTGGCATCGACCATTTTGCCGCCCGCCCAGACGGTGGTGTTACCGAAATTGACAATGGTTCTGCCGGTGTTATTGCCAGCTTTTCCACTGAAACCGAAAAGTCGGGAGCAGGTAGCCTTATCCACAGCTACCCCAGTTACGGTGGTATTGCCAGAAATATTCAGAATATACTTGAACTTGCCCATATTGCTGTCGTTGATGTTCAGCACGGGCTTCAAGCTTTTGCCGGTATTATTAACCGTGCAGTTCTCAAAGTTGACCGTAATATCCTGCTTGCCTGCACCAAAGTCGGCATAGACATTGATGACCTTGCCAGAAGAATTAAAGGTGCAGTGGTCAAAGGTCATCGTGGGCGAACTGTATGTCCAGACGGCGTAGTCGCCGGACGGGCAGTTAAAGGTAGTGTCCTTAAATATCGCGGAGGTATAACCCCAATAGAAGGTCTTTCCGTTGATCGTGCAATCCTCAACAACGGTTTGATCGGCACGAATAAAGCCGAGATAGTCCGCTTTGCTGGATTGCAGTGTCATTTGCTCGAACTTGATCGTTCCAGCGCCGTCAAAACTGTAATCGCCGTTGTACTCTGTACCGAACTTATCTGGATCGGGCACTTCTGCGCCGATATTCCAACCCGTTTTGTCGGCACCTTGTCCAACAAAGGTCAGATCCTTGCCCTTAGTCGTATTCGTGCTAGAAATACCATAGAGTGTGTACTTTGCAGCGGACAGCATGATGGTGTCGCCGCTTTTGGCTGCGGTAACAGCCGTTTCCAGCGTCTTATACGCTGTTTCCCAGCTCTGGCCTACATTTTCGTTGCTATCATTGCCATTTACAGCATCAACATAGATCGTCCCGCCAGCACTTGATGTTCCCGTAGCATCTTCAGCAAACACTGCCGTGGGCAAAAGCGTCACAGCCATGCAGAGAATCAGCAACAGGGATAATATGCGTTTTTTCATTGACTTTCCTCCATATGTTTGAAGTATCTAAATAAAGCCCGCCTTGCGGCAGGACAGATTTTATCTGCCGTACAGCTTTTGCCGGCAGTCCCGGCACAGCCGCACCTCTGCGCCCCCGTGCGGGAATAGACAAACGCTTTCCACGTATGCCCCAGGGGGCACTGCCACCAGACGCGGCGGTGGCTTCCGGGCGTTACCATCTCCGGCGTCAGGTTTCCGTTGAGGGTCGGGTGCCACTGCGCCGCCACATCCGGCGCTTTTGCGGCAAGATCGTTGAACCCTTTCTGCACCATTTTCCCGCTACAGATGCGACAGCCTGTTCGTAATTTTTAGGGGCTGCCTCTTAGTGAGATAGCCCCTTTATTATATCACGGGTCGATTCTATCCGCAATAGCTATGCTGGAAAAACCTGTACTTTCCTTATTATTTTTTACAGTTTCTGCGCCCGTCTGAGAAATGTTTTGTGGGTAACGCTTATCATATTGAAACACTCCTTTCTAGGGTGTATCTGAAAACTCCCAACGCACCCGGACAGCGGATCTTTTCACGCTGCGCTGCACCATTTTTCCTTGAAATACGTCAGTATTCCTGCGAAAAAATGTCTTGCTCAGCGCAAAAATTTCTCGCTGCCGGTCACATTGGGAGTTTTCAGATACACCCTAAAAACGAAATGAAAGACTGTCCTGATACTCCGAGGGTGTTTTCCCGGTGATTTTTTTGAAGGTGCCGGAAAAATATGCAATATCGCGGTAGCCGCAGGCCTCCGCGACCTCGTAGACTTTCAGCTTTCCCTCGCGCAGCAGCGCCATAGCCTTCTGGATGCGGCAGCGCGTAAGATACGCGCCGAGCGTCATATCCGTTTCCTTTTTGAACAGGTGGCTCAGATGTCCTTCGCTCAGTCCCAGCTGCGCTGCCGCCTGCCCGACGGACAGATCGCCGCTGCCGCAGTTTTGCTCAAGGTACACCATTGCCTCGCGCACATAGCGGCTCTTGGGGCCGGGCTTCACGCCGGGAAGCGGCTCTGGCTGCGGTGCGGTTTGTGCGGCGATGCGCTTTTGCAGCGCCAGAACGGCGTTTTCCAGATCGCCGTCATGAAAAGGCTTCAGCAGAAAGTCCACCGCGCCCAGACGGATGGCCGTCTGCGCGTAGGCGAACGAATCGTAGGCGGTCAGAATGATGACATACGCGCGGCTGCCTGCTTCGCGCAGCCGCCGCACCATCTCCAGCCCGTCCATCTTCGGCATTTTGAGATCCGTGATGATAAGCGTCGGCTGGCAGTCCTCCGCGACGGCAAGGGCCTGTTCGCCGTTGGCGGCTTCGCCGACCACGATGCAGTCCAGAGCCGCCCAGTCTACTGCCATGACGATACCCTTGCGGATCATTTCCTCATCCTCTACAACCATTACCCGCATCATACGCCGGGCCCTCCCTTCGCGGGCAGGCGCGCAAGAATACAGGCGCCGCCGCCCTCCGGATTTTCAAGACGCAGACCGAACGCGTCGCCGTAATGCTTGCGCAGGATCGTGTCTACATTTAATAGTCCCAGATGTCCCGTCTGCGTTTCCGGCGGTTTGTAAGGCCCCAGAAGGTCCGGCGGGAAGCCGCAGCCGTTGTCCCGGACGCGGATCTCCAGCACGTTCTGCGCCGTAAGCGCCGCCGTGACGGAAAGCTCGCCATGCTCCACGCCGGAAAGGCCGTGCAGAATGGCATTCTCTGCCAGCGGCTGCAGGAGCATTTTCGGAACCATGCACGAAAGAAGCGCCTCCGGCACGGCTTCCGTGTATGAGAAGCTTTCTGACAGGCGGATGCGCTGAATCTCGACGTACCGGCTCAAAATCTCCAACTCCCGCCGCAGGGGGACAAATTCGTCCGGCGTGATGCAGAAGCGAAGGATATCGGCAAGATTCGTTGACATCAGCGCCACCTGCGGCACTTGATTGATTTTGCTGATCCACTTCATGGTGTCGAGCGTGTTGCACAGAAAATGCGGGTTTAGCTGCGCCTGCAGCATGCGGATCTGCGCGCGGTTAAGTGCGCGCTGGTTTTCCAACAGTGCCTGCTGGTTGTGCCGGAGGGCGACGACCATGGTGTTGAACTGCTGTGCCAATTCGCCCAATTCGTCATGCCGGCCGGCGGGAACGGGAACCTGCACGTCCAGATTATTTTTCCCGACCTGCCGGATGGCGTGATGCAGTCTGCCGATCGGTTGGAAGACCTGCCGGCTTAGCTGCAGGCTGAGTACGACGCTTAAAATGATGCAGGCCAGCGCGCACAGCACGCTCACCGAGTACAAAAGCCGGAGTGTTCCGGCGCTGAGCGGCTGCGGCTGCTGCAGGACGAGATACAGACCGGTTTCGGTATGCTGCCGCACGGTATAGGAAACGTCGGCAGACAGACCGGTGAGCGCCTTGCCGGACAAAAGCTGCCCGCGCAGCGCGTCGGCGAGGCTCTGGGTCTGTGCCGGCTGCGTACAGTAGACCGGACGCCAGCGCGCGTCGAGCAGAAGAAGTTCGTTCTGCGCACCAGCTGTGCCGCCGAGCAGTGTCCGCAGCTGCGTTTCCAGCATGCCGATGGTGAGATATCCGACCGGCGCGCCGTAGCGGTCGGTCAGGAGCATCGCAGCGTGCAGAAGCGGCTCGTCTGTGTCGGCCGGATCTTCTGCCGCGCTGCACACCAGAACACCGGTTCCGGCGCAGGCCGCCTCGTATAAAAGGCCCCAGTTGGTCGGCAGCGACCGGATTTCGGGCGCTGTCTGTGTCGAATAGCGCCAGCGGCCGCTGATATCGTAAAGGTCAAAGCGTGCAAAGCTGCGCACGGACTCTGTAGCGTCGAACAGCTGGCTGTAGACCGCTGTGTCCTCCGCTTCTGCGTCAAACAGCGCCTGTGCAACGAGTGGATTGTGCTGCAGGGATGCGGCTGTCTGCAAAAAGCCGCTGTGCAGCGTATCAAGCGCCTCGCAGGAGGCGGACAGCTGCTGTTGGGCCGTCTGCTGGGCGTTCGACGTCATGCGCAGGCGGAAAATCTGCAGCAGCAGACCGGAGCACAACAGCATCGGCACCAGAGACACGGCCAGAAACGCCGCGTTCAGCCGCTGACGGAAGGAGGAAAAGTGAAGCCGCTTCATTGTTCCGCCTCCGTCCCGAGATAAAAGGCCCAACTCATCAGAATTGCTTCGCGGTGCTCGCTTGCCCAGCTTACGTCATACGCGATCTGACGAATGGCGGATAGTTCCGGCAGTTTGCTGGCAGGACTCACGTCGCTGCGCACCGGGCGGCGGTAAAAATCAGACTGCAGCAGCTGCTGCACGTCGTAGCTGACGGCAAAATCGAGAAACAGCTTTGCGTTATCGGGGTGCGGCGCGCCCTTCAGCGCGGCGCAGCCGTCCGGCACGCAGCTTGTGCCGTCTGCGGGGTAGACCATGGCGATCCCGTCCCCAGCAGCAATGCGCTTGCGCGCGGTCTCCTCCAGCGTGATGCCGACGAGCGCTTCGCCGTTTGCAACGGCGGAAATGATCGCACCTGAACCGGACAGGAGCTTTCCGTCCAGGTTTTCCGCAAATGTTTGCAGCACCTCATCCGCGTCGCCGCCCAGCGCGCAGAGCATCGTCACGAGCGCGGTATAGCTCGAGCCGGAGACGGATGGATCGGCAAAGGCGATCTGCCCGCGCAGCGCAGGGTCGAGAAGATCGGCCCAGCAGCTGAGCTGTCCGGAGGACAGCAGCTTCGGATTGTAGACCAGCACGACCGGAAGCGAGGAAAACGGCGTCCAGCTGCTGTCCTGCGCACGGTACTGCGGCAAAATCTGCTCCGCGCCGCGGCAGACGTAGGGCTCAAACAACGCCCGGCAGGCTTCGAGACTCTCGACGCCGCCGCCGAACATCACGTCGGCCCGTGGTGCGTCCTGCTCCTTTTGCAGCTGCTCAAGCAGTTCGTTTGTGCCGCCCTGTACGACCTCGACCCAGATTCCAGTGCGCGATTCAAATTCCTTGACGATCGGCCACCAGACCTCTTTTTTGTGCGAGGTGTACAGAACGAGACGCTCCGATTCATCCGGCGCGTAGGCGGCTGTATCCTGTGCGGCGGGCGCGCAGCCGGTCAGAAGAGCGAATGCTATACATAATATCAGAATGCGTATGTGTTTCATAGTTTCCGTGTCCTGTAGCAGCGAGAACAAAACTCTCTGTTATTTTGCCCTGATTATAACACATCTCCGGCTCGGTTTTCATTGAATTTTTAAAATTATCGCAGAGAATCACAAATAATCGCAGATTTGTCCACTGTTCTTTTGTGCAGAAACACCGTAAAATGAGAGCATACGATGCAGAACTCCCGTTAGCTGCTGCACGAATTCAAATTTTATCAGGAGGAATATCAGAATGAAGAAGATGCTTGCGCTTCTGCTGGCTGCTGTGATGGTTCTGTCCATGGCTGCCTGCGCTGCCGCTCCGGCGACGACCCCGGCTGACACGACCGCTCCCGCAGAAGATACCCAGACGACCGAAACCACTGAAACCACTGAAACCACTGAAACCAACGAAACCACTGAGGCTCCCGCAGAGGAAACGCCCGCTGCCGAGCCCGAAAATCTGACTGCGACCCAGCAGATCATCAAGGAAGCCGAAGGCATGACCCTTGAAGAGCTGGCGAAGAAGGCCATTGAAGAGTCCAACGGCAAGATGTTCTACGGCGTCGGCAACTCCAGCCGCGGCAAGAGCGCCCTGCCTCTGTTCATTGAGTATCTGCAGTCCATCGACCCCAGCTACAACATGGAGTTCGAGTGGCAGCAGCCCAAGAACAACAAGATCTTCGATCAGCTGACCGCTGACTCCCTGAAGGGCACCGGCACGTTCGCCATGACCCTCATTCAGGACGGCAACCAGATCGAGAGCAAGATGGTTCAGACCGGCATCCTCGACACCTTCATCCCGAAGGACTGGGCCGATGCCAACGGCACCACCGCCGACGCCTACACCGGCTTTCTGCCGCTGCAGACGCTCAACAAGGTCTTTATGTACAACTGCGTGGGCGACAAGACCTACGATAACTGCTGGGACTTCGTCGCCGAGGGCGAGCATGGCCTGTTCATGGACATCGACTCCGAGATCGTCGGCAAGAACTTCCTGTACATGCTGACCCGCGACGACTACGCAGCGTGGCTGAAGGAGTCCTTTGAGGCTCTGTCCGCTGACGAGCAGGCATACTTCCAGCCCACTATCGCAGAGATGGAATCCGAAGCTGCCGACCTCGGCCTCGGCGCTGACGGCGCTTACGCGCTGGCATGGATCAAGCTGTGGGTCGAAAGCTACAACGCCCAGACCGACGACGGCCCCATCTGCAACACCCTTGTCGACGCTTCCGCGAAGGATCAGTTCGGCCTTCTTGTTTACTCGAAGCTCCGCTCCGTCGAGGAGTCCAGCTCCGTCTCTGTCAACAACATCAAGGTCGCCGCGTATGAGGACGGCTATCAGGGTATCGGCGGCTATGGCTACTGCCATTACCTGTTCGTCACCGACAACTCCCCGCTGCCCTGGACGGCCTGCGCCTTCATCGCCTACATGACCTGCACCGCCGACGGCTTCTCTGCCTGGGGCAAGGACATGGGCGGCTACTCCTCCAACCCGACCGTGGCAGAGGAGACTGAGGCCAACTTCCATCACTCCATCGGCGGCATGGCCGAGGACGGCACCACTGTTGAATTCGCAGCAAAGAACGACCGCGGCTATGAATGGTGGACGACCAACGGCAAGCTCGTGCTCGAGGATCCGGAATACTGCGCAGACGTTGCATTCACCGTCGGCAGCTGGATCGAAATGCTGAGCAAATACTCCGCAGGCTGATCTGTCAACCAGCACCTTACCGGCGCCCCTGGATGCGCATCCAGGGGCGCCTTTGCAAAAACATACCCCATCATCCGCCCTTCAAACCTGAGAAAAGAGGAGGAAGCCATGAGCCGACCCACTACCCTCCGCGCAAGCAGATCCACGATTGTGCTCAATAAGGTCAAGACCTTCTTTTCCAAGCCGCACAACGTCATTCTGCTGCTGCTTGGCATTGTCCTGACCTTCACCACGGTCGCGCCGATCGTCGCCATCGTGGAAGATACCTTCAAAATTCACGCCGGCACCATCGATGCCCATCTGACCGGGCAGGCGACCGGCTACACGACCGTCAACTACACAGACCTTTTCACCAGCCGCATGGCAAAGACGAATCTGTGGACGCCGCTTCTCAACACGGTGCTCCTCGCTGTCGGCACGTGCGTGGTGTCCATTCTCTACGGCGGGCTGTTTGCGTTTTTGATTACGCGCACCGACCTTGCGTGGAGAAAATATCTGAGTTCCATTTTTATTTTCCCGTACATCATGCCGCAGTGGACGCTGGCCGTCGTGTGGCAGAACCTGTTTAACTCCAACGCCGTCACCGGCACGTCCAACGGTCTGCTTGCCGCCCTGTTCGGCGTCAACATGCCGATATGGTGGTGCAAGGGCCTGTTCCCGAGCCTGATGGTTCTGGGCCTTCACTACGCGCCGTTCGCCTATATCCTCATCGGCGGCATTTTCCGGAACATGGACGCCAATCTTGAAGAGGCCGCGACCATTCTCGACACGCCCAAGTGGAAGACCATGTTCCGCATTACGCTTCCGATGGTCAAGCCCGCGATTTTGTCCACCATTCTGCTGGTCTTCGGCAGCGCGATGGGCTCTTACCCGGTGCCGCATTATCTGGGCCTGAGCACGCTGTCGACCAAGTATGTCTCGATGAACTCCAAGTATACGGGTGAAGCGAGCATTCTTGCCATCATCATGATGGTCTTCGGCGTGGCGATCATGCTTCTGAACCAGCTCTCGCTCAGAAGCCGCAAGAATTACACGACTGTCACCGGCAAGTCCGGCCAGATCTCCAAGATCACGCTCGGCAAAACCGGCCGCGTCGTCATCGCCTTGATCCTTGTGATTCTCACGTTCTTCACGAGCATCTTCCCCATCATTTCCTTCGCGTTCGAGACGTTCCTGCCGAATCCGGGCGACTATTCGTTCCTGTACACGGGCGACGCGTCGAACCTCACGACCAAGTGGTGGGTCACGGCGGAGAACGTCACCGAAAACGGCATGTACGGCCAGAAGGGCATTTTGTATAACGAGACGATCTGGCGTGCGTTCAAGGGCACGATCCTTGTCTCCGTGGCCTGTGCGCTGCTGGCTGGCTCCATCGGCACGATGATCGGCTACGCCGTCTCGAAAAACCGCCGCAGCCGCTGGGCGAACTATGTGAACTCCGTCGCTTTCCTGCCGTATCTCATGCCGTCCATCGCTGTGGGCGTCGCATTCTTCATCCTGTTCTCGACGGAAAAGCTGAACCTGTTCAACACCTACACGCTGCTCATTATCGTCGGCACGGTCAAATACATCCCGTTTGCCAGCCGCAGCAGCCTCAATTCCATGCTCCAGCTGTCGGGCGAGATCGAAGAAGCGGCCATCATTCAGGATGTTCCCTGGATCAAGCGCATGACCCGCATCATCATCCCCATCCAGAAATCCTCGATCATTTCCGGTTTCCTGCTGCCGTTCATGACGTGCCTGCGTGAGCTGTCGCTGTTCATGCTGCTGTGCGTGCAGGGCTTCATCCTCTCGACAACGCTGGACTACTTCGACGAGATGGGCCTCTACGCGTTCTCCAGCGGCATCAACCTGATCCTGATCGTGACCATTCTGGTCTGCAACACCCTCGTCAACAAAATCACGGGCGCAAGCCTGGATAAAGGAATCGGAGGTTAAATCATGCCTGAAATCAAACTTGAACATATCACCAAGCGCTGGGGCAAGTTCTATGGTGTGGACGACCTGAATCTGGTCATTGAAAATAACGCGTTTGTCACCCTGCTGGGCCCCTCCGGCTGCGGCAAGACCACCACCCTGCGGATGATCGCGGGACTGGAGACCCCCACTAGCGGACGCATCACCATCGGCGACACGGTGGTATTCGACAGCGAGCTGGGCATCAACATCCCCGCCAACAAGCGGAAGGTGGGCTTCCTCTTCCAGAACTATGCCCTGTGGCCCAACATGACCGTCTACCAGAATATTTCCTTCGGCCTGTCAAACATCAAGGAGGAAATGCCGAAGATCAGCTTTGAGGCGAAAAACGCCGCCCGTCTGGCACAGATCCTCAAAAATCCTCAGGATGTGGTAAAGACGCTTGAGGAATGCCGGGATAAAAACGGCAAGCTGGACGAAACGAAGGCCATCATCAAGCTGATCGATACCTACACCATCTCCCAGTACACTGCCCAAAAGCTGTTCGGCTATCATTTGGAGCAGGGTAAGGACGTGTCCGCCGAGGTAAAGGCTCTGGAAGAAAAGGTGGAGGCCGCTCGAAAGGCTCAGCCCTTCAACGAGAACTTTGAGCTTCTCAAGGACGGCGAGGTGGAAACTGCTGTGCGCAAGCTGACCAAAGAAGAGATCGACCTGTCCGTGCGCCGGGTGTCCCGCATCGTCAAAATCAGTATGTTCATGGACCGCTATCCCGCGGAGCTGTCCGGCGGTCAGCAGCAGCGTGTGGCCATCGCCCGGACGCTGGCTCCCGAGCCCAGCGTGCTGTTCATGGACGAGCCGCTTTCCAATCTGGATGCCAAACTGCGTCTGGAAATGCGCTATGAATTGCAGCGGCTCCATGTGGAGACCGGCTCCACCTTCGTATACGTCACCCACGACCAAATGGAGGCCATGACGCTGGCAACGCAGATCTGCCTGATGAACAACGGTGTCCTTCAGCAGTATGCCGCGCCGCTGGAAGTTTACAATCACCCTGCCAATCTTTTTGCGGCAGACTTCGTGGGCAACCCCTCCATCAACTTTGTGGAGGCCAAGGGCTGGCAGGGGCCTGAGGGCAGCATTGAGCTGACGCTGCTGGACGGACACAAGGCAGTTTTCACCCCCGAGCAGCCATTGCAGCTGCCCCAGTGGTTCCATCGGCGGGACGAGGAGCTGGAAGCCCAGGCGCAGGCTCTGAAGGCCCGTGCGGGAGAGAGCGGCTACGTGGAAAAGAGCAACAAGGACGAGACCTTCCGCTACCACATCGCCAGAGTCAACGACGAGGACGACGGCATCCACGAGGAGCCGATTCTCACCAACGAGGATCTGGTGCTGGGCATCCGCCCGGAGTTCCTGTCCATCACCGGCGGTGGAAATGTGGAGTGCGAGATTTACGGTGCCATGCCCACCGGCATGGAATCCACCGTCAAGGTGCGCATCGGAGAGTATTTGCTCACCGGCGTGGTCTTCGGCAGCACCCTGTTTACCATCGGAAGCAAACACCTGCTGGATATCACCGGCAGCAGCGTGATGCTCTTTGACCGGTCAAGCGGTCGGCGCATCACCTCCGGCACCCTGAAGCTGCTGTGATCCGGGGACTGTTATTCGATCTGGACGGCGTTCTGGTGAACACGAACCCCCTCCACGCCCGGGCATGGCAGGAGCTTGCCGAAGAATTGGGAATTCCCTTCACTCCGGCAGACCAGGAGGCCTTTCTGGGCATCAGTCGGGCACAGTGCCTGGAAATTCTGCTGAAAAAGGGAAACCGCTCCCTTTCGGAATCCGAAAAAGAGAGGCTGTGCACCCGGAAAAATGACCGCTACCGGGAGATGATCGGCACTTTGACCCCGGCGGCGCTGCTGCCGGGCGTGTTGGAATTCTTACGCGTTGCCCGGGCCGAGGGATACCGGACAGCTCTTGGCAGTGTCAGCAAAAATGCGGAGTTTGTCCTGAAAAAGCTGGAAATTACGGCGTTTTTTGACGCCGTCATCGACGGCAGGAAAATTGTAAACGGCAAGCCCAACCCGGAGGTGTTCCTCAAAGGAGCGGAGGCTCTGGGACTCCCACCTGAGCAGTGCCTGGTTTTCGAGGACTCAGCCGCAGGTATCGAGGCCGCCCACCGGGGCGGAATGAAAGCCATCGGCATCGGAACGGCCCGGCTGCTCCCGTCGGCAGAGCTGACCATCCCAGGCTTCTCCGGCGTAATGCCGGACGCGCTTCTGGCGCAGTTGCTATAACACTTTTATCAGATTGATACCGTGTATCGGGGAACCTCTGAACAGTTCTGTTTCGGCTGGACAGCGAGTCTTTAGGCCCAGCTGTGCAGCTCAAAAATGGGAAAAATATCCGCATTTTCATACTGACTTTCATTCGTGAGGATGGAAATTTTAATATGAAGATCATAAAGCGACGGGTATCCATGATTTTTCATTCCGAAAATTACGGATGCCAGATTGGAACAGGAGCATGCCGAAACCTATGCCCAGTTCAAATCCATCCGGGAGGATTCTCGGCAGCTTTGGAAAATTAAATTCTATGTGGACTCTGCCCGCAAGAATTTTGAACAGGCGCAGCAGCGCACATCCCACAAACAGGATCAGGAAATTTGATTCCTTCCTTCTGTCAGAAAGGGGATAAAAGCATAATTTCAACGGGCAGCATCTGTAATCACTTACGGATGCTGCCCATCTTTTCTTTTTTCTGTGTTGTAAAACATCACCGTTGATAGAGAAGCGTCGCTCGCTGCTTGAACAGCTCCGCGCTGCGATGGTCCAAGCTCAGCGCATTTTTGCCGTCTGCGCGGTAGGCATAGACCGTCTCGGCCTTGTTCCAAACGGCTTGCAGCAGGGCGTGATAGTCGATGTTTTCCAGAAACT
>OLQB01001150.1_pt1 | contig 19249 bp, 13 predicted proteins | sample 1672681 | NCBI WGS metagenome assembly OLQB01 (sample SAMEA3136713, study PRJEB25190) | human gut metagenome | reverse complement strand
CCCCCCCTAATCAGCTTGTAGCCGCCCGAAATCTCAGAGAAGAGCCTCGAACCTTATTGGGAAAGGGCAAGCTGCGGTCGGCTTCGTCGAGGCCCCCTGCGTCTATCTGTGCGGCGAAGACGGCAAAAGAAGCGAAAAGCGCTCCCAGCACGTCGAGGACAATCATAGCGGTAATGCCCGCCACGGAATAAATCACTGCTGCAAGCGCGGCGCCAAGAATGTATCAGCCGGACTGAATCGCCTGAGTCACCCCCGATAGGCGAACGAGATGCTCTGCGGGGCGAGATGGGGCGTGAGAGATCGGGAGGCTGGCGTGTAGAACGAAGTGCCAACTGCACGGAGAAACAGGGCGATGAGAATTAGCCATGCAGGTAAGCTGCCGGCCAACGAGGCAATCGCCAAGGCGGCACCCACCGCGGCAATGAAGAGGTCGGCGCCGATGAGGGCACGTTTCAAAGGCGGTCTGTCGACAACGGCGCCCGCAAGGATTCCGAACAAAGCAATCGGCAGAAAGCCTGCCAGCGATGCTAAAGAGAGGAGAGAAGACGATCCTGTCGTGAGGGCGAGATGCCAAATAAGACCCATTTGGAGAATCGAACTCGTCAATGTCGAAACGAGCTCCCCGCCCCATACGAAACAAAGCTTGAATTGCCATGAATGGCACAGCAGAGCAGACCTGCCCCGAGGGGTTTCAAATATCATGGTTATGTCCAATCGTGAAATGGCGTGCAGAAAAACAGCGCGACGCCACAACAGCGCCGCTTTCTAGGCGCTCATCCACGTGCGGAAAAGACCAACCACGACACCCCTCCTTTGTTAATTCGGTCTGGCAAACCATGTAATACTAACGAGGCTTGAGTTTGTCTGTCAAGAATCGACCATCGGTAAGGGCAATCCTCTCTGGCCATTCGATTCCTTTTGTATCTATGGCTGCATTTACGTTATGCGGTTATTTATTTCGTTAGAATTCCCAAGCAAAACGCTTTTATGCACCATGTCTGCGCAAGCGAGAAAAGCCATTTCTAAACCTCGGTCCACGAAAATGTCGACTTGGCTTTTCATTGAGCCGATACTTCCAACACCGCTGAAAACGAACCAAACGCGTAACTCTTGCGTGTCCTATGCAAGCATCTTGATGAGCAGGATAGCCTCTGATCGTCTGTATCTCAATTCGGAACAAAGATCCTGGGAAAAGGGGTCTGCGGCGCCAAACGCGAACAATGTGTGTACGCTGTCGAGAAATGAGGCGCGCGCCGAGAAACCGGTGGTCCATACTCCACGCCGCGCCCTGGCGCAACGGTGCAGATGGGCCGCCTGCAGGGTTGCGCCCCGCCAGAAACCGGCCATCATCCCGATTGGGACCGAAACGAGGGAAGGAGAGCGAAATGAACGACATCCACGGCGAGGTCGGCATAGACGTGGAGCGACTGCGCGCCGCCGACCCGGACGGGCTCTACCTCTTCATGCTGGAGGACTACCCGTACATGATGACCTCCGCCCAGGTCGCGGGGTTCGCCTGCGCCACCAGCCAGGAGGTGCGCCGCCTCCTCACTCGCGGTGAGCTCAAGGGCTGCCGCGTCGGCAAGAAGTGGCTCGCGCCGAAGCTCGCCCTGCTGAACTACCTGTATAAGGACGAGGGCCGCGAGGGCCTGCAGTTCGCCTGACGAACGACAACCCATGCAGCTGCTTCACCGCGACAAACCATACAACCTCGACGAGGCGGCCGCGAGGCGCGGCACGCCGCGGCGAAAGCGCAAGGACTCGCGCACCACCGCCTACGAGCTCACCATCCGCATCCCCGAGGAGCGCCGCCGCCATTTCGGCGGGAAGAAGAAACTCACCCGCGTGGTGTTCGCCCTCAATAAGAAGGTCGACCTCAAAGGGCAGGTCCGCGCGTTCGAGGAGGAGAAGAACGCGGTCCTCGGCCTCGCGCTCGAGGCGAGGGGTTCGCTCGACGCCGCCGCCTGGGCGGCGATGCAGTCCAAGGTGCTCAAGTTCGTGCGCGAGGTCCTCAACGATGCCGTCGATCGCGAGCACGTCGGGCGCAACGTCGCCAAGAAGCGCTTCCTCTCCAAGGGCTTCAGGAAGGGCAGACCCCCTCATCGACCCGCTGATGGAGGACGAGGCAGAAGCGTTCCTCGAGGAGGCGTCGTCCCTCCCCCTCGACATGACCAAGGTGGCCGTGCTCATCCTGTTCTCCACGGGCATGCACCCCGAGGAGATGCTCGCCCAGCGCGTCGGGACCTTCGTCCCCGCAGAGGAGGGGGAAGACGCGCAGATGCGGATCGTGGCGGCCATGCGCGCGAAGGATAGAGAACTACACCAAGTCGGACAGCTCGATGCGCACGGTCCCGCTCGACAGGTACACGGCATCGGTCGTGGAGGCGTGGATCGAGGAGAAGAGACGCGCGCGACGAGATGGGGCTCGTCCTCAGGAGCTCGACGCCGCTTCTGGGCGAGACGGGCAACCCCTGGAGCTACAACTCGTTCAAGAAGAGGTGGAACGCGTTCGTCCGGAAGGCGGGGTTCGCCGGCACGAGGCCCTACGCCCTGCGCCACACGTTCGCGACCATCAACCTCGCCCGGGGCGAGAACATAAAGACGGTGTCGGCGCTTCTCGGGCATGCCGACGCGTCCTACACGCTCGACCTCTACGTCGGGTTCATCCCGGCCACCACGAGGGGACTCGCGGACCGCTACGTCGGCAGGCTCGCCCCAGGGCTCGTAGACGGCAAGGGAAAGCATGGACTTAAGGAGGATTTCCAGTGACAAAGCTGCGCGATACGATATACTGTCATTCGCTTGATTGCGGGCGTGGTTCAATGGTAGAACTTGAGCTTCCCAAGCTTACAACGCGGGTTCGATTCCCGTCGCCCGCTCCAAAAAAAATTAAGGCCGGTCTTCAATTTAGGACTGCGCCCCACAGGTGGCGGTTCATTCGGAGACCGGCTTTTTTGATGGGCGCGTCTAGGTTTTGTCAGCTCACCTGGGATATAAGCAAAAGCACGTCCAACCTTGCCTGTATCTCTCTTTCACAGGATTTACCTCATTGCCCTCGGTAGGGTTTTGTTGCTCTCGCTGAGAGTTGTGCGCTTTTTCGCAGGATTTACCCTGGCGTGGCAATCCAACCATCACGAAAACAAAAATCTCGGCTTTTTTGCAACTTTTTTGCGATTGCGGATGTCGTTGTTCCAGGATCATACATGGCTCTTCCTTTCCGTTACGAGAAAGCTTTTCAGGGGGAGGGGAGCTCGTAACAACGGTTATTCTAGGAAGCGCTTGTTTTCCCTTAGGTTTCGTCGATTCACGTAGCAGCCTTTTAAATCAACGTCCACGCGAAGGAAACGGGGCATGCCTATAGTTCGTCGCCATACCTTGCCAGTCAAAACAGAGAGAGGTTTCTTTATGAGCAATTCACTTAACGGAAGGAAGGTTGCAGTTATCGGCTGTGGCTTTGTGGGATCAACCACTGCATACAGCCTGATGCAGAGCAAGCTTTTCACCGACATGGTTCTTATCGATGTAGACACCAACCGAGCCGAAGGCGAAGCGCTCGACATCAGCCACGGCATTCCTTACTACAGTCCCATGAACATCTACGCTGGCACTTACGAAGATCTTTCCGATGCCTCCATCGTTATCATCACCGCTGGCGCTAACCAGAAGCCAGGCGAAACGCGTCTCGACTTGGTACAGAAGAATGTAGCAATCTTCAAGACCATCGTTCCCCGCATTATGGAACAGGGCTTTGACGGCATTTTCTTGGTGGTTTCGAACCCGGTAGATATCCTCACACAGGTAGTAATGGAGCTTTCGGGCCTCCCCCGCGAGCGCGTAATGGGCTCAGGCACCGTACTCGATAGCGCGCGCCTTAAATACACGCTGGGGCACATGCTCGATGTTGACCCGCGCCACGTCCACGCTCGTATTATTGGCGAGCATGGAGACAGCGAGCTGGCGGTATGGAGCGCTGCAAACGTTTCCGGAATCGCCATCAACGATTTCTTCCGCTTGCGCGGCATCGAAAACGCCACCGAAATCCGCGCATCTGTCGAAGAAAGCGTGCGCAACAGCGCCTACGAGATCATTGAAAAGAAGCGCGCCACGTATTTTGGCATCGCTCCTTCCGTAACCCGCATCTGTGAAGCAATCGTGCGTGATCAGAAATCAATTATGACGGTCTCGAATTATCGTACTGACGTCCAAGGCGTTCCCGATGTTGTCATGAGCTTGCCCGCTATCGTCGGAAGTAAGGGCGTTGAATTCCCTATTCCTCTGCAGCTGAGCATTGACGAAGCTGAACTGCTTCATTCTTCTGCACAAACCCTGAAAAACACCTTGAACCAGATCGATTTTTCTCTGTAGGCATTAAGCCATAAGCAAAACAATGCCCGCACCTGCAGTTTGAAGTGCCTCCTTTTTCTTTATGTTCAAGAAACGGAATGCAGTTCATCGTGCGGGTGCGGGCATTGTTGAGCCTACACGCAAGATTCTCTTGTTTGTTGCTTCATTATTCGGGGACGTGTCGCAGTTAAGGTGCGAGTATCGATGCGCCTTCGCACAAGAGGCTCAGTTACCGTTCTTCACCATGGTGGCTACCGTAAACCAAGTACGCTCGTAAGGACGATAGAACGTCTTCATGTCCGTCACCTCAACGTCGTCCCTCGACTCCAAATCGCGAACGTCAATCGGAACGCCTTCTACCTGGGTTTGCCCTAGCACGATAAAGGTGCCTTGATAGCCGTCGAGTGCAGCGTCCCATGATTTCACACTGGTAAGCGTCGGAAAATACGACTGATATGCATGGGCCCAATTACCCGGTTGCCATGCTAAAAACGTTTGCTTAATATTCTCGCATTCCACCGCTGTAACCCCTTCAACCCCAATGTCCGAAGAGAGCACCAGCGGGCGACTATTGGACTTTGCCGTTTCCTCCAAATAGTTAAGCGGCTCTTCGTTTTTGCCGCTGTATGCATCTTGAACGAACAAAACCTGGTTGACGATCGACACACCAAGAAAGGCAGCGAGCAATCCGCGTACGCATACCTTGCTATTAACGTGAGAAAGCCAAATTGAAACGGCAAGGAGTAAGGGGCCTATGGTTACACAAAGATAGCGATAGTAGACAATCAGCGAGTCCATAACTATAGAAGCCACAAGGGCAGCGGCAAACACACTTGTGTATAAAGCAACGCCCCATATGGCGGGCAAAGTAGAGGGAGCAAGTACCCAGTCTGCCAGGATAAGGGATTCTTTGAAGCCTGCGCTTTGCCGTTTGAAACGACACAGCCAATTCGCCAAACCATAGAGCGCCGATACAGCAGCCACCACCGCGCAAACCGTAAGAATCGCCACATACCCAAACCCATAGGTATCGGCAAATATCACATAGCTCGTGTAAACCGGGTAGAACAACCATTCCACTATAGTGCGGGGAAACGAAACATTTGCCCAATACGATCCAGACACTACTCCAGCCTGGCTTTTGAAAACCATGAGCCAGGGAGCATAAAGGGCTACCTGAATTACCGCCCCCACTATAAATACCGACAATGCCTTTTTTGCACGAGCGATAATGAAAATCAGCAAGTAAAGGTTGATGAACGATGCCGCAAGCACACCGTAATAATGCAAGTAGGCGCTCGCGAGACTCGACAGAAACATAACAAGCCACCATCTACACGGTACACCGCACCACTCACGACAGCCGTCCCCATCGTAGGCTGAAGACATCCACCAGTTTTGGCCTTCTTCGATAGACCCATCTCCTTCCCTAGGGTTTTTGCTACGTAAGGTGCATGCAATACGCCACGCATACAGAGCGCATAGCGTTACAGAAAAGATCACCCAAGAATACATGCGAATCTCAACCGATATATAAGCAAGATAAGGCGTAAACAGGGAAAAGAAACTAAACAGCACACCGGCCTTCCAGCCGAAATCATGCCGTATCACAGTGAAGCCCAGCATCGCCAATGAAAAGATTCCTGCTACCGTAAACAGGCGGTACACAAGGAGATTTTGCCCAAAAAGCGACTCGAGAACATGGAGGGCCCAGTAAAACAGAACAGGATGAACATCCCCTGACCCAATATCCCAAATTTCAGCGAAAGAGTTGTTCGCTATAGAAACTGAATAGCTTTCATCGAACCACACATTTCCGTGAAAAGACCCCGTTAGCAGAAATGCAAGACCAATTATCAGCAGCATCACATGAAGCCGCTTCGATTCGAGGTATTTCTCTAAACGGGATTGCGTCACAGTTTCACCGTCGCTTCTTTTAATTGTTCAACAACAAAACAATAGCCGAATCTGTCTCGGATACGAGCACCAAATTCTACACCGTTGATCACACTGGCGGCGATCCCTTTTCCGACAAACGCAAAGGTACCCCCAATCAAACAACGATGCATCCCCCTCATTCATTGTTTTTCTTATCGTTAAATTACAGCCACATTTCTGTCATGAGCTTCCAAGAACACGCCCATGCACGTCTGCGATAATAAGGTTGCTAGAGAAAGGCTCGCGAATGCAGATTGAACAACGCATTACTTTTATTCACGCAGATGATTTCGGAATAACACCTGGTCAGGCAAAAGCCATCTTATCGCTTAGTTCTTCCTGCGGCGGTAGCGGAGCGCTCAACAGTGTTAGTATTTTTGCAAATTCTCCCGCATTTTATGAAGCCGCCAGCCTTGCCCAGCCGTATGTCAGACGCGGCGTTCTGCGGGTGTGCCTTCATCTGAATCTCGTGGAGGGGCCATCTGTCGCAGACCCGAAACGTATACCTCTTCTCGTTAACGAGAGGGGTATGTTCGATAACAATTTCATGGGATTGTTCAAGCTGGGTATCACCAACAAAGGCGAGGCATTCAATCAGCTGGTTATTGAATGCCGCAGTCAAATCCAGCGTTTTCTATCAGCGTTTCCCGATCAACAGCTATCGTTTCAATTGGACAGCCATCAGCATGTCCATGCCGTCCCTATCGTCTACAGAGCACTCGCGCAGGCTTTAACTAAAGAAAACTGCCTGGTTAAGCGGCTGCGCGAACCCATCGATCCGCTTCCCCTTTACCGGACCTGCGTCGAAGGCGACTCAAAGGAATCAGCCGGTTCCTCCGCGCCTCAAGCACGCAATACGCCGACGCGAATCCCGATGGTTAATCGTGCAAAAATCTTCTTGATATCTGCCCTTTGGCGCAAATGTTCAGTCAACAACATTCCGTGGGCTCCCGACAGACCCGCTTCAGCACCTTTGTTTTCAGGTGTTGCTCTCTCTGGACGCATGGATGAATTCAGCAAACCGCTTCTTGCTTCTTTTCAGCATGAAGCAACTCGTCAAAACAGAGATGCCGAAATCTTATTTCATCCTATCTCGGTACCGATCGAAAAGTGTCTTGACCCTCTGAACAAGCCATTTGCTGAAGCATGCGCTTCAGTATCAAGGAACCATGAAGCGGAACTGATTCGGAAGCTATAAGCACTTCATTGCATTTCTTCGACCCGCAAACACCAGCTCTATCCATTGTTCTATGGCATGTTTCACGTGAAACAGCGTTTTACGTCAACACATTTGATCCTGCTTTCCCTAGATAATGCAGAATATAAGAAAGACCCAAGGTTACCCTTGGGTCTTTCGTTGTGAGAGCACTCTTGCTTAGATGCTCTTCAAAATAGCCATTACAAAATTCGAGGCATCCTCCAAAGCCTGAGGATCGACGTTTTCGATAATGTCGTTATCCGCAGAATAGAGCGCGGTGTTTCCGTCTGCCATACCGGCGATCGTCATCGCCTGAATACCATGAGCCATTGCAATCGATGCAGGCGTTTCACGTGAAACAATGCGATCGGTATGATATCCAACCCCCGAACGCTCGCTTGCCTGGCGAAGAACACGCTTTAAGCGTGAGGAAATCTTATAAGGCTTATAGGCACCTTCCTGTTCAATGCAAGAAAGCGCACCAGCACCAAGGGCCTCAAGATTGATAACGATTGCGCCTTTCATCTCGTCGGCGTGCTCTTCCAGGAACGCATTAATACCCGAATGAGAATATTGCTCTGCACCAAGGCCAACAAACCATACTTCGGTATCGATGTCGGGATGGCGGAAGTCCTGAAGCTTCTTGAGCTCGCGGTTGATTTGCTCGGCTGTGCCAGCGTCACCATCAATGCGCAATGCGGGGCTGGCATCAACAATGCCGTCAGTATCATAGACCGCCGATTCGTCATAGTAAGTATCCTCTACCTGAGCATCTTCGCCCTTGCGAAGACGATTCAAAGAGAATGCTCCACCGTTCCATCCACGACGATCATCGGATTCGCGGTAGTCAACGTCTACAAACTCATCATCTTCCTCACGGAAGCTCGACCAATCTCCACGAGCTTTACCGACGCTGCGGGCATTATAGTCCTCATCAACATCTACCCACTCGTTTACAGATACTTCTTCTTCCTTGCGCTTCTTGCCCTTGCGGAACCGGCTGAAGAGGCGTCCAGCACGGGACTTAGGCATATCAACGTATCCAGGACCAGCAAAAGCACCTGTTTCGGTGTATTCCTCGTCGTAGGCGGAATCATCCGCATCATCGACATAACGCTCTTCGGGGGCTACATCAGATACCAGCTCATCCCCTACAGGGGCGAATGAGCCAGTGCCACCAACAGTCGAAAAAGAGCCAGTTGCAGACACTGCCGACTGCGCGCCCGTATCAAACGAAGGGAGGTTGAGGCTTCGCGCTGCAGGCGCTGTGCTAAACGCATCAGTATTTCCATCAATACGAGGAAGCATGTTGGAAAGCAACGATTTACCGCCTGTGGAGGTGCCTTCGTTTACCTCTGCCATAGGAGCGCGCTGACGAAGGTTTTCACCCGAAGCGCTGCGAGCAGGCGTTACGTCCGGCAACACGATAACCTGGCGAGAATGGTCCGCCTGTTCAACAACAGGAGAAACAGGAGATACCATTTCTTCCATGCCCACAATCGGAGAAGCTACCGCAGGCCGAGGCGCAGTTCTTTCAAGCGGCTCTTCTGCGTACTCTCCACCCTGCACCTCATCCGAATAGCCGTAGGAGTAGGATTTCATTTCCTCCTGTACACGACCAGCAGGGATGCGTGCGGTTGATTCATCGTTGCTGTCGTGGAATGAACCCATGTTGACCACATTGTCATCGATACGGCGAATCGGCTCCTCTTCGTCGTCGAACCCTTCATTGTCCATAAACTGGGAGACATCGATTGGGGAAATTGAGGTGGTTACACTCGGAGATGCCGCCTGTTCAGGCTGCTCAGCTGGATCATCAACGTATACTTCTTCGTTTTCAGATACAGCAGGCTCTTCATAGTAGTCCTCGTTGTAGGACTGCTCCTCCAGGTATTCTTCAGCGGGATATTCCTCTTCAACCGATTGCTTACGCGATGAAATCGACTTCAGGCGAGAAGCAAAAGAATGCTGCATCTGAGATGCTTTTTCGGAACCAGAGTGAACCGCGTTATTGAAGAAGTCGCCAAGCGAACCACTACGATGTGAGTGAACACTCCTCTTGGAGCTCACTGCGGGGCGAGAAGCTTCCTCGTTTGCGGGGTAATCCTCGGGGGTATTTGTGTACTCATCGACGGGGTCCATAGGCAAAGTTGCCGAATCAAGTTCCTCCTCGATTTCTTCAACTTCGTTATTCCCGGGAACAGAGCGATGAAGCCTCTGGGAATGACGCACTGAAGGACGGGGGGAGGTCTTCCCTTGGTCATGAGAGCTGAAATGCTCATGTCCTTGAACAGACTCTTCGACTATCTGCTGCTCAGACTCAACAACGGGCTCGAGCTCCGCAGGAGCTTTGCCTGCAAGCTGATCCACCTCTTCAATTGCAGCCTCGTAAAGCGTCTCATGCGACACAAGGGCAGGATCATCGTTTACAGCAGGATCATGTTCAGCTGCTTCGACAGAAGCAGGCTGATCTTCGGCGGCAACGGCAGGCTCGGGATCGTGATCGAGCCATGGCGCAGGCGACGCAATGGGCTTCGGAGCGGGCTTGCGTTCGATGGGTGCTGCTGCAGTGTTGTTCAGATGCCATTCTTGTTCAGCTGCCAAATCCTCTGCCGACAAGGCGGCAGGCTGACCACCAGCAATGGGCTCAGCGAAATGAGCCGAGCTCCCCTCATGATTAGCATGGGGCGCAGAAAACGACTCAATCTCATCCTGCAACGCGCGAACCTTTGAAGACAATTCGGACTGAGCAGCCTCGAGCTCAGAGACGGGAATGGCAATGGGAGATCCGTAGGGATTAGAAGCATGATGCTCCATCATGCGCGCAGCAACGGTATCCGCATAGCGAGAACGATTTACCTTCGGGGTTTTTCCTGCATCAGGCTTATTCGCACGTGCCTTCTCTTGAGCAATCTTTGCCCAAGAAGGAGTATCGCTCGTTTGAACGCGGGCTACAGGCTCTGGGGCAGCAGAAAGAGCAGCCTCTTTAGCAGCCGCTGCCTCAGCTGCAGCTGCAGCCTCGGCCGCCTGCTTCTTTTCAATCTGCTGCTTGGGGATAATGACCTCGCCTTTTTCCCCAGAATCGGACTCTTTTTTAGGTTCCTCATCAAGAGTGGAGGAAACCATGGTGCGCGCTAGAGGACTCGGCGCCGACTCAGGGCGCTTCCCAACCTCAAAACGTACGCTAGAAACCTCATCCTCATCTTCAGCGATCAGGCCGCCACCCTTAACCAGGCGAGAAGATATATCGGTTACGGGAACCTTGTCGGCAACAGGCTTTCCAGTCAAAGCCGCAATAGCAGCTTTCGCTGCCGCAAGAGATTCCTGCGGCGACATCTCTGCTTCATATTCAAGAGATGCACCTTCAGGCACAACGCCCGCAGCGCGTGCCGCCTCTTCGCCGTGTACGCGATTGCCCTCTTCAACGCTGCGCTCCAGAGCTTCCTCCTGGCTCACCAGGCCGTTTCCAACTTTGCGCGCAACATCAAGCAAAACCGAAACACCGGAAGCGTTATTATTTGCCGACTGGTTGAATGGAGCAACGATATGAAGCACAGAGCGAACCAGGGGGATAGCAAACAGCACCGCACAAATAACCAACAGGAAAGTAAGAATGGAAGACATAGCACCCGTATCAGCTGCGAACAGCGTGGAGCGAAGCAAGAGAACGAAAGCCGAAACCACCAATGCAATGGCGCTTGCCTTCTGAAGAATAGGCAATGCCGCAGCGAAGGGGGGCTTTTCCTCCGTCAAAACCTTGCCACTGTCATAATTGGCCACCAGGATCACCTTGCGGCGACGAGCATTGGCGCCATTTGCCGGGGTGGGCTGATATTTCGCCACCACATTCTGGCTTGCACCGGTCCTAAGCAAGCGTGAAAGAATAGGGCGCCCCGTGATCTCCATGCCATATAGAACCGCCGCAGCTATAGTGAGAAGCAACCAAAGTATGCCCAAAGAGGGAACAACAATAGAAAGAACGGCACCAAGCAAAGCAACACCGAAACAAATGATGTTCGGGAGCTGATCGTTGGTTACACACTGGAAGTCTTCCACCACCGTCGCGAAACCTGCCTCTTTCTGCATCTGGTCGGCAAGATAGAGCGCAGCCCTCTGTTCCTCCTCGGTACCCGCAGGATGCGGACCTATCTCTTGCGTGAGATAGGCGATATCGTCGATTATTTCAGCCATGGAGAGCCCCTTTTGTTTCCACGCTTATATAAGTGAGTAGCGATTGACATGGATATAGACTGTACAAGTATACGTCATTTGACTCGTTTCGCCTTTATATGAACCGTTTGTTCACCTTGTCTACCGCATTGCGCAAAGAAGTGCCTTTCTATCTGCATAAAAATACCTCCCATCCACTTATCGCAGATGGGAGGTTTCACGTGAAACATATCAGTTAGCCTGCTGCTAATCCCGCCCAAGATACTCTCTTAAATAAGCATCGTTTGATGCAGCGTCCGAACGAAGACTGTCATAGCGAGAAACTAAATCGGCTGTTGCGCTGGCATAAGCATCAACCACAGGCTGGCTAAATTGCTTCGGCAACGCTTTTGCCATTTCCACAGCCTCCTGATCGGCTCTGTTATAAGCATCGTTGTGGGACTCGGCAGTCGCTTTGTCTTGTATAAGGATCGCCGCGTTTGAGGCAAGCGCTTCATTGGTCGCATCGATTCGCTTGTTGACATAAGCCAGCGAGGCATCTAAATTCGCCGCGGGATAGAAGCCCTTCGCCTTCGCAATGCATTCCTTCGCCTTTGAGAATTGAGCCTGGGCAGAAGTGGTGAACTCGGTTGATTTCGCCACGTTGTCCGCCGTTGTGTCCGAAACAACAGTTGCCGCCTGCGTCAAAAGGGCATTCCCTTCTTGGATGCAACTCCATGCCTCATTCATGGCGTCGATGCCTTGCTTTGCCGCAACATCTTCCTTCATACGCTGATCAGCAACATCAAGAAGCTCCTCACGAACCGCAATAGCATTCAAGGCCCGTTGCGCCGCCTCTTTGTCGCGCTGGGATCCGTCAAGCTCCGACTCTGCCTTCTGAGCATACACGCGAGCCGACTCAAGTTGGTCTTTGGCATCGGGAATAGCTGCACTTAATTCCTGCGCGCGAGAAACGGTATCGTCACCAAACGTATCCTGAAAATATTTGTCGATAGCAACCGTGGTTTCATCGCTTTGCTTAACAAGCTCGCAAGCTTCACGCAGCACACCGACGCTGGTATTCAGTCGCTCGTACTGCTGGTAGGCCCAATACCCCCCTACGCCAATCGCGCCTATGCAAACAACCGCCACGAGTGCGATGCTGAAACGGCGATACCATCTGCGGCGTTGCTTCCTGCGAGCTATTTCCGCCTGAGAATCTGCGCCTAAAAATGTTTTACGTTCAGAAGGCTGGGGCTTCACTTCAGCCGAATTTCGCTTGGTTGCTTTTTCTGCTGTTAGGTTCTTTTCCTTGCCCCCTGCGGTTGAAGCGCCCTTCCTGAAGCTTGGAAGACGCCACTTGGCGCCACGCGAGGGCTCATCCTGCGCTGCAGCTTTCTGCTCAAGGACATTCAGGGAAAGCTCGTTAGGCTTTCCCTGCGAGAATTCTTTCAGATGAAGAACCTGGGTTTCCTTATGCCCAAGGCCACGGCCGCTTCGCTTTTTCTTGCGGGCCATCACGAATGCGAACCTCCGGCTACGCGCGCGAGAGACTCGATCGCCGCACGGTCGGCAACCTCGGCAACGATATCCGAGCAAGGCATCATAACGATATTGTTGCTCGGCAACGAATTCAGGAATTTCTTGCCGTAATACTTGGTTATCAGGCGTTTGTCAGCCAAGACCACAATGCCGCGGTCGCTCGATTTACGAATAAGCCTTCCAACCGCCTGCTTTACCTCGATAACCGCATGGGGCAGCGAATAGTGAGCCCAAGCGCGATCATCACGTTGTTGACGTTCGCATGAAAGAGGATCGGTAGGCAGGCCAAAAGGCAGCTTGGGGATGACAACGCCCTTGAGCGTTGCGCCTGGAGCATCAAAACCCTCCCAGAAGCTCTTCAGAGCAAAGAGACTCAAATGCTCATCTTTCAAGAAGTCATCGCGAAGGCCCTTAACGGAAACGCCCCATTTTTGGCACACCAAACGCAAATCGTCTTCCTTCAAAGCGGGATGAACGCCATCAAAGCACTGTTCCATTTCGCGCCTGTTGGTAAATAGCGTAAGCATCGAACCTCTCTGGGCCTTGTGCAAATCAACAAGGAACGATTCCAGGGTTGGAAGATAAGCAGGATCCTGAGGTTCTGGCATATCCGTTGGAACGTAGACCCGCATATTGGCATCGAAATCAAAGCTTGAATCAACCTTCAGCACATCAGCCCGAGAATCTTCCCCTTCGTTGAAGCCAACGGCACGCTCGAACGCATCGAACTGTCCGTCGACCGCCAGAGTTGCCGAAGCATATATAACACTGCGCGTTTCAGCATAAAGACTCTCGTTTAGCGACTTGCCCACATCGAGCGGCTGAACCGTAAAGATTTCATCCAACGTACCCTTTGTCCGATTAAGGCGAACCGAATACACATGGTTATCGCTGTCATGGAAGAACATCTCATCAAGGGCATCGTATGCCTCCCTCAATTCAAGCGCAGCCAGGGCGAGTTCCCTCTGGGCGCTTGTTGTGTCTTCGATTTGCTCCGCATAAGCAACGATGTCGCGGCAAGCACGGATCAGCTTTTCCAAGGTGTCGTATACCGCGCGCGCACGATTCACGACACCTCGGTACGTATCACCATGGCGAATCTCGTCGTTTAGCCAGAGGTCAAAGTACTCGTATCCACGCGAGCGGGTCTTCGGATCGAACACCAGAAGATCTTTCGCTCCGAGACAGAACTCTTCCGTCGCCATCGCGAAGGCACCCGCACAGGTGCGCGCTTTGGCAATAAGCGATTCATACAACGCGCGGCCGTCCTCTGGAGCTTGAGCGCTTCGCTCCACTCGAGAAAGAACATTGTGTGAACCTTCCCCATTTACGCGCAAAGCAAGCGCCCTCAGCGAATCGGAAGACACCGAGAGGGCAAGTGCGCGGCGCGCTTCTTCCTCCGCACCATGAGCCTCGTCTACAGCCCAATAGCGGATAGGGGGCAGCAGCCCACCTTCGAAGCGGACATCCCAGAAAAGCAAGCTATGGTTCGTTACCACGACATCGCATCGCTGAGCTTGCTCGCGGGCGCCATGGACAAAGCAGCTTCGTCCAAAGAAGGGGCACTTATGACGCAAGCATTCGTTGCTTTTGGTCCCAATGCGCCAACGGGGAATAGCGCGGTAATCAATTTTCAGAGCGTCCATATCGTCGTAATCACTCTGTTCTACAAACGAAAGTAGACCCGCCAAAGCAGGTGCCTGATTGATTTCTTGCTTACGATAATGAATTACCGATGGCCCTTGGTTGACCAAGCTATCCACCTTGCGAAGGCAAGGATAGTGACTGAACCCTTTCAAAGGAGCGTACGTGATGCCGAGAGCCTTCGAAAGAAGAGGCAGCTCCTTATGAACCAGCTGATCCAGCAATGCATTGGTCTTTGTGGCTACACCCACGGTGATACCGTTTTTCTGTGCCGCCAGGGCAAGGGGAACCAGGTAGGCCATCGATTTGCCAACACCGGTGCCAGCTTCTACAGCAAGATTGCGAGACGTTGCCAAAGCGCGGTTTACCGCAAAGGCCATTTCGCGCTGTTCTTCGCGCGGCTCATATTCCTCGTACAAAGAGCCCAATAAACCCTCAACGGAAAAGGCTTCAGAAATTTCCGCATCGGTTGCGAAAGAAAGCTCGGGGGCTTCGCTACCCGCAGGAGGAAGCTCCTTGCCCACGGGGGAAGAATCAGGAACATTAACATCAGGGCGCAAGGGAGCCGAAGCCTGAGCCACTGCCGCTTTACGCGATGAACGCAAACTGTACGGCCCCTCGCTTTCCTTCATAGCGGCAAGGCACTTAAACACACGCTCGGTATTCCAAGTGTCGCTATCGCACATATCGGCAATATGCTGGAGCAAAGGGGCAGGCATGGTGTCAACCGCAGCCAAAAGCACCCGATACACAAGACACGTTGCCGCCACATCATCATCAGCACGATGGGTGGAGTCGGGCCCGCCAAACGCACGCACTAAATCGAGCAAGCGATGAGAGGTTAGACGAGGTAGCGCGATTTTCGCCAGATCGAGGGAATCAATCCAGCAGTTCTGCTTCAATACCTCACCCGTGGGGTACTTCGTGCAGAAGGTTCTATCGAAATTTGCATTATGAGCAACCACATCGGAAGAACCAACGAACTCAACCAAACCTGCAACGGCAGTATTGGGGTCGGGAGCATTCGCCACATCTTCATCGCTGATGTTGGTAAGGTGAGCAACCTCTTCGGGGATCGGTTTCCCGGGATTTACGAACGTTACATACCAGCCGACGATTTCACCATGAACCATACGCGCTGCAGCAATCTGAATCAGCTCATCGTGGTTGAAGGAGAAACCCGTCGTTTCGGTATCGATAACAACAACGTCTTCATCCAGTTCACCAAACGAGTGCTCTTTCGCATAGCTGCTAAGCGAATGGTAGCGATCGCGGATGCGCTGAGGGGTGTTTTCGAGAATGTAAGTGTCAAGCCTTGATGCGGCTTCTGCATTTTGTGTTTCCATACTAGTAAGACTATCATTTATGGAATTCTTTATCTCTAATGCCTGAATCACTTCTAGGAGAAAACATGTCAGATATTGGCTATTTTTCCATGTACGCCCGTTTTGAAACCGAAAGCAAAGAAGATGCTGCGGCATTTCTAGGCGCAGACAACATAATTGGCGACGCATTCTCTATCGAGCAGGAATACGTTGATGGCAAGCGCACGGCATGGATCGTGAATCCCTTCGGCAAGCGCATGGGCACCATCGACGAAAAAACCGCTGAAAAGGTTGATCTCTGCAACGCCAAAGGATGGAACACCGTTGCCTTGCTTGCACTCGTTGCTTTCACGGAAAAGCCCGAACCAGGCCTTTACTGGGGTCAGGTTCTTATCATTTCCTACGACCCGGAATATGAAGTCGCCTTCTCTACGTTTATAGAAAATGTCGGAAAGCAGCTCGGCGAGGGAATACGCCCCGACGTTTCCCTTGGTCGCGACTCCCTTAAGAAGGTTATCGAAACTCAGGGCGAATGGGTTCCTTCGGGACGCGTTCCCTTCCCCAACAAGAACAAGGGCACCGCTTGGGTGAAAACGCAACGCACCGGAACGGAACGTTTGGTAAAGCAGGCACGCAAGGGCAACATAGGTTGCACGGTAGTTAGCTGGATATTCCTTCTCGCCGTTGTCGCCCTTATTGTTTTCGGGCTTCATTCCTGCGGAGCGTTCTAGCCAATCTTCCGCCTAACCGCGCTATAGACATTCAGTGGTGTTTCACGTGAAACGCCACCATAAAGAAAACCCCTTGCCGCATTCCGGACCGCACCTCTCGAAATCGGACTTATTTCAATCCGAATCGGGGATATGGTTCGTTTCGCGGACAAGGGGTTTTATGTTTGCGGCAGATGTCTACTTAATTTTCCAAGGCATAGGAAATGAGCTTGGTGCAGAGCTCAGCAAAACTCATGCCAGCTGCACGAGCAGCATCGGGAAGAAGCGATGTTGCCGTCATGCCAGGAATGGTGTTCGTTTCCAAAACCCAAAAATTTCCTTCGGCATCCTTGATGAGGTCACTACGAGAAACACCGCGGCACTCAAGCGTCTTATGGGCGGCAACCGCAAGCTCCGTAGCGCGCTTGGTATCTTCTTCGGATAAGGGCGCAGGGCAGATATGCTGCGACCCTCCCTGAGCGTACTTCGACTCAAAATCGTAGAACTCGTGGGAAGGAACAATTTTGATAACAGGGAGAGCGCACGGGTCCTCGTTGCCCAATACGGCAACGGTGAACTCTTCGCCTGAAACAAAGCTCTCAACAAACGCGCACGTATCTACCTGAAATACCTTATCGATCGCATCGGCAATTTCCTCAGCACCTTCACACAGATACACACCCAAAGCGCTACCTTCCGTAGCAGCTTTCACAACACAGTGCGAACCCACTTCAGCAATGATGGCATCAATGTCGATATGGTGAGAGTCGAGCATCATAGAACGAGGGGTAGGGATGCCGGCGCGCTCATAGCAAAGCTTCGTCTTGGGTTTGTCGATAGCAGTGGCGCTCGACCAAACGCCTGGACCAATATAGGGAAGCCCAATGGTTTCCAGAAATCCCTGGATGGTGCCGTCTTCGCCGTACTTGCCATGAAGAGCCAGGAAAGCAACGTCAAAATCACCTTGAATCAAAGCCAGCAAGTCTTCTTTGTTGGCGGGGTCGAAAACAGTTACCGGAAAGCCCGCTTCGAGCAAAGCTTCCTTCGCCCCCTCACCAGAAGCAAGGGAAATGGAACGCTCGCCACTCTTGCCTCCCGCAAGCAGAGCAACACGAATTTGTTTAGGATCGAAAGAACAAGACATGGTTCTCGCTTTCATACAAGTAAAACCCAGGGCACTGCTGCCGAAAGGCTTGATACGTTAACCGATAGTGAGTATAGCAAACGCACGTTACCACTCTGCTACCACCACGCGGTAACCACTTGGTTGCGTATAATACTGAGCATGAATAACGCAATCCAATCATTCAACCTGTCCGAAATTCCCACTATTCTGGAAAGTCTCGGACAGCCGCGCTTTCGCGCCAAACAGCTCACTTCCTGGCTTTACCAGAAAGGAGCTCACTCCTATGACGAAATGACCAATCTGCCCAAGAGCCTTCGGGATGTCCTGTCGGATGAATACCCTTTGATTGAGCCGCAAGTGGTTAACAAGCAAGTATCCAACGACGGTACACGTAAATACGTATTCGAATACGCCGATGGCGCCAAGGTAGAAGCTGTCGGAATCCCCTCATTCGACAAGAAAGAGCGCAAAGACGAGCCCAAGCACCTTACCGTGTGCTTCTCCACTCAAGCAGGGTGCGCCATGGGGTGCACTTTTTGTGCCACGGGACACGAGGGGCTTACCCGCAATCTTTCTTCCACTGAAATGATTTGCCAGATCATAGCTGTACAAAACGATTTTAGCTGCCGCGTCACTAATTTAGTTTCAATGGGACAAGGCGAACCATTCCAGAACTACCAAGCAACCCTAGAAGCGCTTCGTTTCGCCAACGCAAAAGACGGCCTTGAAATAGGCGCTCGTCATATAACGGTGTCAACATGTGGCATCATTCGGGGAATCGAACGCCTTGCAAACGAGCCCGAACAATTCACGTTGGCACTATCCCTCCATTCGGCTTTGCAGGATGTGCGCAATGAAATCATGCCGCGTTGCAGCAACATTCCCTTACCGCACCTAAAGAAGGCCCTTCGATCCTATATCGCGAAAACTGGCCGTCGTGTCAGCTTCGAATATCTCCTTATCAAGGGGGTCACCGACACAGAAGAAAACCTCGCAGCGCTAATCGATTTCTGCGATGGCCTCCTATGCCACGTCAACCTTCTTTCAGTAAACGAAGTCGAGGGAAGCCCCTACAAGCCAAGCTCCACCGCAACGCAGCAGCGCTGGGTTAAGGAACTGAAAAGCGCAGGCAAGGAAGCCACTATCCGCAATTCGCGCGGAAGCGATATCGACGGAGCCTGCGGTCAACTGAAAAACAAAATGTAGAGAACGGGAAAATAGGGACAGGCACCAGATTCCCCCTTGCGCCATAGTGAACAAAACCAGGGCCCCG
>OLQB01001144.1_pt1 | contig 19309 bp, 20 predicted proteins | sample 1672681 | NCBI WGS metagenome assembly OLQB01 (sample SAMEA3136713, study PRJEB25190) | human gut metagenome | reverse complement strand
CACAAGGGCAGCCGAGAAAATCGACTGTCCTTTTTCTATGCCTATGAGCAGAAAGGAGCGACCACCCATGACAAAGCCAAGAGAGAAAACCCGCGAGGCGTTGTCGCGCTTCTTAGGGCTGCATTGACGAGTGAGAAGTGTGGACTTTTGCTGATTCTTCAAGTCGATGCTGTGGATGCGAATGAGCAGGACAGATGAATATGAAAGCTGATGATGCTGGTTGGAAAACAGGCCCATATCTACATTTGTGTTCTTACTGACAGTGAAGCAGTTGACTCATTGGAAAATCTGAAAAGTGAGCAATAAAAAGCAGCGCAAGGGGAGGAATATATCACTTCAGCGCTGTTTTACGGAGTATTGCCAAACGCAAAAACTGCGCCGCAGTAAACAAAGAATAGGGATTTCCGATGCGCGCGAAAACGGATAAAAAATATTCCGATCTTGCGAAAAAATCAGTAGACTTTATACCGTTTCTGTGGTAGTTGTTTGTGCTACCAAAACAAAACGTCTATAATCACATTTTTGCATCGGACACAGACATTGATGCGGCAACATACCCAAAAATGAGCGTTATGAGCTATTATGTCAACACTTATTTTTATGAAAAACACTCGGGTCTTGCCACGCTTGTAAAACCTGCTGCGCCAGTAATAACAACACCGTTCGCGCCGCCGCTGCAATGAACGATCAGGAGATTGCCGTCTGCGTCCTTACCGCCGACGATACCGACATGGGAATCATCGGGATAGAACACTAAGTCGCCCGGCTGCGCATCGCTCCATGAGATATTCGTGCAATAGCTGTGCTGTGTCGCTGCACCGCCGCCGCGCCCCGGATAATAGCTGCCATCCGTTGCATTGTAGAATGTCCAATCGACGAAACCGCTGCAATCCAGTCCGAACGGGCGTACCGTGCCGGTGGAGCCGCTGCCCGCCGCTGTGACCTTCGTTGGAACACCCCAGCGGTCGTCCCAGCCGAGGGTCAAGCTCTTGCCGCCCCAGAAGTACGACACGCGCCCGACAAGCTGTACTGCCGTTTCCACGACGGCCTTTCGTGCCGGGTCAAGATCATCCGGGAGATTTTCAAGCAGTGCAATCGCGTCCTCCTGCGAAATGGTCAGCGAACCCATTGGAATATTCAGGCTGCTGAGATTTTCGAGCAGAATGTCAAGCGCGTCATTCTGATATTTTGTAAAAACGTATATCAGACGCATTTGTTCAGCGGTTTTGGATGTGATCGTGATGGTCAGCGCAATTCCCGTGTGACTGTCGTCCACATCGTCGTCCGGATCACTGTCCGGAACGTCAACGGTTTGCGTTGCCGTCGTGATCTCGCACATATCCCAGAAAACTTGACGCAGCAGCTCCACACGTTCTTCGTCAAGCGTGAAAACGTCAATGCCGTCCTCCGCGCCTGCCGTTTTGGACGCAAACACAGCTACGACTTCGCGCCAATCCGGGGCCTGCCCGACGATCTGAACAGATACAAAATCACCGTTCTGCAATCGCTCTAGCTCGGCATGATACTCGCCCTGAATTTCCGCAATAGCCGTTGCGAGTGGAACGGTGTCGTCTGCCTGCTGCTCGTCGGCAAACAGAATCCCCAGCGGCGATGCAAGGAACGCACCCGCGACAATGACGATGGAAAACACGATGAAAAGCGCTGTGCCGCCGCCCAGACTGGCAAGGGCGCTTATCAGCTCCTTGACGGCTTTTGCCGCGGCCTCGGTCAGCTTTTTCGCGGCTGCGGCGGCTGCTCTGGCTGCGCGGTTGTTACCCTTTTTAAGCATTTTTCGCTGTGCATCCTGTGTAGCTGTTTTCCGCGCACGCTTTGTATCAATTTTTGATACAGACGTTTTTGGCTGCGCCGTTGGAGGCGCGATTTGCTCTGTATCTCTTGTCCGAATAGAAACGTCGCGCCGGGGTTTTTCTCTCGGTGCGGCGTTTGGCTTCGGCTTCTCGCGGATGGCGGGCAGCTGCTCCACTGGTGGGGTGTGCGCTGGTGTTGGTGGCTGGACAGGTGGGGCCGGTTTGCTGCCAGCCGTGAGCGGCTGACGCTCTGGCGTAATTGCGGGTGCTTCCGAAACAGGCGGCTGCGGCAGAATTGGGTCAGCCGGTTCGGATGGATAGATGGATTCGATGGATGGATTTTGAGAGAGCTGCGCTTGTTTTTCCACAAAGGCTTGCCGTGCCTGCTCCTGCGGCGCGGACGGCAAATCGTGCGCCGGTGTGACCGCTGGCCGCTCACGAATAGGCTGCTCTATGCCGCGGCTATAAGGTTCAGTGCCGCGCGGCGTCCATGTACCAGTCTGCTTGATATGCTGAACGTTCGACGCATTTTCTGGTGTCGGTTCGGGACGCGGTTCACCGCGCAGCTCTGTAATCGTTGGCCTTTCGCGAATCGGCGGCGTTGCGCTCTGCGGCATATCGTCCGCAAGCCGAATTTCCACCTGCTCCGTATAAAGATTATCCCGCGCAGACGATTTTTCTGCGCGGGATTTCTTTGCTCGCTTTACATAGGCGCGACGGCCTTGTTCCTGTGCGGTTGGCGCACTTTGGCGTTGTTTTAGCGCAGAGTGTGTTCGCACATCCTCCGTGCGTTGGCGTGGCGTATTCTCTGTCAACGGCGCGGATCGCACAACATGACGCTCTCGCGGCTGCTCTGGCATGATCGATGGCGCTGGGGCACCCTCCTTTGCGGCTTGCTGGACATAGACGCGACGGGCCTGCTCCTGCGGTGTGGGTGCCGATGCGCTCTGTGGTTGCTTCGGGTCTGGTCGGGTGCGTACATCCTCCGTGCGCTGACGCGGTGCATTTTCTGCCGATGGCACGGTCACTGTGGTATGCTGCGGCTGCTCCGACGTGATCGGCGGCGCTGGCGTGGCCGTTTTTGCGGTTTGCTGAACATAAGCACGTCGGGCCTGTTCCTGCGCTGCGGGTATCGATGTGCTCTGCGGCGGCGTTGCATCTGACCGGGTACGCGGCGCGTCTGTTCGTTCTCGCGGTGATTCCGGCGCATGGTGCGGCTGGTCGGACTGCTCCGGCTGCACACCCGCAGAAGAATCCGCTGATTCTTTGCGGGCTGGGTGCTGGATCGCACGACGCGGCAGTTGGACAGCTTCATAGACGATTTCGCGGACGGTCGTTTCCACCTGTTCGGTCGCCGTGCGTTCCGCGCTGTCCGAGCGGTCAGGCTGCTTCGCGCTGTCGCTCAACTCTTTTACAAATTTCTGCACCATCTGGCGTTGGACGGTGGATGTGACTTGATGTTTTGGCTGCTTGTCCCTTGGCCGGTCGTTTCGTTCTCGAATGTCTGGAATGGTATTCACCTCCGAAATGCGTCTCATGGTGAGACGCATTTAATGTTGAATTTTGAAATTGGCTTTGTAAAAGCAGGCATTGCAGAAATACATCTCACCGTGAGACCTATTTCTGCAATGCTTCTGCGATTCCCTCCATGATATACTCAGCGCAGGGCAGCGCGATAGAATTGCCGAGCGCCATATAGCGGCTGGAGCTTCGGATTTCTGCGCCATCCGCGCCATACTTCGTCCAGTCTGGCGGCAAACCCATCAGGCGCTCGCTTTCCGCTTCGGTCGGGTAACGGATGCAGCCGGCAAGCGGATCGTCCTCATAATAATACGCGAACGCAGCCTGTTCGGACGCTAGAATAGTCGGAAACACATCTGTCCGCTTTCCAAAGCTCCGGATGAACTGTTGCCGATTTCGGTTCGCGGCTGCTCCGCGCATTTTGAATCCGTAAAAGGGTAGGATAACGGGTATCTGCCGCCCTGCTTCAAAAGAAGCATCTCTACGATCTTCGGCGGCGGACAGCCCACTCGCGCTGCAAAGCCGAGAATCCGTGTGCATTGACCGGGTGTTAAATAATATCTCTGCGGCACGCTGTCCTGTAAAATCTGCCACAACAAAGATTCTTTCTCGGTGCGCGAGTTTGGGCTTCGACCAATACTGGGCGTCCAGGACACGCCATGCCAGATCACACCGTCGCCCTCGCACCATTCCGGCATCTGCCCAGTGTCCAGAATCAGGCATTGAAACCTCGGTGCCCGCAAAGGATTTGAGTACGGCAAGATAGTCGCGTTTATCGCTTGATAGCATAGCTCCAATGACGTTTTCCCAAACAGCGATAGCTGGATACAGCCCTCCACTGGCATCCCTCATTTCCTCAATAATACGAATTGCCTGATAAAACAGGCTGGATTTTGCACCATTTAAGCCGGTTCTATTTCCAATTTGTGATAAATTTTGACAGGGAGAGCCAAACGTAATGACATGGACGGCAGGAATTTTTCTGCCGTCCAGCTTTGTTATATCGCCAAGATGCTCCATCTCCGGGAAGTGGCGCTTTGTAATAGAGATTGCGTCCGGTATGATCTCACTCGCCCAGACCGGAGTGATGCCATGTCTGCTTGCCGCAAGCGGGAACACGCCGATCCCGTCAAACAGACTTCCGAGCGTGATCGTCATGTCAGGTTTTCTCCCGGCGTCGTTGTCATCAATTTGTACAGTTCGGTATCCCTCGGAATGGTGTTGACGAAAGGCACGATGGAGCCGCCCATGCGCAGCAGGCCGTGACCGGCTTCGGCGTTCGTGATATAGCTGAGCTGGGTGTCGGAAATGTGAAGCAGCTTCGACAGCTCTGCCCGGTCGGTTGCCGCCTGATTGAACAGCAGCAGAAATTCGGAGTTTGCAAACATCAACCGTGCCGTTTCGGATTTCAGACATTCTTCTACGTTCTGGCTTGCCGCCGTCAGCGCCGCGCCATATTTGCGGAATCTTTTCCATGCGCGGTAAAGGATTTCGCCGGAGTATTTGTATTTGAAATACAAGTACACTTCGTCGAGGAATACCCAAGTGTATTTGCCGCGCTTGCGGTTCTCCATGACGCGGTTTTGAATGGCTTCGAGCGCAACAACAAGGGCAGTCGGACGAAGTTGTTCCCCCATCTCATACAAATCAAGCACGACGATGCGGTTGTTAATATCCACATTTGTCGGGTGCGCGAACACGTTCAAACTGCCCTCCGTGATAAGCTCGGCCGCCAGCGCGATTTCACGCGCTTCGGGGTCTGGCTGCTTCAAGACTTCGGCGCGCCAGTCGGACAAAAGCGGCATAGGCAGCGCACCTTTTGCGTGGAAATAGTTCTGGTAGACACTGGCTGTGCATCGGTCGATGATGGATTTCTGAGAACCGGACAGTAAGCCCGCGCCCATTTGCTGCTCCAAGATACTGGTTATGAGTTCGGATTTCATCGCAATGGGATTTTCGCCGTCCTCGTATCCGTCTTGTAGATCGAGCGGATTGATGTGGTGCTGGCTGTTCGGGGAGATTTCAATGACTTCGCCGCCCAGCGCCCGCGCGATGGGCGCGTATTCGCGTTCGGCATCAATGATGATAATGTCGTCGTTGGTGGACAGCGCGACGTTTGCGATGGTATTTTTCATTGCCACGGATTTGCCCGAACCGGACACGCCGAGATAGAAGGCATGGGGTGAAATGAGCCGCTTGCGGTCGCAAATCAACAGGTTCTTGGAAATGGCGTTGACCCCATAGTACAAACCGCCGGGGTCTTGAATTTCCTGCGCACGGAACGGCATGAGGACGGCGCAGCTTTCCGTGGTCAGCGTCCGCAAAGCATGGATGCGCCGCAGGCCATACGGGAGGACAGTATTCAAGCCGTCCTCCTGCTGGTAGCGGAGAACGGAGAAACCGCAGAGCTTTTCCTGCGCAATGGATTGCAGCGTTTGCGTGTCCGCGTCAAGCTGCTCCAAGCTGTCCGCGATATGAACGAGCGTTACACAGGCAAACATGAGCCGCTGGTCGCGGGCAGTCAGATCTTCCAACAGGTCTTTCGATTCGGTGCGCATTTGCTCCAAGTCATACGGCACGGTCGCGGTAAAATTGTTCTGCCGGTTCTGCCTTTGCTGCCAGCGCGTAATATCCGTTTCTACTCCGAGGATTCGGCTTTGGACCTCGCGTACCGCTTCTTCGGTGGGAATCGGAAGAATGTCAATGGACAGCAGCAGGTTTCTGGAGAAGTCAGACAGGTCTTTTATCATTTCGTCGGAAATGAAGCTGGCATAGTCGCGCATGAACAGAACGCGCCCAAACTTGCCGCCCATTTCAAAATAGCCCGCGCGGAATTGCAGTCCGTCCGGGCAGATCAGGTCGCGGAAGTCGATGCCGCGCTTGATGTTCGCGGACAGGTCAAACCGGAAAGACGCTTCTTCGCCAGGTCGGAAGAAGTCATGCAGGAGCCGCAGCCGGTCAGCGCAGGAAATGGCATAGGCCCCGGAATCCAGCCGCCCAAAGCTGGCAGACAAGTTGGTATCGACGCGGCGGAAATAGGCGCGGGTCTGCTCGATCTTCCGTAAGCCGATTGACAGTGTGATGTACTTTTCCTGCACCAGATTGTTGCTTTCAGCCGCTTTGTCCAAGATGATCTGGTTGTACTCGCCGCGATAGTAGTCCAAACCGTCGCTGCACTCCGGCATGAGCATCGTGCGCTGGAAGTCAACCGGATTTAATCTTCGGTTAATGATCGTGATTTTCGCGGTCGCATCGGTCGGCAAAGAATTGAGAACAGCACCATACGAACGGAAGATACTGCGCCGGTCATCAAGCGAGGACGCAGCGTAGTTAATGTCCGAAAACCGCCATGTTTTACTGTACTTCTGCCCAACCTGCCAGATACCGTCCGTATAGATGCGTCGGATGGGAATGGATTGCTGGACGCTGTGGGGAATCCGAAAAGAATCTTTTTCGCTGCGGTTTGCAGCCAACAGGGATTTCATCATTCTTGCAATCCCTCCAAATCTGAAAACAGTTCTTCATGGAGATTGACAGAATCAAACCGTCGCGGGCCTGCACACAGGATTTCGGATTTGATAAACGCCCATAAGAATTGTTCAAGCGTCATGCCGTTGTAGTGGAAAAATCCTGCGATAGCGACTGGCGCCGCCGCCAGCAGGCAAAGCCAGCTTGCAGCTTCTTTTCCGATGATATTTCCTAAACCGAGATAGATACCGGCCGCCAGACCGACGGCAAGAATTGCGCAAATAAACTGCCGCGCGGACAGACCGAAAAAGATGGTCTCCCGGTGCGCGCGGATTTCTTTTGGAATTTTGACTTCTATAAAAATCGCCTCCGATTTGTTGAAAATTTGACAGAATTTTTAGGATATGAGATAATATTTATAGGTAAAAACTTGACAAAAAGGAGAAAAGCGCTATGAACTCTACACTCATTTTATTCAAGGAAATCGGTCGCCAACTCTTGATCGTCGGTCTGGTGCTGGGGAGTCTGCCAATAGCAATCCGCATCCTCTGGAAACTGCGGCTTCTGCCACTAGGCTGCTACTTTGTGGCAACGAAACTCTTCTGGCCACGCTGGGCGCTTGCGCACCGAACCGCTTGTATTTTGATCTTCATTGCCTGTGTGCTGTTTTTCGTCTTGTGCTGGACAATCCGCTACATTCGCCAGAAGCGCGAAGAACAGATCATGGCAGAGCTGATACACCACTACACAAAGGACCTGAAACCGGGCGAATCCAGGACACTGGAATTTCTCTGAACAGTCAGAAAGAATTGCGTCCCGACTTGGGACGCAATCTCTTTTTATGCGCCAAGCATTTCATGCACCAGCCTGTCAGAGCCCTTGACAAGGCCAGTCAGCACCAGCATATTGAACATGAGCTGTCCGATGTACTGCCAGACCATCGTGACGGCGGGCAGAGATTCATCCAGTGCTGTGCTGCCGCCGGACAGGAACGCTGAGTAGATCACACAGGACAGGACGATAACCGCGCCCTCCATACACACGCTGACATAGCTTCGGAGAAACGTCTGCCCGGTGCGGGCTGTTGCTTCGCCCGCGAACGATGCTAAAGGCAGCGGCGCAATCGCCGTGTAGATGAAAATGCGGAAAAAGCGGCCATAGACGGTCAGGATCAGCACAAAGGACAGTACCGTAATGAGCAGACTGCCGAGCAGGGAAACAAGCCAGAGCGGAATGGATTCCAGAAAGCTGACATCCTCAATGGCTTCTACAATTTTGTCTGGCAAGGTTGCCGTCGTAGAGATTGACGCACCGATGCCGCCCATGACGGTGCTGACCACGCCGCCGCAGATTTTGTAAATCGCGGTTATCAGCTCCAACGACGAGCCGACCGCCACCTTTGCAAGCAGAAACCGGATAAAATGCCGTAAAGCAAATTCCGGCCTTTGCAGTTCGCGGAAGCTGGCCGCCGAGCGGAATACGCCCATTGCAAAAAACAGCACCAACAGACCATAGCCAAAGCCTACCAGTGCGTTGTGGATGCTAACAATGACTGTCCAAATCTCGCCGCCGCGAAAGGATTCCGGCGTCTGCGACACCAGCGACCAGATTTCCGCCAGATACTCGTTCCAGTTCGACAGCGCGTTTTCAAGGGTTGATACAACCCAGTTATCACTCACATGATTTCATCTCCATTTCATTTTGTAGTAACAAGAGCTGCAAGCAAAAATGTATTGCGTTTTACAGTACATTCGTATATAATAATAGCAAAGGAGGCGATTCGTATGGCAACCAGAACCGCAAATGTGATGGCCCGTGTAGAACCTGATGTAAAAGAACAGGCGGAAGGGATTCTGGATCAGCTTGGTATTCCGGCATCTGTTGTAATCAACGCTCTGTATAAGCAGATCATTTATAGAAATGGGATTCCATTTTCTCTGATCTTGCCGACTGCGCCGGTTGCTCGTGACGAAATGACGGATGCAGAATTTCATGCAATGATGCAGGCTGGCTTGGAGGACGCAAAGGCTGATCGCTCCCGTCCTGCATCTGAAGTCTTTGCAGAACTGCGGCGAGGGCTTTGAGTGTGGATGATTACGAAGTAAAGCTCACAGGAAAGGCACAGCGCCAGCTTCAGGAAATTGTCCGTTACATTGCAGAAGATTTGCAGGAACCCGCTACTGCTGAAAGGATGCTGGACAGCATGGAAAAAGAAATCATGTCGCTTTCCACGCTGCCAAACCGTGTTGCGTTGACAACAGAAGAGCCATGGCATAGCGCAGGCATACACAAGATGCCGGTCAAGAACTACCTGGTCTATTTTTGGGTTGACGAGCCAAGTAAGAAAGTGCAGATCACCGCGATTGTGTATGGTCGGCGGGATCAGAGAAGCGTTCTGCAAAACATGAAAATGTAGTTTGTTGCAATACGTCCCAATTCGGGACGTATTGCTTTTTATATGACGCCTCTTTAATACGTCTCACCGTGAGACGTATTTTTATCTCACCGCCTGCTGCCTTGTGCGCTGCTTCGTGATCTCAAACCCATACACAGCGGCAATGTAATCACCAAGGCGCCGCGTTGTCCGGGTAATATCCGCTCTGGACGCCTGCCCGTGGCAGATTTTCGCGCACAGATTGTCCATCTGCGTCTCGGAAATGCCATTTTTGAACACGCGGTACAGATAGTGATTCGTGCCGTCGTGGTGAATGGCATCTGCCCGCAGGTCGCCGTTTTTATCCACATACCATTCCGTCATATCTGTGTCCGAATACAGGCAATCACGGATGTTCCCGGATTTAATCATCTTATATCCCTGCGCCCGACCATTCCAGAACCCAAGATCACCAATAACAAGGATCGGCTGTGAAAACTGAATGTCCAGATTTCGGCGCTCGTCGTCGAGGTATTCAGCGTTCAGCTCGTGCATCTTTTCATAGAGCTTATCTTCGGGCAGCTCCGGATAGTTTTCCATAAGAAAGTCGCGCCAATCGTCCAAGTCAAGATGAATGTCGCTCCAAATCACATGGCGCTCGACTGCGTTTTTCGCCTGCTTCATCGCTTACACCACACCGATGGCTGTCAAAATTTCCTTTGCAAAGGCGATCAGTAAGCCACCGAACAGGCAAAGAACACCCTGCGTTCTCTGCGTCGCGTCGTGGGATTGCACAGACATACCGAGCTGCACAACGCCCCAGCCGAGGATGATAATTCCAATGGCCTTGATGCAGGAAAAAATGAAGTCGGACAGGTTATTTACGATGGTCAGCGGATCGCTGTCAGCAGCAAAAGCCGAGGTCGTAAACAGTGCCGTTGTCAGCACAAGGCTTGTCCAGACGGCCATAATGCGGCGCTCCTTGCGCCGCGGGGTTAATTCATATTTCATGTTAATCCTCCAAAAATTCAATATCGTCGATGTTTTCAATGGGGAACGAGAGATCGTCCGCTGCGAACGCGCGCAGCGGCGTGTGAAGATACGGCGGCGCGCCGCCGTCCTCCGTGCGGTGAATATTCGGGTGCTTCAGGATGTCATACTTCTCGTCAATGACTGGTTTCTCGCCTCGAATCAGAACGATTGCGTTTTTATTATCCAAGCGCCGCACCTCGTCCGGTGTCATAAGCTCGCGTCCGGTCTGTTGGAAGTTCTGCGAGAAAGAACCGTTCCGGCCTTTGCTCTGACTTGACGTTTTTGTATCAATCGTTTCTTTTCCAAGCAGCTCCGAAATATATTTGTGCGTCGATTGTTCATTGCCGCCCAAGTACACAAAGCTGTCCGCGTTGCCGATGATGCCCTCCCAATCGTCCTTAAAAAGTGCTTTGAGCTGCGAAATATTTTGCAGGATGATGGTTGACATAATGTTTCGAGAGCGCATAGTCGCCTGCAATCGGGCATAGCCGTCGGGCAAGGCCACGTTCGCAAATTCATCGAACATCAGCCGCACGGGAACAGGCAGCGCCCCTTGATGGATTTTGTCTGCCTGATAGTAAAGCTCTTGAAACGCTTGCGTATAGAGCATACCGACGAGGAAATTGAGCGATGCGTCGTTGCTGTCAGGGATGATGCAGAAAATTGCCTGTTTCCGTTCGCCCAGCTTGCCAAGCTCCATATCGTCGCTGGCGGTGATGCGCTGGATTTCCGGTAACGTAAATGATGCCAGGCGAACAGCCGCGCTCACCAAGATCGATTTTGCGGTTTTGCCCGCGGCTTGCTTGAAAATATGGTATTGCCGCACGGCAATGTGATCGGGCTGTTCTTCCTCCAAGGCTTCAAAGAGCAGGTCGAGCGGAGATTGATAATCGTCATCTTCTTCCTTTGCACCGCCGTTTTCAATCATGTAGAGAATGGTTTCCATGTTCTGATCTTCGGGCGGTGCTTCGTGGAGCAGGTAAAGCATGAGCGCGGCGTCAAGCGCTGTTTCCGATTTCTCCCAAAATGGATCATTTGCTTTTGCACCTTTCGGCGTGGTGTTTTTGATGAAATTGTCAATCAGCTTGAATACGTCTGCGTCCTTGCGTATGTAGCAAAATGGGTTGTAGCAGTCGGATTTAGATGGGTCGATCAGGTCAAAAACGCGCAGAACATAACCTTCCTCCAGAAACAGATTTCCGACGGCACGGAGCATTTCGCCCTTTGGGTCAGTGACGATAAAACTCGCATTGGCAAGCATGAGGTTTGGTTTTGCGAGGAATCGCGTCTTGCCCGAACCGGAACCGCCGACGATGATCTGCAACAGGTTTCTGCGATGCAGCTTGCCGTTCATACTCATTTGCAGGTGTTGGGTTAGTATGACGTTTTTGCCTGCATCCTTGTCGCGGTACTTCTTGTCCAGCTCCCAGACGCTGCCCCACGACGCGGAGCCGTGTTCCTCGCCGGGGCGGGTGTTTTTCTGACCGGTGTAGTAGAACAAAATCGCGCCGCCGTAGAGCAGTAAAAAGATGCCGATAAACTTCATCGTGTACGGTGTCCAGCGCAAAGAAAACGGATTCTTCGTCGCGGCTGAAAAAGCATCCATCAGTGTAAAAATCGTCATCCCCGGCTCATAACAGCCTGCCATAAGCACGGCAAGCCAGACGATCGGTATGACAAACGCCGCCCACACCGGGGCGGCGCTTCGGAATGATTTTTTCTTGTGTGTCACAGGTCACTGTCCAGACAAGCAAGACCGGTCCGCTCGGCGTGGCGCTTGCACAGAAGCAGGACACCGGCCACGGCCAGCAGCAGGACCGGCGCAGCAAAACAAAACAGCTTTTTTATCATGTTCAGATACCTCTTTTCCAATATCATAAATGCGTCTCACGGTGAGACGTATTTCCGGTCGGGCGCGCAGCCCTCCCCAACATAGGAGCTGCCCGCGCCAGCGGGCAGCCTTGGTTTGCTCCCCTTGGCTGCCACACTTCCGCTGGGTGGCTGCTGTCAAGGCCCAGCCAGTGCGCACACTGGCTGGCTCTGCGGCCGATGCGTCAGCATCGACCGGCCTTGACTGCGGACAGCCAGCGGAAGATATTCCCCCGGAGGGGAGCAAACCTCTTTAACGTGCGTTTCGATTCACATTCCGTGACCGAACCTGCGGCGTGATTGCACGTTCAATGCTGCCGCCAATCTTCTGCGCCATGTCCTGAATCTGTCCAAGCGCCTGCCGCCGATCCTGCGGTTCAAAGCCGTCATAAAATGCCGCCAGATTTGATAGGTCGGGCGCTTCACACGGAACACCAAAGCGACGACAGATCATGTAGCCGACGCTCTGCGCGTCCAGCTCATAATCCTCCCGCGAATAGTTCTGATTATAGCCTTTGGCATGAAAACGGACGTGGGCGATCTCTGTTGCGATGCCTGCGAACGCTTCTGCATCGTTATATTTCGGATTGACCGCCATTTTCATCTGGTTTGGGTCGTAGAGCGCAGGCATGGGGATACTCTCATCACTCACCAGCGGCACAACACAATAATTCAGGAGCGTTTTGAGGGCTTCCGTCATTTCCTTGCTGTCCGGCTGCAATGCGGTGTGCTTCAGGTCGCGCCCGCTTGTCTGCCGCACGTCGTAAACGTCCGTCAGTACATACCCTTTGCCGAAAGAGGAACGGGTGTAAATTTTCACGCCATTCTTTTCCTCGGTTGGAGATACGCTGCGCATCAGACTTTTCCAGCGGTCTTTTGTTCCGAAAATGGTTGCATCCTGATCCTGCACCATAACGAGCGCAACATTGCCAGCGCTATAACTCGGATTGTCGGCCTGACAATTCAAATACCGCAGATACGTTTCCGGGTCACTGGTAATCTGCATCACGCCTGCGTCCTGCATGGCGTTCGTGTTCTCACGGTCGGCCTGACGCTGTGCCTGCCAGAGTTCCGTGCTTTGGTTTTTCTCATTGATAATACTGCCTAAGTTTGCGATAATACTCACTCCTATCTGATATGCTCCAGCTCGCGCTGGGGTTCCGGTTTGGTTCTCTCTGAGGCGGCGCGCAATGCCGCCAGCCGTCCGCGAACGGGCTGCTTTTCCTCATTGGTCGAAATCGGCCCCTGCGTCAAGCCACTCCTTTGCTTTTGCAAGGATGGTTCTGGTCGGGCAGGGGTCTGCTCTTTTTTTGGCTGCGCGTCCTCCAACTGTCTGGGCTGGTATCCCATCTGCTCTAGGATATAATTTGCCTGTGAGAGATGGTCAATGTTGGTCAGGATTTCAAGGTATGGCGCGTCGCCTTTCTTGTCCAAAATGGTTGAAAATAACAAGCCGACTTTCTTGGCTCTGCGCTTGAACTCGTCAAAATCCTCTGTGCGCAAGGGCAAAACTTCGATGGGGCGCTGTTCACTGAGCAGCCGGTTCATGTTCACCTTGCCGTAAAGCTTTTTCTGATCCTTTGCCAGTGCATACAAGAGTGCCGCGAGATTCTTTGCGCCCCGCGCCAGTAATTTAATGGCTTCTTCTGAAATTTGTACGCCCTCTTTCATCACGAGATCAGCAGCTTCGCCGCTTACCTCCATAGGCTGTGCCTCCTTTCTTTTGCCTTGTTTGGCAAATGATTTTCTGTTGATGGTGAAGTGCTTTCCTGCACCTGCTTTAACATCCGCGGTGCGTATTCTGCAATTTTTCCGCATAACCGCAGTTCCCGGCGCAAGGGCCTGAGCTGCGCGGTCAACGCATCAATGTCCGCGTTAAGCGGCTCAGACGGCTGCTCCCGGCGTAGCGCATATAATTCTTTGCGCCGGTCTACGATTATCTGCATCTCATTTGACAACGCATCAGACAGCATTTCTAACTCTGGCTTTGTATCTATGTGATACTTTTGCAGCAGCATAAATTGTTGCCGGTACTGTTTTGCGCGGCGGATTTCGGTCCGCGTTTCAAATGGGATTTTCTGCGGTTTCCGCTTACGCGGTGACAGTAGATACAAATAATATAAGTACAGAGCGCGGAAGCTGCCGCGCTTGACGGGTGGATAGCGGCGCGGACGGCGGCGAATGGTATAGCGCTTTTGTGCTGAAAAAACTGGCGCTGTCGGTTCCGGTTCGTGCCGCTGCTCGTTCAATCGTTGCATCAGCTCTGCTTCCGTATAGCCAAGGCCAAGACTTTCCACGCGAACAAACCGCTGCCCGCCCGGTGGACGGACGGCGGTATGCTTGACATTTGGGCTGCGCTTGACAGAATAGCCCTGCCGCCGCAACGTTTCCAAAAATGTATCATAGGTCAGGCTCCCAGCCAGCGCCGCGTCTATGTCACGACGGATAAGGTCACGGATTGTACCGCTGCCGCGCTTTTCTGCGTTCCATGAAGCGTAGGAAGCGCCTTTCCCATCCGGTTCAATCACGGAGTATCCGCGCTCCCGGCTGACCTCATTAGAAATGCCGCGCAGATCGTGGAAATAGCTTTTGAAATCACTCCGGTACTTTTTGCCGTCCATGAATGAAACGGAATTGAAAACAATGTGACAATGCAGATGGTCACGGTCGGTGTGCGTACAGACAACGGCTTCGTATTTGTCTCCTAACAGTCGCCGTGCGAACTCTACGCCCGCTTCGTGTGCTTGTTCTGGCGTGACCTCGCCGGGAGCGTAGGAGTGAATGATATGATAACCGAGAATCCCACCGTGCTTATCCCAGCGCCGTTTGGTTTCCTGCATTTGCAAAAAAGACTTATCCAGCGTACAGTTGATTGCCGTCTGGAAGCCCGCTTTGACAGGATCACAGATATAATCCACGGCGTTTCCCAAATCCGTTTTGCCGTCGTTTTGAACGTAATCCAGGCAGCGATCCAGCCGGGAATGAATGACGATAATTTTATCGTATGCCATTATATCGACTCCCGCACCAGCTCCCATGCTTCACGCGCAAAGCGTGCGGCATCATGGATTTGCGCCTGTGTGACGTAGCCCTTGCCGTTTGCCCAGTGCGCAAGTTGGTTGATATTTGTGCCGATACCGGACAGCACACGCAAAAGCTCTGCATAGCAGTCCGGCGGGCGCGGCTTGACGGTTTCACCCAGAATACATTTGCGGATCATGGCGCTGGCAGACAGACCGCTGCTCTGGCAGAGCTGCATGAGCTGCCGATATTCCGCGTCGTTCAGCCATACGCCAGTGAAATGTGATCGACTGCGCAAAAAATCCCTCCTGTCCAGTTGAAATGCGTCTCACCATGAGACGTATTTCCGGCGCATCGTCATATAGAAATGCGTCTCACCGTGAGACGCAAAACGCGGGGGTCTTAGGGGTTCGCCCCTAACAAGGGTCGTTTAACAAACGACATACTTGCTAAATCAGCACCGCAAGCGGTGCTGATTCCGTTACCGCTGCATGGTAACAGATTTTGTCCGTCGAGGGCGCTTATCCTGCTTTTCCATCTGGTGCTCCAGCGATAAAAGGCGCTGCAATTCCGCTTCACATTCCGGTACATATCGAATGTCGTGTGTGTTTTCCTCCAGCCGCAATACGCGGTGAATGAATGTTTCATGGCTGCTTTCGCAAAAATACTCGTCCTTATCGCGGTATTGCACCTTTGCAATGGGCAGCGCAGATTTGACCACACGCTGTACCTGTTTGGCATAGTCCAGATGAATGACCTTCCCCGCCAGCTTGCCGTCTCGAACGCCATCTACCACAACGCGGTACGCTTTGATGCCGTTCGGCTGGTCTGCGTAAAACGTCCACGTTTTGTAAGCGCGGCTGTCCTGCAAATACGTCTCGCGCTCCGGCACACACCATGTTCCACACGGACGGCTCATCCAGAGAAAAGAACGATGCTCCAAACTGGATTCCTGCGCACTGTTCCAGAGAATTTCTTTGTCAACGTCAAAATCTTCTTTGTAGGCAAGGGTGTTCCGCTGGACAATCTTTTCTAAAAAATTGAGGATGTCCGGTTGGTAGTCTTTTTCGTTTTCCATGCTTCGCGTTCTCTCCTTTGTGGTATATGGGATATGCAAATAATCCAGCACGTCGCCGCAGCCGAGTTTGTGGATGCAGAAATCGTATTGCTTTGGATGCGTGACCTCCATGCGCTGAAACCGGTTCGGCTCTTTTTCGAGATGTGCGCCAAACATACAAAACATACAACCGCTGCGCTTTACGCCGGTCGTTGTCAGCTTTCCGGCTTCCTCGAAAATCTCACCGTAGACAGACGCATACGAGAGCCCCGTCATTTTGAGGTAGGCCAAAACATCCTGCTCTGTCCAGAATGACATCGGCTGGGAAGTTGGGTCGCGTTTGAGATACGCATTGCAGCCGGTTTTCAAATAGCTGCTCTGGCGGCGAACGCTTTCACTTGCCATCGTTCCAAGGATCATATATAGATGATGTTCTCTGGCGTACTTATGTAAGGGGTGCTCTTTCATTACAGCGCAACACCTGTCTGATATGAGAAATGGCGCATCCAGAAGGAAACGCCATTTTTCATATCGCTCGTTGTATTTTGAAGGTGTGCCGTCTGCGTTCAGGCCATTCAGGTGTCGGATCGCCCACGGACTGCCTTGCCGCGCGTAATAGATGCGTCTGGCAACATCTTTAGAGATGATAGGATAGCCATACGTCGTCAAAACCTTTGAAAACGGAATTTCCGGCCGCAGCCACGTCACATTCGGAACGGTCTTTACAAACTCACGGATTTCTGGGTACTCTAAGCCGGTGTCTACAAACACAGCCGGAACGTCCGGAAATGCCCTCCGCACCAAATCCAGAAGCACGGTAGAATCCTTTCCACCCGAAAAGGAAACGGCAATCTTGCCGCCATAGTGGTGATACCATTCCAGAATTTTAGCTTGTGTCACACGAATTTTGCGTTCCAGCGGCCACGCCTGCATGATGCTTAAATCCTGCCGGGTGTAAACGGGCATACGTCATGCACCTCCCGCTATCGCTCCAGCGTGGCAGACATGGTACGCTGCCTGGAAACTGCTAACGACGGACATTGCTTTTCGATGGCGTCAATCAAACCGGCGGCGCAGGAACGGATGGTATCAAGTGACGCTTTCAGCTCATCCAGTTCCTTGCCCTTGCTCCACCCGGCAACGTAGCCGAACGAATAATCAGACGTGTCAATGCCAAAATGCTGACAGACCACATACGCCACACTTTCGGCTTCGACCTCGCGCGTGTGCTGGTCTTTGGACGGCGGTTCGTTTTTCTTGCGCCGGTGGAGTGTGGCATGACTGATTTCATGCAGCATGGTTTTGAGCGTCTGCTTCTGGCTCATGCCGGGGCGTACCAAAATTTCTTCCGTGACGTGGTTGAAACAGCCTTTTGCTGCTCCATGCGGTGCTTCATACAAAATGGGAACCGGCGAAACGCTTGTGATCGCGTTCGCCAGTTCCTCAAAATGTGCAATATCGCCATTCAATTCGGATACGCCGATGCTGGGAAGTTCTTTGCCCTCGGTCTGTGAAATGTCAAAGACGGTGACAATACGGAATCGCATGAGCTGCACCAGTGTCCGCTCCCGGAGCGGTTTGCCCGCCGCATCAAGCACAGGCTTGCCGTCTTTGTCCAACTTATCCTGCTCAATGAACCGTCGATACGGGCACGGAGCGAGAATTTTCAGGCCGCTTTCATGTGCCTTTACATTGCGCCCAAACTCTTTCTTCCATGTGTGAAACCCGGCCACATGAGATGCAGCCGGGTTTTGCATGAGAATCAGCATAACGTTGCCGAAACTGTATGTGTGAAATTTTGACATGGCAGACAGATATTCCGCGTAGCGCCCACTGGTAAAAATCTCGCTGACACCCTGTTCCAGTTTTTCGGTCAGTTCTTTGAGACGTTCGTCCGGTGTTGCACCGGTCAGTTCAAACCCCATTTCAACGCTCCTGCGACGGTGGTTTGCGCTGCTTTTCGGGCGTCGCGTTTTTCTGCTTTGGCTCGACCTTCAATGTGACTGGTTCATTTCCGCAAAAGCCTACCAGAATCTCAGCCTTATGGAATTTCTTCTTGAAGCGTTCCATCTGGTCGGGAGGGAGCGAACAAAAGCTGTCCTCCGTCAAACCGCACACGAAAAAAGGACCCACCAGACCACCATAGCCGCCCTCGACGCTACGGTTGAAATCCATACCCAAAAGAAGTCCTTCATCGTTTGCAACAATGCCGACCGGTTCCTCGTATGGATAAATAGCAGTAATCAGGCCGCCGACGATCTCCTGCATGGCATGAAGCTCATGCGGAATCGTCTTTTCGTATGGCGCATAGCCCGGCTCGACGACAAGCACGGTCATTTGCTCTGTGACTTTTTCTTCATCCATACAGTTATTCTCCGCGCCATTCCAGCACGAATACGACGGACAGGACCTCCTGCTCGGTGATTGCTTTGGAAACGGCGCTGACAACAGCATCATAAGAGAGCGTCATCCGGCTGTTCTCCGCAATTTCCCACGGAGCGGACAGTGCAAATGTTTCCGCATTGCCGTTTTTTGTAGTCTGTGCGCCGTTAATCTTAAAGCCGAGAAGCTGGGCATCAACCTTTTCGTGTGCCATATCGGTCGTGTAGGGAACGAGCTGCCAACCGTTTTTGGTGGAAATCGAAACGCTGGATACAACGACCTCGCCAGTAGAGCCGTTGATAATCTCTGCTGTGCCGGCATGAACCTCGCCGCTTTCGTCAACGATAAGCGGCAATGTAACCGGCACGGTCACGGAAAACGGGCGCGTATCCGGGCCAACGATCTCGACCTCGTCCCCGGCGGCAAACTTGTTGCGCAGCGAGAGCGTGGCCAGTCCGTCCGGCGTGCAGTCCGTCACGATGGCGCAGACCTGCCAGTCGCGGATATAGCGGGAGCTTTCCGTATACTGCCCCGGCTGGCCGAAGAAGAAGCCCGTGCTGTAGCGCCGGTGCGAGACATGCTCCACCTCGTCGCGCCAGACCGGGTCGACCGGCTCCCCGGCGGCGACGGCATCGAGCGCGTGGCGGTAAGCCCCTGTGATGATGGCAGCATAGTAGGCCGATTTGGCGCGGCCCTCGACCTTGATGCAGTCCACGCCGGCCTCCGCCAGCTCGGCCAGATGGTCGATCATGCACATATCGCGGGAATTCATGATGT